>CEPM01082754.1_pt1 | contig 17489 bp, 10 predicted proteins | sample 530371 | NCBI WGS metagenome assembly CEPM01 (sample SAMEA2620004, study PRJEB7988) | marine metagenome | biome: marine biome (ENVO:00000447); feature: surface water layer (ENVO:00002042); material: "saline water (ENVO:00002010), including plankton (ENVO:xxxxxxxx)" | depth 5 m
GAGTTATCTGAATCTACTGACTCAATGTATAGTTTTGCACCAGCACCCGAATTAGACCTGTCCTGTACATATGCCAATTCCCCTTCTGCAAGATTACTAACAGTAGGAGCGGAGACACCTGTACTTCGCTTAATTTGAATTACTGTTGACATTTTTTATTCCTCCTAGGAATATAATTTAGTTTATTAAAAGCTTTTATTTCTCTTCACTATCCGAGAAAGAACATTATAAATCAGTCCACTCACAATGTGGGTCGTGACTCACTGAATGTCACCTTGATTGATATAGGTATTTATACTATCTCACAGCCAATTGTTCCATAATCTAAGTCCGATTCTTGGACTGGTGATATATCCTATATCATGTGGAACATTTACTGTTAACATATGCCATTTTTTTGTGGGTATGAGAGTTTCATATATTTTTTTAGACTGGTCGTAATGGTCACCCATGTGATAATCAAAAGCTCCGTGTGCAAATATTAATTTTGCATCTTCGGGCATATCCCACCACCTAGTATATACATTATCACCACCTGTAGTGATATGATAATTTAAAACTTTATAGACACCTCTTGAATCATAATCTTTATGAATAGGTAATTGTTCTGTCATGACCTGATATCTGACTTGCATGGTATCTTGTAAATGAAATTTAAGAATATCTCCCATATGAGGGTGCAACCAATCATACAATTCTTGAGGTGCCTTATATGTCTTATACATATGTGCATCGTAAATAACCTCACAGTTATTTTGAATGTCTGATACTGTATTAAAGATTAGATTATCGGGTATCGTTGGAAGGTCTAACTGATACTCGATTAAATCAGAAGGTTCCACCGTCTATAGTATTGGTTGTTTCCCACTTATCGGTGGCCTGATTATAATTGAGTAAACCTTTGTCGGTTTCTGATGCGTTGACATCTAAAAGTTCATTGATTGACTTTTGTGATAAATCTGCCTGAACTGTAGTAGAGTTTCCAATTGCAACCTGTTTTGCTCTGATTTGGTTTCCTTGTAGAACTCTTGCTTTAATATTTGCCATAATTACCTCGTCACGCCTGGGGTTAAGATTGCTTGACCTTCAACAACACGGGTTGTTTCTGAGGTCGAAGTCTTAGTTATATTTAGGTCATAAACATACCTACCACTTTCTAATCCACTTGTTTGTGTATCTGTAAGTGTCAAAGTCACCTGTCCAGCACTTGCATTTATACTTGTAGCAAAAGTTGCAGATACAGTAGAAGAACTATATGTTTTTCTTATTTGTGCAGCTGAAGTGTATCCAGTTAAGTCTAATACTTCACCAGCACTATCTGTACAATCTACAGTAATACTGAAATCTGTTCCTTGGTCGATATATAAGTTTGCTATTATGGCCATAATACTATTTAGGTTAGTTTCCTTTCAAGAACTGTGCATTCGGCACAGATTGGTGAATCTTTTCCACATTCGAAGGTTGTGGGCCTTGAGGTGCATTCACATATACTTCATCAACTTTACTTACTGAACCAGCATTATTTACAAATACTCCTTTAACTTTTGCATGTGGGCCTATTTCTCTAGTTGTTGCATAGTTTTGTTGAACTATATGTGGTGACCTATGGTCGTATGTAAACGGTGACCTGTAATTATAAGTGAAAGGTGTTTGACCCTGAGTTGTAAGAGGTTGTTGTGCGTTTACATTATTTTGATATGTAAAAGGTGACCTATGGTCGTATGTAAACGGAGTTTGTCCAGCTGCAATATATGGATACGGTTGTTGTGCGCCTCTAATATTAGGTTCCTGTCCACTCACAGGGTTTTGATATGTAAATGGACTTTGTATCTGATATGTAAATGGTGAACGACCTTGTCTTGCATATGTGAATGGGTGTCTATATGTAAATGGTGAACGACCTTGTCTCTCATAAGTGAACGGAGACCTATGGTCGTATTCATGAGGTTCTTGAATATCCCTTATATTAGGTTGTTGTATATTGGCAGGATAAGGTTGTCTTGCATCACCAATATTGTTATAAGTTATAACAGGTTGTTGGAGATTAGTCGTTGTTGCTTGAGCTGCCTGTCTAGAAACATTCTGTAAAGAATATCTATATTCCTGTTCAGTTTGAATCTGATACATAGGATAGTTTACTGTGATTAATCCAAATAACTGTCCTGTCTGATAAATTACAGGTGTCCTCGTGACCTGTGTTGTAGTAAAAGGTGACCGAGAAGCAACAGCATTTGCCTGCAAACTGTAAGTTTGGGGGCCAGTATGAGGCCCTTGTTTATTAGCTGGGGTTGGTACTCTGTAGACATCAGACCCTTCTACTATAGGATTACGAGCCTGATAAATGTATGGGCCCTGAATCTGTGTTTGTCTTGAACCAATATAAGGACTTTGTACGGGTTTATTATAAATGTATGTGTTTGGTGACCTGTAGTTGTATGTATATGGAGATTGCCTATTCCTTATGTTTGGTTGTTGTCCAGTTGCTTGATAAGGATATGGTTGCTGTGCATTACTTGGTTGTTGTCCATTTGCAATATATGGGTATGGTTGTTGTGCATTTTTAGGATTATTCTCTTGTGCGCTTACAGGATTTCTATATGTAAAAGGTGACTGGTGTTGATAAGTAAATGGAGTTTGTCCAGTTCTATTATAAGTAAAAGGTTGTCTTGCATTCCTTATATTAGGTTGTTGTGCGCTTACAGGGTTTCCGTATATAAAAGGATTTCTATATGCAAAAGGATAAGGTTGCTGAGCATCTCTAATATTCGGTTGTTGAATATCCCTTACATTTGGTTCTTGTGCATTGGCTGGTCGTTGACCTTGATAAGGTTGTTGAAAAGTTGAACCAATGTTTATGTATATTTCGTCAGCCATATCATACTACAAACCAAAGGTGACCAGTTGCAGTGGAACCGACACCAGTAGGTGCAGTAGATACGATTTCATAATCTAATTCAACATTGTCACTATTGATTTCTATCCCGTTGGAAGTGTTAACAGACATTACCCCTGTAGATGAATTGTATGCAAGACCATCTCCACCTGAGATAGCACTTCTTGCATCTGAGGTAGTAAATTGTGCAACACCAGTAATTGTAAGTGTATTATTTGGGTCGTCATATGATAATGATATACCCGTTCCTGCTTGTAATAAGTCATTTACTCTGTCGTCTACTCTTTCGTTTGTAAAATATAAATTACTTGACCCCTCTGTCACTGTATCAGAAGTTTGTTGGTCAGTTGGAACATATTTACTTGAAGAAGAATTATATACTAATATCTGTCCGTTAGAAGGTGCAGTAGTATCAACATCACTCAAATCTGTTATTGCGTGATTTGAAATACTTGATACTGTTCCAGTTAATGCACCTGTAGAAGCGTCTAGTACGACTGTACTACCATCTTTAACATCACCTGTGACATCACCAGTGACATTACCAGTTAAAGTTCCTACTAATGCAGTTGAAGTTATTGAACTAAATCCTGTTCCTACCCCACCTGTAATTGTTGCAGTACCGTCTGTAATGGTTGGTGCAGATAAAGTTTTACCACTTGCAAGTGTTAAGTTTTCTTCACCATAAGTTGCACCAGCTAATTGAATTGTAAATCCTGATTGTAAGGTTGTAGTTCTTGAAGTGCTATCTCCATTAAGAATAACACCATTATTGTTGATATTGTAAATTGTATTTGCAGCTGTTTCAGTAAATTGACCAGTTCCACCACCACCAGCTGAAGAAGTAGTTCCTAATGAAGAACCAGTAAATGTATATATAGTGATAACATCACCAACACTTGCAGCTGTATTGAGTGAGATAGATTGAAAATTTCCTTGACCATCTGGCGCACCTATGCTATAATCATCACCTTCGACTAAGTGTTCAGAACTTAAAGTTTTGTTATGAAATACCTGAAACCTTCCACTTCTCATGAGAAGTGTGTTGGTGTTTCTATCTGTACCTGTAAAAACAGTTTGACCTGCTGTTGCAACATATTCGAATGTTTGAAAGAAGAAGGTTTTGTTTTCTACTTCGTTGATTGCATCTACAAGACTACTACTATTTGAAATAGTACCAGTTAAACCAGTTAAACTTCCTACATCTCCAGCGAGACTATTATAAGTATTTCTAAACTCTTCTATAGTTTGATTTCTATTTACTGTTCTAGCCATCTTTATTTACTAATCCTTTTAATAGAGATTTAATCTCTGCCATATCTTCTTTTAAACTATTTATCTCATCTCGTTGTGTTCGCATGATTTGTCTTCTTCTCATAGTGAGTCTGTATTGTTCGACATCTGTATTGATAATTGCATGAGACTCTTCGTCTCTTACCAAATGTGAATGTCCTTCTACCTTTATACCCATTATGCTAATGCCATACACCTCAACGCAGATACAGCTGGAACTACACATGAGTTAGTTCCTTGACCTACTATCTTGACTGCAAATGCAGTAAATTCAGGTAAGTCTTCTGCAGTGTATTCATACTCCTTAAAGTTTCTTTGGTCGACCTCGATTGTTTTATCGGGTGACCCGTCTGTATTAAAGAACTCAAATCCAATATCATCTAAAGGTGTGTTTTCATCTGCCTTGATAATTTTAAACATGAATTTAAGGTCTGTGTTTGGTGGTCTAAAGTTATCTGCAATAACTTTTAAGGTCGTTGCAGGCGTTTTAAGGTTAACTTTCCTTGTCACATATACAAATGCATTATTATCTCCTTCTGGCTCCGTAGAAGGCACATGAGTGACTCCTGCGGGTAAGGATTTACCACCTGTCGTTGCAAGTGCATTTGTACTTGCACCGTCAACTTTTAAATTAGTTGAAGAATCAATATTATTAATTCTGTTTGCAATTGCAATTGCACCAACTGTACCCACATCTAATACTGGTGAAACAGTTGTACTTGCACTGAACATTTGTAATAATAGTCTGAATGACCTTACACTTGACATTTTATTTGTTTCATTGATTGGTGAAGCAACTATGCCTGGGTTATCAATGTAAGAGTTATCATTCAATGTAATGAAGTTATTTGCTGACCTTCTTGAATATGCACTATCACCTGTTGCAATATGTCCTTCGGGTGATTGTATTGCAGTTGTTTCTGTACTTGCAATAATTTTTGAAGAACCTGATGATATTGAAGGAATCATAGTATGTAAAGTGTCATAGTAGAAGTTTCTACTTGACATTACATTATCCCCACCACCAATTGTTGATTCTAATGCAGTATATCCACTTACAAATTTATTGGCTGCAATATAACTTGTCATATCTACTGCAACATTGAATGAGTCGATTCCGACTTCTGATATACCGTCTGTGATACCAGTACCATATGTTATTGTACTTGCACCACCAATTGCATCAACTGGGATACCACCTAATGTTTCACCTACAGTTGTCACATTGACAGTCAAATCAACAGTACCGTTTCCGTCTGTTGCATTATCAAAGTCTTGGAATGTTATATCGTCTCCAGCTGCATGTCCTTGGCCTGGGTCTTCAATTTCTACACTTGAAATTGCATTACTTGATATTACAACTTTTAATTTTAATCCTGTTCCTGAACCTGTTGAACTATCTTGAACTCTTGCAGTATAAGTTCCGTCTGTTGCAGTACCACTTCCTAGAGCTGCACTATCTATTTGTAATACAGAACCTACTCTGTCTCCTTTGACTCCTGATATCTGAACATTTGAACTCTTATTATACATACCATGCATATAACTTGCAACCTTAACAGTATTACTTCCTGCTGTAGTTGTTATAGGATTCCTTGCAAGTTTTTGATTTGGTAAATCTACATTCTCGAAGTATACACTTGCAGTTTTTGAAGTATCAAATTTTGCAATCTTCATGTTAAACTTCAAGTCGTCTGTTTGTTCTGCAGTCCATGTTGAAGCATTCTGTGATAAGAATAATGAACCTGCGTATGGTTGTCCTGAAATTGTTTCTCCAGTAATTAAATCTGCTTCACCCATTCTTGATATGAAACATTCGTAATCATTTGAGTTTGAATAAACTACAAAACAGTATTCTACTTTTTCATTCACAAATACTGGTGAATCAAATGTGAATGTTGTTGCAGACGAACCGTCTTGAGATATATTAATATCTGCTGGGTTCTTTGTGACTGTAGAGAATGGTAATACAGTTTGGCCTGGATATCCATTCACCATGTTTCTAATTTCTACCGATACTGGCATGTGAGTTGATTTTGCTTGGAAGAACAAGTCTATCGAAGTCAACATCATTCCACCACTTGCTTCACAAATAAATGATTGTGCTAATGGGTCACCCCAACCTCTCTCCAGTCTTGAACCACCAAACCTGAAATCCTCTTCTATTTGAGGGAAAGGTATAGGTAATGCAGGCGGTTCTGGCGGTTCAATAGGTAAAGGTGTTGGTATCCTTGGTGGTACAAAGATTGTAGGTGGTACAACATCTACTACAGTAGGTGGTGTTATTTCAACTACAGGTGGTGTTGTATCTACTGGGATATCAGGTGCTTGTGTATCTACCTGACCAACATTTAATCTTTCACCTCTTCTTTGTGATTGTCTTGTACCTGAAACTTGTTGAGTAATAACTCTACCATTTCTTGTAGAAGTAATTTCTGTTTGTGAACTTGACAATAATCCTTGAGCTTGGTATACTGCAGAACCAGTTGAAGGTGGATTCGACAAGTTGTAGAATGAAGAAGTGATTCTTAATTCTCTCATACCTGTTGGGAATCTCTGTGTATTATTATTAGGTAATTCGAAGTATCCTCTTAATCTTCCGTTTCCGTCTGATTTTAAGTTCGAAGTCACAGTTGTTCCACCGTCTACTGAATAATTTGTATCGAAAGGTCTTACATATTTGTCCACTCTAATTCCGTCAAAGAAGAAGAAGTGGTTTGTGCCTGGCTTCAAGTTAGTTGCATCTATCTCAATTGTTCTTGCTCTAATAAATGGAATAATTGATACAGATACTATTCTATCATTTCTTGTTTCTACAAAGTCTTCTACTACAGAAGTTGTGACACCAGTTCTTGTTTGTATTTCAGGTGTTTCTGTAATCTCTCTTGTAATTTCTGTTCCAGCTTGCCATGTTCCACCCTGTAATGGGTCTCCATTCCATGAACCTGCTGAAGTTGATTGTACTTCTGTTGATACAGTTGAAGGTTCTCCGACCCATGTTGTTTGCCATGAGTTCCAAACAGTTCCTAATGAGTTTCCAACTCCAGCTAGAACTGCATCGAAGTTTCCTTCTCTATTGATTCTAACATCAGGAAGTCTTTCTGTATCATTCCATATATCTGTTTCAGGTGTTAATTTAACATTACCGATAAATGCAAAGACATGATATGGGTTAACATTAATGTGTCTTGAAGCAACCTTTTGGTCAACATATGATTGTTCTGTATAAGGTAAGGTAATTAAGTCTCCAGTCTTCTGATAACTAGAAGAAGAACTTGTATTCAGTGCAATATCAAAGAACTGAGTAAAGGTCTGAGGTCTTAACATACCCATTTTTGTATCGATAGAACATTTATAATCAGGGTGATTAACATCACCAATCTTATGTCCTCTAAAGTTATCTACGAGGAATCCTGATTTGAATCTATCGAATCCGTCTGCATCTAATATTTGTGCAGATTGTGTATCTTTTTCTAATAAAGATAAAGAAGTAATTCTTTCTAGGTTAGTGACCCTGTTGTTAATCCTACCTATATCTTTCATCGTAAATCTACGATGGTCAAAAGTTCTTACTCTTATTCTATCTAAGTGTTTGGTATAAGCTGGTATGAACAATTCAAACATTTCAATTGAATCGTCAATAGCTTTTGGTTTTGTTGGTGATAATGAAGGTGTTCCTGTTGATATATCAAACCTTCCGTCACTCAACAAGAATATCTTGTCTATTCTAGAAGTATAGAATGAAATATCTCCTGTTGAAGATATTGTTGGTACTGGTGTATCTGTTGCAGCTGCAGCTGTACCGTTAAAGTTTCTTTCAGAATAATCAAATGGGTCTTTGTTTCCTAATCCTGTTGAAATATTAAATGGTGTTTCAGGATTAGGTGCATCACTAGATATATTACCTGTAAATAATTGTCCTACACTTGGTCTAAAGTCTAATGCATCTGATAATTCAAATTGTCCATCAGGTTCTAAACCACCAAGGTCTACTTTGTTCGGAGAGTAAACTGGTATTTCACCATAATCTATATTACTATATGATTCTACATCATAGAACTCTCCACCAGCTGAAGTGAAGTAATCAAATACTATGAGTATTGAATTGTTTGGTGCTGGTTGGCCTGGCTTTAGTGTAATTTTACCAAAGTCATAAAAACCGTCTCTCTGACCATTGTCAAAGAAATATCTATCTGTAATATTATCTGAACCAGTTGTTAGGGTTCCGATTGTTCCACTTGCATTTGAAGTTTGTCCTACAACACTTTCTGTATCTGTAAATACAAGGTTGTTAGTGTAATAGAAGAATGTTGTACCAGCATTTGCATACTTAATAATTCTTGCTCTTGCACCACTTGTTTGTCCAATAATGATTTCTTCGTTTACAAATGTTCCTGATGGACTTCCTAATACTGCACTTGGAGGTAATGGTGTAGCCCCACCAATTCCTTCATAGACACCTCTAACTGCAAAACAGTCTGAAACACCTAGTGTTATGTCTTTATGATTGTATGCAGTTCCGTATTCGATACCTGAACCACTTGCAGCTGAAACTATTGCACATCTAGACCTTTTAATATTCTTTTGTCTTCTTGTAGGTGCATTTAATGTGACTGCATATGATACAATATAATCAACACCGTCTGCAGCTGAAGTTGCAAATTGAATTTGTTCAGTATCAGCAGTTGGAGTTGTTTTACTTCCAGCAGTTGTGACTGGGTCTAATTCTAATCCTAGTGTATTCGCACCACCACTTGAAGTACCGTTTAAATCATATACAGATAACTGGAAGTTATCTCTAGAAACTTGTAAGAACGATTCGTTTGAATCTGTTGTGACTGTGACCTGACCACTTGAAGCAGAAATAATTTTTTGTTTTTTAACTGTTATATCATCAGGAGTATGTGTCTTAACATAATCTCTTGGCCATGAGAAGATAGCTGCAGTTTGGTCTTGGTCAAATACTTTTGTTCTTCTTCTAGTTAAATTACCACTACCAGCAGTAGCTGCATTTGCAGTTAATGTTGCAACAATATTACTTGTCACAGATGCAATAACTCTTTCATTACCAGCTCCGTCTACAACAATATCACCCTCTTTTAATTCTGACCTAAATCTAGTCCCGAAACCATTTATAGTTGTACTACTTGTTGAAAGGGTGACTGTTCCTGATAATACATTGTCACCGTCTGAAATTACATCTGCAGTAAAGTCTGCAACATTAGCGTCTGCTCTTTCTTGTCCTATACCTCTTACACGGTCAATGTTATATGGTCTAACTTCGTTTGCAATACCTCTGTAGTTTTCACCTACGATTGTACATGCAAAGTCTCCACTTCCTGTTGAAGTGACTGCCTCACCATGTGCAAACTGACCGTTTACATCATGGACATATATTGCATTCGAATTATTATCATATGCAATAATACCTGTTGCACCACTTGTTCCACCTACAAGTTTGTCTCCAGCATTTGCAGAACCAGTATGAGAACTGTATCCAATCTTTGTGAACATTTTCACATCGAATAAATATAGATTTACTCCGTCCTCTGCATCTCCTGAGTCGTCATGTGAGTCAATATATCTAACTCTTGCCAATCCAATATGGTCTCCTGAACCTAAACTCCCACCTGTTAGTGTACTTGGGAATAGTTCACAAACTCCATGTGAATCTAATGCCTGAGCTCCTGCTTCATTACCAAAATCAGGGAAACCAAAACAGTTTTGTACTTTAATATAGTTTCCTAATCTTGTAGGAGTTTTTGCACCTTTAATTTCTTTTGTTTGTCTTGCTTTACTGATTGTTAAGTTTGTTGTACCAATCTTATCAATCTCATATCCTTTAACATATGCCTTGCCTGGCGATATTTGGAAAAGGAATTTATTATCGTCACCACCTTGACTCTTGAGATAGAAACCTGCGTTTGTTGTATCGTCTAAATGTTCTCTAATATTATGTGTAAATTGTTGTGTAATAAAATCACCATTTGCATCGAATGTTCTTCGTGCAAGTGTATTTTCTATTTCAGAATATAGTGGTCTTGTTTGTTTTAGTTCTATAATACCTTTATTGACTCTGACTAATTCAATAAAGTTTGCATCATCTGTGGAAGTTAATGCAATTTTAGAAAGTGTTAATGTGAATTTAAATCTGTCAGCACCAGCTGCGTTTTCGTTTGAAGTTCCCTGTGCATTATCATATAATGAAGAATCTTCTGCAGCTGATATCAGTTCTTCTTTGATTGTTAAACCAACTCTATAAGAAGGTTTGGAATTATATTTCTCAAGAATTAATTCTTGTTTATCAACCTTACAGAAAAATCCTCTAATGAATACTACACCTTCGGATATGTTTGCAATTGAACACCTTCCTACTGGTGATTCGGAAGTTTGTTCTACTGTAAAGTCATTATTACTTGAAGTATCTTCTGATACAACACCTGCGTCTGTGAATCCACATTTAACAAGTGTTTCTCCTGCTTTGAATACTGCAGAGTGGTCTGAATCTGTTCCTTGTCTTTCAAATCTGACAAAGAGTGTAAGTTTATCTGTAGTTGTTTCTGCAGAAGATGATATTACCTTTGCAACAACACCTGTAGTTTGACCAACTAAATGTAGACCATGATATGATTGTCTATATGATTCTGCAGATGCATCACCACTTGAGTTTGGGTTTTCTGTTTTTACTTTGACATAGTATAAATCAAAGTCGACATCAGACTGGGCTCCTGTGACAATAGAACCTTCTTCAAAGAAATGGTCACCGAATCTCTCTATCTGATTTTGTAAGATAGATTGGGATTGTGTTAACTCTCTTGCCTGTAAAGGTCTTCCAGCTCGGTATAAAACCTTTTGGAAGTTCTTAGACTCATTGTAGTCATCGTAATAGGGTGCTATATTTAAATCAGTCTTTTCTGCCATATTTTACTCTTATGTTGTTTAAGATGTAAATCAATTACATCTGTATAATCAGTTTAATATCTTCGATTTGGTCTGCAGCTCTTGTCACTGCACCTCTATTTTCGACATACAAGATATTACCTGAATATTTCACTATTTCAGGGAATGTACTATCTACTGTTGATACTGTTCCAATGTTAGTTGAACCAACAAAGACTGTATCACTTGCAGCGAAGTTTGCATAACCACCAGCACTGTTAGCTTGTGGGATATGTGAAACTACATTACCTGATATAGAAACGACTCGTGATACTGCAACTCCTGTGCCATCGTTTTGTGAATCTTTTATAACATCGTCTACTGAAAGATTTGATACAGAAGATAAAGTCATTTTATGATAAGCTGCATAGTTAGGGCCTGTTGCAACTGTTGTACCACTAGAGAATGGGTCTTGTACTAAACCTATTCTTCTAAAATCGTTGTCGGTTGGGAAATCACCCGAACCTTCTGCAAACTCTAATCTAGAGTTTATCATAACCATGTTTCCACCTAGTTCTTCAACTGGGTTTGCACCATGGCCGTATTGTGGTGAAATAATTGGTGTCACCACTGCACTTGTTGATGGAGTTCCAATACCTGAGATACCGTCAATATCAATTGTAGCTCTCTTATAGTTTGAACCATTGTTTGTGACTGTCACATGAGAGATAGTTCCGTCTGATTTAGTATGAACTGTACATTGTCCACTTGCACCATCTCCATCGATTGCAACACCTGTATATCCACTTGCATTGTGAGTATAACCAGCTCCACCACTGACTACTTTAACATGAAGGATTCCACCGTCTATTGCTTGGTTTTCTACTTGCCATTGTGAAGAACTATCATCTGATACTCCTCCAAGTTCTGTTTGAGCTCCTATAGTTTTAACGGGCATAAAATCGGTTGTGACAAATTTAATTGTATCGGCAGCTGATACAGTATACATGTACTTCCAAAGATATCCTCGTCCAGTTCCAGCACCAGTATCAGAAGTTGATACTAAATCTGTTGCACTGGTTCCTGTTGGTTTTACAGTTGACGCAACGGTTGAACCATTATCGGCTCTTCCTGTTCTAATACATTTGTAAACATTGTACTCATCTGTAATAACATAGAAATTAGAGTCGTATAAGTTAGTTGCACTTGAACCTGATGAGGTGTTAGTTGCACTAATAGTGTGGTCATACTCGTCATAAGTAGTACCTGTTGTCCAATTCTTTCTTGAAATTGCATGAGTGACATCTGCAGAAGAAATTTTCTTCAATGCAACCATGTCTGAAAATGCATCCATGTTTTCACCAACAGAGTTTGCTGGTGTAGGGGGTGAAGTGTCATCTGTCCAAGGGTAAGACCTACCTATGAACATGTAAGTTGAGGAAGCTGATTCTCCAAAGTCCTCAATGAATTGTTTAGCACTATGTGTTCTAAACTTTTCCGTTATAATTGCTGCCATTTTAATTCTCCGTTAATCTATAAGATTATTTATATACTATTTATAAAGAACTCAAAGTTGAATTCGTAATATTTGACGATTTTACTGTTGCACTAAATGTAATATTAGTTCTTTTGAATGAGTGTTCGTCAATTTCACCCAATCTAATGTTCGGTAGGAATGCATCAAAGTCTTCAATACTTAAACCACTTTCCTGTGAGGACTCAAGTAATACTGAACCATACCCGTCTTCTAAAACAATATGGTCTTCTTCCGTGTTTGTAGTATCCTTTTCGTCTGTCGTGTGTAAAACACTATCATTATTTAACAAGTAATATGATATGTCATATGTTTCTTGAGTCGATATTTTATTTAGGTCACCTATTGTACTTCCAACTGGTCTATATGTTGTTAATTTTTCTCCCTGTGTCCTTTCGTCTAGGATAATACCACCGTCCTCTAATACGAGTGTTTCACCAGCTTCAGTTGTATGGAAGAAGTTTGCAAGAGTTTGTACTCTCTCAGTTGCCATATATTCTATATTCTTTGCAGTATAAGAATTTACTTCTAATTCTATTTCTTTATCTCCAACTGCATCACCAGCTTCGTTTGTAGTTGCACTTTCATATACGAAGGCTGCACCCATTCCATCACCTTCACTTGCTTCTTGTCTTAAATTAAATTCGTCTTCTTCTATAATAATTTTACTATGTCCGTCTTCTAATACAATAGCCTCTTCGTCAAAAGGTGGATAGGAAGTTAAAATTATTCCTGACTCTGCCATTCTGTATAGGTCTGCTCTTCTTTCATATGGACTATGAGAAGGATTATTAACCATGTCTATATTCAATGCAGTATCAGTATTTACATTTGTACCCACAGCTATGGATATCTCTCCACCCATACCTGAATGATTTAAACAATAATAGTACAATGTTGTGGGTGTAGAGTCTGATACAGTTATTGAAGTATGGAGTGAACCATATACAACTCCTGTTTCATATATAGAACCACTATTATGTCCTCCGTCTGATGTAGTAGAAAATCTGATAGGGTGACCCGAAGGATATCCAAAATCGTATGTGACTCCCGATTCTAATTCTAATCTTTTTCTTCTTACACCATTTACGACATATGCATTTTGACTTCCGTCACTCTCAACCGATACAGTCACACTTTGTCTTCTTGGATTTGTATCCTGTCTTGTTCTCTTTCTTAGTATATTATTTGCAACTGAATTTATCTGTATTATATTTTTATGACCTTGAGAGAATGTAAAAATATTTTCATTTCTACTTTGTTCTGCACCACTCGAATCTGCTCTGAAAATATGGTTAGCACCATTATATGCAAGTAGTGTATGATTACTTGCAACTTGTTCATGGATTAACAATTCTGTTATCTTATGTGTTATTGCATTTACATCAGGTGAGTCTTCTAATAATAGGTTATCTAGATTTGAATAGTGTGATATTTCAGAAGTAGGGTTCCCACTTTCATCTAACACATAAACTTCTGTTGAACTTTCTAAGATTAGATTAGATTCGTCATCTCTTAAAATACTTTCTTCAAATTCTAAATCAAAATGATAAGTATCTTGCAACTGCATGATAATTGTTGGCATGAACTCAAATCTTTTCTTCTGACTTCCGTCTGCATTAACCTCTACACCTTGTTCATTTCTAGGTACTCCATCTACCAAGACTTCGTCATGTGGGTTGATAAAGTTCTTAACTGCAACCTCACCAAAGAATATATGTCCAGCTGGGTGGACTAAATCTTTTACGATTGACCTCCATTTGTTAATCGACTCTCCAACTTTTACAATATAAGAGTGTGTCTGATAGAACCTACCGTCATGCAAGTTAGATGCAGATTCGTCTAGTGTTGAATTCAGTGTGACTAATTGTCTTTCTATGATACCTTCACCACCAAGAAGTCCTCTAGCTTGGAAAGGGTTGAATTTTAAACACTTAAATGTATCTGTACTGTTAAATAATATTTCTTCGTTGTCTAGAAAATGACCATTCAAATTTGTAAATGTTAACACTCCTGTGTTTGGATTATGATTTACTACACTTCCAGTTGAACCTGTTATTCTCCCTGTAAAAGTCAAGTTAAAGGATAAAGTTGCAGTAGGTGTAGTAGTCAACATTTTAAATTGTGAAGTTGAATCTAAAACTTGATTTTCTTTAAAGTTATATCCTTGTTTTGTAATATTGATAGAACCAACACCACCAATCTCATCAGAATATGGACGAAGTATTGCACCTGTTCCACTAGAGACTTTTATTTGAGTGGCTGTTCTTGCAGTCAAAGAAGTACCACCTGTGATAACCTCTCCACCTGACTGGAATGCATTTGAATCTGTATGTAATCTTTTTACAACTAATCTACCATTCTCTGTATCTACTCTAACAATAGTTGCAGTTGCATTTGAAGTTCCACCAGTCACAATCTCACTCTCTTGATAACCTGTTAGGTCGTCTAGATAAATATACCCGCCTGGAAAACATTGAGGTAATGTAGTATAACCTGAGCCTGGCGAAGTAATTGTCACATTTCTAATATGTGATTCTGTTGTGTTTAGTTGTACTCTATCTCCGTCTTCATATAAAATATTATTGAAGTCTGTATAAATTTCTATAACATGTCCAGCAGTCTGACCACTGGTAAATGTGACTCTATCATTTTTAAATGTAAAGTCTGTGTAATGTACTTTTTCTACACCATTAACGAATACTCTAACTGAGTTATCGTTAAATATAATTCTTTTTCCGTTATCGTCTATTCCGTTGAAAAGAGTTTGTCCTGCTGTTGCAGTGATTTGAAACTGTCCAAAGTCAGTTTTGTTTTCTAAGATTGCAACATCTTCTATTGCACCAATAACAGCTTCAGCTGCATTACCGTCTGCACCTGAGTTATCAAATACAATAATATCTCCACCCTGATATCCTGTACCTCCATTCTCTATGAATACTTTTTGTACACCACCTTTTCGTAGACCGTCAATTCTTGCTTCTGCTTTGACTATATCTCTACCTTGTTTACCATCATCAAAAATAAGAACATCATTTAAGGAATACATTGAACCAAAACTTTCATGTTCGTTTAGTAATCCTCCTGAATATGATTCGTTAAAATAATCTACATTGTTTGCATTTGCAGAACCGTTTGCACTTAGTGTTGCAGTCAAATCGTCTGTGATTGTTGCAATAGTATCTGTATAAGTTGTAGAAGATACTTTATATTTTATAGTATCACCTACTTTTAATTCTGATAAGAATTTAGAACTTGCACCTACTACTGCAGTAGAGCTTGTAGATATAGTCACATTACCTGAGAGTTGTGGACTTTCTAGAAGTATTGTTTCATTGTCTTCTTGTCCAACATAGATAGAAGACTCAGTTGTAAGTATATCTGATAATATACCTTTAACCCTTGCAGTGACCTTTGTTATTCCGTCTCTGTCTACTAATGTACAAGGGTGTTCTTGTAAGAATGAGCCAAAATGATTGTCTGTTATTTCTACAGAATATTCTGCTCTTGAAGAATTTATTATAAAAACATTTTCAACAATCGATTCAGCTTTGATTGTGACACCGTCATCTTCATATTGGATAATTTTATCTGTTGCACTGGGAAGTGTGTTGACATCGTCCATGACAATAGCAACTCTTCTTTTATGACTATGTCCTGATTCTGAAACTTGAATTGTTTCATCTATGAGATATCTAATCTCTGCGTCTTGTCCGTACAATATACGGAGTAAGAATTCTAATGATTCTTTAGTACCTTTCTTTTGATAAAGGTCATTTATATTTTTAATCGTTAGTCTTGCGTCTTTTGTATCGTCTAAGTCTAACGAAGGTATGAAATCTTTTTGGAAGTAATCTAAAAATTCTTCTGTAGTTTTATCTACATCAGAATAATTTAATAACTGATTACTTGCAAGAACTGTATTATGTTTGAATGATTTTACTTTACCAGTATTCCCACCTTGTCTACTTGTTATGGTTTCATTTTTATCGAAACCTTTACCACTAATAGTTTCAACATAGAATGTATTACCGTTAATAACATTTATTTTTGCAACTGTTTTAGTTTTTGAACCGACAATGTATTGACCTTTTTCAAAAGGATTTATATCACCTTCACCGATTATTCTTGCTGTTTCGGCATCAGGTGAGTCTGGCAAAGAAGTGGGTTCAACTAGAAGATAACCTTGGCCATCTTCCAGTTGAATTGAATCTAGCTCTCCTTGAGACTCAAGAGTTAATATCTCAGCCTCAAGGAATTCAAAGTATGCTTTTAGAAACTGCTCAAATACTGGTGCGTCTTCCTGTATAAAACTAGGAACTAGACTGGATATCCTATCTGATAACCTATCAATATTTACTGAGCCGTTTTGCATAATTTATTAAGCTATTGTTCCACCAATGTTAGATAGCAAGTTCCAACCACCCAACGCAGAACCTAACCACACGCAAATCATTGCGTCACCTTTGTCGGTGAATGTGATTGTTGTTCCGTTGTTGAAAGTTGCTGGTGTCACTACGACATCATGAGAACCAGCTGGTTCTGTTGCTATCACAACGATTTTGATTTCACCAATATCACTTGAGTTAGGTAAACTTAATGCAAGGTCAGCTGAGATTGAATCAGCGTCAACTGCAATAATACCACCGTCTGCAATAGAACCATTTGCACTTACAGTGACAATGTCATCTATAGCAATGTGAGTTGGTATGTTTTCAAACAAAGAACCGATATTCAGTCTTTTGTTTACTGGAGTTCCACTAGGGTCGTCAACAACATGAAGTATATCAGTTGCACTAACCTCGGAACCATTCATTACGGTCAAAGCCGTTATTTTTTTATCTGCCATTCTCTTTTCCTCCTATAATCCAATTGAATGGGAAACTACTC
>CEPM01003612.1_pt1 | contig 16855 bp, 31 predicted proteins | sample 530371 | NCBI WGS metagenome assembly CEPM01 (sample SAMEA2620004, study PRJEB7988) | marine metagenome | biome: marine biome (ENVO:00000447); feature: surface water layer (ENVO:00002042); material: "saline water (ENVO:00002010), including plankton (ENVO:xxxxxxxx)" | depth 5 m
TATCTTGTTCTAAGATATCTAGCTCTGTAAATTTTAATTCACCATCAAAACCCTCTGCCATGTTTAATAAATTATTAGGCATTTCTGTTAGCATTGTAGAATGAATGCTCTCCAGGCTTGTTTCTAATTGAATTAATAATTTTTGTTGGAATGGATCTGCATTTGGATCTTTTGATAATCTTTGGTTTTCCAATCTTACTTGATCCAAAGTTTCTTTTACTTCATCGGGATTAGCTTTTTTAGCTTTTTGTATTATGTTAAAATTTTGTTCAATGATTGCTAATTGTTCAATCTCTTTTTGTAATCCAGGTAATCCGACTGCTCTTTGTGCTGCATCATTCTGCACAGCTGCAGCTAATAAAGTATTAAAAGTATTAATATTAAAATAGTCCGCATTTGTAATGCTAGTAAAATCTCTAATTTGTGCTGCAATCGCAGTTCCTTCTGTTTTGATACCAGCCACTGTTTGTTTATCATTTGTAGCTTTTCTTGTGTCTGCAAGTTTTTTTAATGTTACTAAATTTTCTGGACTTACTTTTTCATTGTAATATCCATCTTCATAATTTTTTAAAAATACCTCTGGATTTTCTGATGCCAATAATTCTGCTTCTAGTGTGTGTAAATTTTGCATTTGTGTTTGTAAATATTCTTCTTTACTAACACTTAGTATTCCATCGTTAGCTGCATCTTCTACATATCCCTCAATACTATTCATAGCTGTATTTTTCTTTGCAGTATTACCACCAGCTGTTATGTATGAATTAAACTCTCTGTTTAAATTTTCTTCTAATGTTTTGATAGAATCTTCTCTAATGTTTTTCCAAACTGATGCTTGAACATCAACATAGTTTGTTGTGTATAACTCATCTGCTTTTTGTTCTACGAGCTGCTTGACTACGTTATCTTCTATTCCAGATAAAATATTATTCTTGTGTGTTGTAAATCCTTGTTCAAATTGTGGTAACGCAGTGTTTGTATCTGGATTGTTTTGTGCATCAAACATCAATTTATTTAATCCAGGATTATTTTCATCACCCTTAATTAAATAATCTATTTGTTTTGTTGCTTCTGTTTTTCTTTGTAATGATTTTTGTGCTTCATAAAATCTTGTAGACACTGCCTGGACATCTGCAGCTAAATCTGCAGCTGCTTCAAATGGAGCTGCAGCTGCTGCTGTAATATCGGGAACTGGTCTTGGTCTTGTACCCGTCTGGGATGTCGGAGCTGTCTTAGCTTTAAACTCTGGTATCTGTACCATTATAATCCAGCATATCTGTTTATTGACATAATATCAGATGCTCCTCCAAGTAATGTTTGTCCAGCTTTGAAATATGATGCAGTTCGTAATTGTCTACCCTGGTATCTGGCTAAACTACCTTCCATCCTGGATATCACAGCTGCTTCTCTATAATCGTTTGCTTCAATAGATGAGTTATATCTAATGTTAGCTCTTTCTATTTCTGCTTCTGTTAAATAATCTTCCATAACTGCTAATGGTGTACCCCTGGATGGATCTACACCAGAAAAAGCATAGGCTCTTTCAACACTAGCAAATGTTTTTTCAAAATCTTTATTAAATCTTTTGACATTGTATTCACCAATTTCAACAGATCTTTCTGCTTTTTGTTCATATGTTTTGGCATTTTGTTCAGCTATTGTTTGTTGATATTTACCCGCTGCTTCTGCTGCTTGTCCAGCCTGGATACTGGCTACTGCACCGACTGCGGTTGATGCTGCTATTACTGCTGGTAATCCCATTTTATTATCCTTGCATATCTTATATGATCGTTATTTGAAATATATTTTTTCATTGTGCCTTCATTCTCTAAGCCAAGCCATTTTGCAAAACGATGACCAAGTTCAAAGTCTTTTTTAACAGCTGTTTGCAATCGTACAACTTTATTTTCTGCAATCAACTGTTCTAATCCTTTTTTCACAGCTCTTGCTGCAGCTCTCGGATGATCCCATATTTTATCGGATGCTAGTACCCATCCTTCATAAACTTTATCCCACATATGACAAATACCACCCGATACGATGTATTGATTATTATAGACAGCAGTGAAGGCTTGACCAGGTTGTTCCAGGTTATGTAAATGACTTTCCCAGGCTTTATCTATTTTTACTGCTGGATCATTCATAATACCTCTTGTCATTGTCAAACCATGTTCTGTCTTGAAGGGAATGATATTTAAATTACCCTTCATTTGTTGTAACTCTTGGATATATACCAATAATATTTATTGGTAAAGGCTGCGTTTGCCTTACATAGATAAATCCATCAGTTTCAAAATCTCCTCTAAATTCTACTTGTTTATCTCCACTAAATGGAGCTATTGCTGTGTCCATCGCATCTGCTGAACTTCTAAATGGTATTCTTTCCATATTGGTTAAATCTGATCCTATTTCAACACCGACAGAATTTAGTAATCTTATTGTAACTTCGTGTATACGTTTTGTTTGACCTTGAGCTACACCCTCTGCAGCTCCCGCTTCTATTCTCATTGTCTGTAATAAGCTGGTATAAGCTAATCCTATTTGTACTTTGGTAGAGCTTCTATCTAAGGTAACAGCTCCATTAGATACTGTTTTATCTGGATGTGTTGAACCATTAGCCAGGATAGATACAGTTTGTCCTTCTAAATGATCTAATCCAGATATGCTTGTTGTAGCAGATCCATTATAAGCTAAACCACTATCAACAAAGAAAGCATCTGTAATACTATCTCCATAATCATAGTTTGTTAAATATTCGACATATCTTCTTGTAGATCCATTAATAGTTCTTTTTACTACCATGTATAAATCATCTTCATCTGCATCTCCAGGTATAGTGGCAATATTTTCTACATGAGCAAAACTATCTGAACCAAAAGAACCACCTACTTCATGAATATGCCATCCGACTACATCCTCTGCTCGTTGATATGTTAGACCAATTAACTTACCATCTTCTCTTGTTCCCCAGATAATACTTTCTGGTTCTTGTTGATAAGATAATTCTTTAACACCAGACTCTGTAATATTCTCTGCCAGGATCGTCATATCGGGAGCTACATAAGAGTCAAAGTCAAAACTATAGGTTAGTTCTCTAATTTTTCTTTTAGCTCTCTGTAAAAACATCGTAACATTCGCTACCTGGATAGCATCTACATTAGCTGTTCCATAGGATGTTTGTCTTTGAATTTGTATATTGGTTGGTGTAATTGGCTGAGTCGTACCCGATGCAGATACAACAAATTCACCACCCGTAGTACCCGCTATCAAAGATCTTTGTGCGGATAAATATCTAATCGTATTAACTCTATTAGAAGCAATCGTATATGTCATCGCAGATAAATCTGTAACTGTGCCATTTCTATCATCTTCAAAATCTTCGTAATTATTTACCCTGGAGAAAAATAATGTTTGAGGTTCATCTGTAGTAGATGCAAAAACTAATCTTTGTTCAAAAAAAGTAACACAAGATGGATGTCCTGTTGTGTCAGAAAAAGAACCTAAAGCAAAATCTGTTGATGCTGTAGCAGATCCCATATCTACTAAAATTTCCATAGTAAAATTAAGAGTATCAGCGACTGCTGTTATCTTTCCATGACCAGATCCAAATCGTAATAATCTACCAACATCTGTTGATTGAAAACCAGATCCTCCATTTATTCCTGTGGTTGCAGATGCAACAACTGTTCTTCCTGTGCCTACAGTATGATGAGATGGATTTAATGTTGTTGTGGTTGCATTGTCTGGTAGATAAACACCATTAGTAAAATCTACTTCTGTTAAAGACCAACTTGTATGACCAGTCCTAGTGAGTTTTCGGACACTGTAATCTGGATGTACGAGATACATAATATCAGCAGATTGTGCAAATTTGATAGCACTTAGATCGGCAGCTGCGTAAGGGGAAGTAATTTGATATATTCTATTAACAACACCACCAGAAGTGTAGGTAGTAAAACTACTAGAATTGACATTGTTCCCATCAACATCTGTAAGCTCAAATGTGTTGGTGGTTTTGTTAGCGACAATAAAAGTTTTACCATTGACTTCCACCATCCCACTAACTGAAGTAATAATAACATGATCGCCATTGTTATAACCATGTCCTGTTGCAGTTACAACTGCTGGATTTGCTTTGGTGATACCCGATATTGACACATTAGACTCAGTGATAATTCCTTTGTCTTTAAAAAAACGTATGTATTGATTTCCTAATTCTAAAACATAGGTTTGTACTGTAGAAAACTCAAAAGGTATTAGCCTGGCTGCATTAGAGCTATCTTTAACTTCGTGTATAAATCTTGTGCCTGGTCTACGACTAGCTCCTCCATGTGGCTGTATTGTAAAATTATTTAATGTTTTTGCACCATTATAATATTTTGTAAGATCTGTTCTTCCGTCTAATCTAGGTGATAATTGACCAGCTGTAAAATTAGTATAAGCAACAGTTTGTCTTGGCATTAGTACCTCGCATTGATGTAGGTTGAGGAGTCTAATACATCTGCAGTACCTTCAGTAGCATCTGCGTGTCTAGCTAATCTTAGCTTTTCTTGATAATCACTTTTAAGAGCTACTGCTAAACTTGTAGAGCTAGTAACAGCATAACATAATTCTGCTGCTAACCTGGATACTAAACTTTCAATTAACAATGTATCGTATTGTGTAGGATCTGTTATCCTGGCTGAATAGATTAAATAAACAGTTTCTTCGTCTGTTAATATTTTTCTACCTTCAACTTTAAATTTTTGTCCACCATCTAGGTTTGATGATGTTCCATTATGATAGCCACCTAGCGACAAAACCCTAATACAATCACTAGGCAGCTGATATTGATAACTATATTCATGTGTTGGAGTATCTGTATCTTGTGCTAATTCAACTCTTTTGATTAAACAGTTCCAGGTATGTTCTCTAAATACTGCATCTCGTAATGGTTCATATCGTTGATTACACAGCCTGGCATTTTTACTATCTTCTGTCAGAGCTGTAATATTATTTGCACCTAAAATATTGAGTGCTGAGTTACAAATTTCTACTACTGATGTCATCCTACCATAGTCCTTTTTTTCTTTTTATGTCTGTTAGCAAAGTTACGAGCTGCTTCTACTGATCCAAAACCCCATTTTTTTAAGGCAAGAGCTTTCCTGGTCGGACTGCCATCTGGTTTTTTCATTGATCCTTTCATACCAGCAAACCTGGCTGCAAAAGAAACTCTGCGTGGATTAGTTCCAGATTTGACTGGTGCTTTTAGATTAGATCCTTCTGTACGTTTAAAATAATCTCTACCAGCCTGGTTTAATCCACCACTTTTATTTTGATACTTCTTCGCTACCATCTTAGCCAATCATGGTTTTTTTCTTTTTCTTTGGAAAACCAGCTTTCATGTTAGCATAGGCTGAGTCTGAAATAGTAGACTTTGATTTTGGTCTTGAAATACCCTTCTTTTTTCTTTGGTTAATGTTGTAATATAATCCTTTTTTAGCCATTCTTTTTCTGATCCATTCCTACATTACGTTTAATACTTTTTGTTCTTGGTCTATTTCTTAACATCGCAAAATCTTTACCAGATATCTTACCATCTTTATTTGCGTCTAATTTTTTTTGATTACCCTTTAACATTATTTTTTCTTCCCATATGACATTTTTTTGCCAGACTTCTTAGCATCTTTCTTAGCAGCTGCCATTCCAGCTTTAGTATATGGATATGATTTTTTTCCTACTTTTGGCATTTGTTTCTCCTTAAATAATATTTCCCATACATCCATTTTATATCATATTAGGGGAGCAAATGCTCCCCCAAATAAATTACTCTACAGAGTACATTACCCATGCAAAGATTGTTCCAGTAGCGGATGCACCGCCAGTAGTAATTAGAACATCTGTGGATGCTGTAGTTCTATAGCCTAGACCAGTTACTGCTGGTACTGGCGCACCAGTAGAAGAACCCGCTAACATAGACTGAGATTGTCCAGCTACGTTCCAAGTTCCGACAACAGTAATAAATCTATCATCATCACTAGAATCACCGACTTTAAGAGTAACACCAGAACCTAATGCATCACATTTTACGACTACATCGTGAATTGTGGCATTTGCTGGTATTCTTGCGATAGTGATATCAGAACCAGAAGCTAAAGAGGATGCTTCATAAGTATCGTGAAATACTCTGATTTTACCTCCCGCATTTTCTGATGATACATTGACAGCTGGTGTGCTGTCCATGTTGGTTATGTTTGCACCTTTTACACTAGCCATGTTTTACTCCTATTCATCACAAGCGACTTCAACGACTTTTTCTTCTTCCATTCTGGTAGCACCAATGCTCATGCAATAGTATACCTGGGTAGAATAGCCTTTATCTGATCTCTCATCAATACGAGCTGTTACATCCTTACCAATAGCAAGTTTGATAGCATCTTCTGTGAAAGCATAACAAAGTCTGTCGTCAGTGTTAGTAGAATCAAAGCTAAGTCTTGTAGACATAATGAACTCAAAACCTAAGAATGAGTTTAGCTGTCCTTGTGCAAGAGCTTTTACTGTGTTGAAATCAGATGATTTCACTTCAGTAGTGTTCAACAAATCTTGAATTTGTTTTGGTGAACATACAAAAAATCTCTTGAGTGAAGGATCAACACTTGCATCATCCATAAGAAATTTAGCTTCTAATAGTTTGGCGATTGTTAAACCATCTGATTGTGAAGCAGAAAAAGGCTTCTGTGAAGATGGTAAAGCTGTAGAAGTACCACCAGATACTCCTGTATTAGCTGTGCCGCCTAAAGCAGTAATGATAACATCATCCATAGATCTACCCATCGCTGCAGCTGCTGCTTTAGCATATGAGGATGTAGGATCAATTAACATTCTGATTTTGTCTTGGTCGTCTATAAGATCAGCCCACTCGTAATCCGCTAGACTTACCCTTCTACGAGAGTGGGGTGTGTCTAACTGAGGAGTGTCTGAATGTCTTGAAGTTCTTACTTGTGCTGTAACTTCTCCAATCTGTTCAAAGAAAGCATTTTTTCCTTTTACAGTTTCAACATCAACAGCATTTCTAAGTAAAGAACCCATTTGTTGTGAAAGCATAGTTACGTTGTTACTATACTGTTCCACAAACGCAGTGGTTATTTGGTTTGACATTTCGTCATTTCCTTTCTTAGTTTGTTAATATACTGTCGATAAATTATCCCTTTCGAGTTTTACCTTCATTTTACATCTGATAGATGCCAGTCTGTTCCTAGTGTCGCCAGAGTCCTTGCGGATTATTCTGGAATGATCCCATGCTTCATATTCTGGAGCATGGCAACTTCTTCAACAGCTGCTTGATGACCAGGATGTTTCTTATCCCAATAGGGAGTGCCTGGACTCACCAGCTTGTCTATTTCTTTTTGAGCATCATCTGGTGTCAATGTCAAGTCATTTTCAGACTGCATACTATCTTCAGAAAAGTTATCAGCTAACTTTGCAAGTGCTTTTATAAAGATAGGTTCGTTGCCTAACAAATTTCCATTTGCTAGTTTGACATCTTTCATCTCATTCGGAAAAAATTTTTGAAATACATCGTCTGCTTGTTGTACTTTTTTATCAAAAGCAAGACCAAAATCTTTACGCAGCTCTAGCTCTGATTCTTCTCTTACTTTCTGTTGATTAGCAGTAACTGTTTCTGCAGATGATTGTTGTAACCCATCATAAAATTGCATGATCTTATTAGCCTGGCTAGGATTTAATCCAGCTGCGTGAGCTACTTTTTTAAATTCTGCAACACCAGGATCGTCTGCCTGGAATGATGAGTTCTCAAAAGAATATTCATTAGGATCAGATGGTCTACCTAATCTGTCATAAATAACTTGCCAATCATCTTCTGTCGAATGTTTACCTGGTACTGGTATCTTATCCATGCCTACCATACGTTGTGCATGAATAAAACTTTTTGCTAGATCTCCAGAATTAGTAAAATTCTTTAAGGATGGTTCTCCTCTTATATCTTCTGGTAACGTATCCAGGAACGTAGCTCCTGTGTCTGTTGTTTGTGCTTCCGCCTGTGGCTGCTCAGATTGTTGTTCTCCGACAACAGTTGTCTGTTCTTCACTCATTTTTTCTTATTCTCCTTAATTATATTTTTAATCATTAAGATGACAGATCTCTGTCCTTCCAGGTATGCCATCTCTAATGCGTCTTTGGAAAATGTAGTTACATTGTGATGAAATCTATTTTCAAGATCTTGTAACACCTTTTCTCCTTGAACAGTTCCAAAAGTAATTTTGTAGTCTTTAAGTAGTTCTTCTACTTTTTTACTGTCCACGATTTAGTTCTCTCACTAATGGAGCTACTTTTCCACCAGCTTCTGCTGTTTGCATATCCTGTTGAGCTTGTGCTTGTGCTTGTTGTGCTTCAGCTCTTTGCTTACGGATCTGCATTACTTCATTAGCTGATCTTACTACCTTGGATGGTACACCTAAAATATCTGCTAAGTGTTTAACCATCTTATCGGTGTCAATGAAATCCATGACTGGACTCATCTGTGCCATCGGTGTAACTATCTCTAAGGTTCGTAATATTGCCTGGACATCTCCTTGTTTTTGAGATCTTGCTAATGGTGATACATATTCAATATCAATAGTTTGACCTTGTAGTTCTTCTGGAGCTGCTGGTAATATTCCTTTCCTTAGTAGAATATTGAAAGTTCTATTAATTAAAGGCTGCAACATTTCTGATTGTAATCTACCCAATACAGGAGCTAACAATCTCATCTTTTCTTCATTACGTTGCATTACCTCTGTTGCTGTCATTTGGATATTTTGCGACATCAATAATTGATCGACATAATAGGCTTGTTTAATAGCTGTTCTTCTTTGTTCTTCTATATTTAAACCTAGTGGTGTGTTCGCACCAATATTTAATGGTGTGATTGTATCTCTAGTACCAGATCTATAAAAGTTCAATCCGCCTGGTTGTGTTCTTACTGGTAGCATAAAAGAGTCATCTGGTACAAGTAGCGGAGGATCTACCATTTTTTGTGCTGCTTTAATTGTTGTTTCTGCCATCTTATTAATCATCTTAATATCAGCAAGAGCTGTCATAGATGGAGATCTGCCATACACTTCATTACTAGATTTTAACCATCTTGGTACGACAAAAGGAAACTCTCTAAAACCAGATACACTAATAATTGTTCCATCATCATCGTAATAGATGGAGCTATACTCCATAGATTTATTATCTAGTTTATAAGGATTAAGTTCATCATTAGGCTTAATACAATGATATAGAGTTACATCATCATGCGGTGATTCTTTTACTATCTTTGCAATTCTTTTTGGTAATTTATCTCCGAACTGTAGGTATGCAGCTCTCGCTGTCATCTTTAACTCACGATGGATTGTATCAACAACACCCTGGTTATTTTCCTGGATATATATTTCTTTAATATGCCTGGTTGAAAATCTTACAAAATCTTTTTCATCATCCTCAATCATCATACAGCCAGTACCAAAGGCTACCATGTCTGTATAGAGTTCGTGTACTTCTTGTTGAAAATTAGATCTATCTAATGCCATATACATGGTTGCAGTACATGACTCTAACCATTCTTTGTTTTCTTCTACACTAGAGATCATTTCATCTTTAAATCTCATAGAGAACCAGGGAGTAGCTGCGTTAGTCAGCATTCCATGTAAAGAAGAAGCTAGTAGCTCCAGGCTATGCAGAGCTGTACCATCAAATATTCTTTCTGTTCTTTTATCTCCTCTTGATCTTGCTGTTGTTACATCAGCTCGTCTTGGTAGGCAGTAGTCTGCTACTTCTTGCCAATGACTTTCCCAGTTTTGTCTTTTCGTTTTTAATTGACCAAACTGGCTTCTTAAATCCTTGCCATGCATTATTTAATTAATCCACCTTTCTTATTTCTCTGTCCACCTAATAGTGTGGAATAATCTTTAACACCCTGTTCATAAATTCTTTTTCTTTTTTCTGTTGGTGTTTCTTTAGTAATATTTTCTTTACCTAAGATTGAGTTCATCGCTATGCCTATTGGTGTACCACCTTTTTCTATCATACTAGGTACAATCCCTTTTACCTTTTGTGGTTTTGGTGTGTACTGCATATAGTTTGTTGTAGTTGTACCTGGAGCAGAACTAATAGGCTCTCTGAGATATGCTGGATCTTTTGCTTGACCACCAAAAACTGCTCTTGCTAAATCACCCGCTAGTTCTCCAAATGTTGGTGCAGACGCAGCTATTCTTCCTGTGTAATCAACAGCAGAAGCTCCCGTTCTCATTACTGGTTTTTTTCCACCCTTACCATCACTTTGATAAAGATTACCTACTGTCGGTGATCCTTCTATAAACTGTATACCTCTACCCGCATCTGCTGCTTTTTGTAATTCAGCTTCTCTCTTTTTAGAGATCTCTCCACCCGTCATAATATTTTCCATCAGCTCTTGCGTCTTAGCAGCTCTTTCCTGGTTTCTCTTTTGTGTTGCTCCTTCTGAACTCATTTAGCCACCTAACAAAGTTTTTGTATAAACTTGTGGATCTTCTTCTACACCTTTTTTGGATGTAAGAATTGTTTTTGTATAACCAGATCTTTTTCTTTTCATTGTCTGATTAATCATTTCTGTAGACTCGCCAGGTAATTCTTCTCTAGTCGCAGCTGGTACTGGTGGCAGCGGAGCTGGAGGCGGTGGTGGCGGTGGTGTCTTTGGTCTTAAAAATCCCATATCAATCCCTCCCTAGTGGATCGTAATTTAACCCCTCTGCATATTGTTGCGGAGGAGCTGTGTTGTCAAAATCTAAATCTCTTATTGCAATAGCTGCAGTTCTCCAGGCATCACAATAATGACTTGACCAATCATGGACTGGTTTAGAAAAAGTTTTTAACTTGTCTAACCATTTACGATGATACCATCTCATCGCATCCAGGAATGGTTTACAATTATCTCTATCAATATATGTACGATTTAGCAAGAGTTGTCCAGCATGAATACCATCCTCTATCGGTAGCTTTGGACAAACTCTGATAGGTCGCATTCCCATACTAAATGCATATTCTTTTCTGGAATGTCCAGTAGACATCTCTCTATGTTCTATATCGTGTGGAAAAATATAATTTCTAATATTATATCCTGTTTGTTTTATATAATCCGCATAGTGATCTAGGCTTTTGTTATTATTGGAATAACAGTCAAAGACCATGATGGCTCGGTTAATTTGTTGAATAAATAATAAACTGGTATCATCTGATATACCTAAATCAAAATAAACATCAACAGGAAACCCAGGATCATAAGGATATCTTCCTATCTGATTTTTTTGTTCCATCTTATCCATGATCTTACCATAGACCGCACCGCTAACATTGGCTGTCCAAGAACATTCAAACTCTTGTTGATACTGATCCTCGGTCATCAGTTTCCTGGCTTCTTCTAGCTCGGTCTTAGGTACTAGGTTTGTTTCACTAGCCTTATAGATACAAGTGTACCAGGCGGGATCTCCTTTTGCTTTTTCATACAAATCATAAAAACTGTTCATTCCCGCTGGAGTTCCTATAAAGGCTACACTACCTAGGCGGTCTGCTACCGCTGGTCTAATAATCTCTGGAAACATTCTTTCATCCATTTGTGCATACTCATCACAGAATACCATGTCAAAGTATTGACCTCTGGCACTATCGGGATTTTCAGCACCAAACAATGTAACTCTAGCTCCTGTTGGAAAGTCAGCTCTTAATTCTGTTTCATTATACTTCATACCAGGTATCTTCCTGGAATAATGTTTAATATAATCCCAGGCAATCAATTTAGCCTGGACTCTTGTTGGTGCGAAGAATGCACCCCTAAAGGCTCTTTTTTTGCTCGTCAGAGCCGATTTAATTAAGTGGTTGATAGAGAAGATGGTCTTACCTCCTCGCCTGTGCATAACGCAGACTGCAAATCTGTATTTGTCTAATGCCTGGTGCAGAGTCTTTTGCTGCGGTCTAGGGGTATAAGGTATCTCTATTGTTTTCATACCTCATTACCCCATACATCCCAGCCTGGTGTTTTATTCCTAGCAAATAATTCTATTCTTGGTAGATCACCACATAATTCAACAATTCTATCTCTAACACAATCTGGTTTTCTACTGTGTTCTCGTCTAGGCTCTTGTATTATTTGTTTTATATTTTTTGCTTCTCTCCAATATTTACCTTTTAATCCTATTAAACAAAATTCTGCATTTTGATTTGTATAATAACCCATGCCAGAATAGGCTTTAGATAAATCTTTTGTTAATTTTACCCAAACAAAACCTACAGTTTTAAAGTTAAAACCCCAGGATTGAATAACTTTAAATCCATAATCAAGTAAACTGCTAGTACACCATAAAAAAAGCATACTATTATCACTACATATTGATTTAACATCAATAGAACAAATTTCTTCTAAAGATAATGTTTTATAATGTTTATCAGCACCACCAGCACCATTAGGATTTTTAAAACCACTTCCTGCTCTTTTATCATTGTAAGACCAAGCTGGATCAGCATATATAATATTATATTTTTTATTAGGGAAGGAAATCATCAATGAATTGTATAACTGATGAAACTAGGCAGCTCTGGTATGAAGTCTATATCTAAATGTTCACAAATAATCTGTGCAGCTGTAATCATGCTGTTTTCATCTTTGAATTGTCCTAGAATAATCTTAACTTCTTTAGTTTTGTTGTCTATGACTACTTTTGCTAAAACTTGTTTATCTTCGTGCAAGTGTCTTGAACTCCCATGTATTATATATACTCAGACGCACCGCACATTTTTGGGGTATCAAAGTTTTTTTTGTTTGTATTTTGTTCATTATTTTTGAGATTTTTTTTATATAAGTCCTCTAATACATATTATGCAACAAATAGTTCTATATTTATCAACGTTTTTTAGACTGCGACATTCTTGACTACTATATCTAGTGCTGGGTTTTTTCATTTTTCTCAGAACTTCTTGTCGTGTGTGCGAGATCCGCTTGTTTGTCGGCTGTGCTGCCATCTTCCTTCCAAACAACCTGGATAACTGGATCACCTTCATTAACAACAGTCTGCTTATCACCGAATACATTTACCAGCTTAGACACCAACCACCTAGCATGATGTAGCTTCTCTCTGTACCATTGTACCTTCTGTGGTTCTACCTCTTGATCCAGTAGCTCCTGGCACTTATCCAACCAGACCATAGCTCCCATGCGTCTAGCATCTAACACCTTATCCTTAAACTTGTCATCTTCTCTCATCCAGGTATTAACAGTAGATTGACCAGGCATTCCTTTATCTCTACAAATACTAACAAGAGTTTCACCAAGCTCTAGCTTTTGCAATATGTTCTGTAATATATTTTTTGATTTCTTCATCTGATTTATTTTTAAATGGCAATAAGTTCTTATATGCCTTTAGTTTCCCTTCTGGACTTGTAGCTCCATTACTTAATCCACCATGATACCGACAAACATACCGACCATTCTTACACAAGATACCTTTAGCCTGGCACTGTTTACCATCATATTTTCTTTTGGCTTCACAATATATTTTTTTACTTGGTCTACCAACCATTATTATTTCTTCTTAAATTCTTTTACAATACCTAAATGCACTGCATAATCCCATGCAGCTTTGCTAGTCTTAGGATTTAAATACAGTTCTTTCCATTTAAATGACTCCTGGTAATTACCAGTCTTTTGTACATATCGCTGTCTAATTGCTTCTGGATCTAAATATTTCTTTTTAGCACCATCAACGACAGCTCTATAATTTGGATTAGTTATCTTTGCTATATTTTTTAATATATTATTTACTTCGTTCTTTTTCATACCACTAGACAAATCTGTCTTATCAATCTTAGTTAATTTATTAGTTAATTCATTAGTTAATTGGTCAGACAAATCTGTCGCCTGTTTTGGACAAATCTGTCTACTACTTTGGACAAATGTGTCTACTGTTACATTGTAATTAATCTCATATTCAGTAGCTCTGCCAGTAGCTCCTCTGCGTACCTTGCGTAAAAAACCATATTTAATTAAACAATTTATACCCCTGGTTACACTCCTGGAATGCAATCCAGTATCTTCAGCCAACCTGGCATGACTAGGATATAGTTTTCTGGTTTTATTATTTTCTCTATCTAATAAAAAAAACATAACCCGCCTAGCGGCATCGTTAAGTTCTTTTCTTGAATTTACCAGTTTTAGCAGCTTCCATTTTTGTATCATAAATGTTAAAATCAATCCTTTTGTGTATATTTAATCTGCTTTTGTATATGCTCTGCCGCCTTCCTGTATCTGTTATCTTCCCTTTGCTGATAATCAAATCCGCTGCTAATACAAAATAGTCGTCTGTTTCGTCAATAATCCAACCCACAGAGAAACAATCAGCCAGACCGATAGAACTAACCTTTAATTCTTTCCAGCCTGTTTCATCTTCCTGGGGATCTTTCCAATTAAAAATTAAAAGATCGGGATTAGTCTTGGAAGAAATCATTTACTCGAACCTTATTGCCAGTAGCCTGGACAATTTTTTTGATGTTAGTCGAGCTAGGTATCAATCCTTGACACCATCGCTGTACCAACCTGGCTGGATTAGAATGATCCGAAAAACCTAATACTTCTGCTAATTTTTGATATGTATAATTATATTTTGTTCTGTATTGTTCTAATGTCATAGCATAAATATCTATATTATTTTTTTTATTTCAACTTTTTTTATATTTTTTTTTCCCAGGGTATTGACATTATAGCATCAGTCGCTATATTCATTATAGGAGGTACGAAAATGAAACTACTAACTGCAAAACAAAGAGAAAAGCTGGTCGATGCTTATCAAAAAAATATGATGTTAAGCAACGCAAATGTAGACCATCTTGAACACAAACAACAGAAAGACAAAGCCATTGTCAAACTGTTTAATCCTACAGGAGCTGGTACTTGGTATCTTACTGAGTTAAACCCAGATACAAACGTAGCATTCGGTCTTGCTGGTATCACAGAGTGGGAGCTAGGCTACATTGACTTAAACGAACTAGCAGCCTTTAAAGGTCAGTTCGGACTAGGTATCGAGAGAGATAGATGGTTTGAGCCAAAGACTCTCGATGAGATCCAGAAGGAGGTGCAACAGTAACCATGAAAAAAAACTATAATCAAAAAATTCTTACTTTGCACATGAGATTAAATAAATCTGCAGATTTAAGAGTCAGAAAAATAATCAGAGCTGAAATTGATAGACTAGCACAAGAGGAAAGAGAATTAAAAAAGAAAAAAAACCAGGTAGTCTACAACAACAAACCAGATCCAGTAATTAGCATCAAAACTTACGAAATAGATGCAAACGGAAAAAGAGTTTTAAAGGAGGTAAAACAATAATGATGAGAATAGACTACGGAAACAAAATCCTAAAAATTGGAGATGGTAAGGTTTTAACAATGATTAGAGCCTTAGACGAATACATCATAACTATAAAAAATATGCTGGAAGAAGAAAGACCAGGTTTAATTTATGATGAGAACATGAAGCTCACAAACTATGGCAGACAAATGAAAGACGAAAAGAAAAAAGCACATGACATAATTAACTGGATGGAGCATATAAGAAACTAATGGATAAAAACGAGATCTTAGAACAAAAAATGAACGAAGCCTACAATAAGGCTATCGACAGTTTAGCCAGGTACAAATTTGAAATGTTTGGATACTGGAGCAGCAGCTGGGTAAAGTACAACCAGCTCTGGGGAGAGTTTGGTAACAAAAGAAAACCAAACCCTTTTAAACAATTAGTACAAGAAGCAAACAAAATGATGGGAGGTCTTAAAAGAGTAGCATGATCGTATATCAAAATAAAGATGGTGAATACTTAAAGCCTGGAGGATTTACCAGGCTGAATGGTGGCAAAAGATTAAGCAGAGTCCAGTTAGCATTACTACAATTAAAGAAAGTAAAAGTTAAAGAAATCACTATGCAGAATGGAAAAAAATATTTTATTCCCGAGAGGACTTGACATTATAGCATTAGTTGCTATTTATATTGTAGGAGGTACTCAATGAAAACAGTAATCACAAAGAAACCAAACGGACAGATCCTAGCTGCGGTAGCTGCGGTCAAACAATTCAAAGAGGTTAAGACTGGTATCGGTACTACTGCCAAGTTCTACAGAGATAACGAAGGCAACCAGTACCTGGTCTACGAAGATGACAACAACCAGGTAGTACAAATAGAAAGAATGGAGGACTAACAAATGAAATACGAACTACACCAAATACACTACTCAGACGCAGAAATCGACAAGGTAAATGCTGAAGGTCATGACAGTGTTGATAAAAATAAATTACACATTGACATGACTGTGCGTAGAAACCAGATAGAGCTTCTAGCCAAGGAAGCCTGGAACAAAGGTTACTACACTCATGTATCTAACATCGAAACAGACCAAGGTCTGGATGGTGTTTTCCAGATTGGCAACATCGGCTCTGAGGAACACATCGAGAGATTAGCTCCGATGTATTCTACTTCTGTCGGTGATATCATAATCGACAACAAAGGTAAAAAATTTGTTGTAGCAAGTTTAGGTTTTAAGGAGGTAGCATAATGTTTAACGAAAAATTCTGGACTAAGACAATAGCCATATCAAACTACCAGGTGCTAAAATCTGCAGCTGGTTACTACATCGGCAGATCTTCTGTCGAGGAAACTTCTAGCGGTGATAGATACCCAGCTCCCTACGACAGAGCTTCTGGTTACTATGCAACAGAAGAAGCAGCCAAAAAAGATTTACCAAAATACAAGGAGGTACAATAATGACTAATATACCAAACTTTAAAATAACTCTTAAAACTGCATATAATTTATTTAAGAG
>CEPM01016086.1_pt1 | contig 16470 bp, 17 predicted proteins | sample 530371 | NCBI WGS metagenome assembly CEPM01 (sample SAMEA2620004, study PRJEB7988) | marine metagenome | biome: marine biome (ENVO:00000447); feature: surface water layer (ENVO:00002042); material: "saline water (ENVO:00002010), including plankton (ENVO:xxxxxxxx)" | depth 5 m
TATGCTGGTAAACCAAAAGAAACAAAAGATATTACAATAAACGAAGATACCCCATTGTTTATTGACTAATGCGTGTAAAGAAAACGATAGCGTTTGACAAACTTCTTAAACTAGACAAAAGAGTTAAGATTGTAAGAGGTGGATCGTCAGCAGGTAAAACAATAGCTATTTTATCTATTTTAATAGACCAAGCAATAAGACATGAAGGAAGCGAGATAAGTGTAGTATCAGAATCAGTACCACATTTACGAAGAGGAGCTTTAAAAGACTTTCTAAACATTCTTAAAGGTCTTAATAGATATTACGAAGAAAAATATAATAGAACAACATTAAAATACACTTTTAGCAATGGTAGCTATATAGAGTTCTTCAGTACAGACCAACCAGATAAATTAAGAGGATCTAGAAGAACAGACTTATTTATTAATGAGTGTAACAATGTAACGTTTGAAGCTTATCAGCAACTATCAATTCGTACAAGTAATACAATTTGGTTAGATTATAATCCAACTAATTTGTTTTGGGTAGATAAAGAGTTAGTTAATACAGAAGACTCTGACTTCATTACATTAACTTATAAAGACAATAATCAACTTCCGAGCAGTATTGTCAAAGAAATCGAGAAAGCTCGAGAGAAAGCATCTAACAGCACTTATTGGGCTAATTGGTGGCGTGTCTATGGATTAGGTGAGATAGGGACACTTGAAGGAGCATGTATTCCTGATTGGAAACAGATAGAAGTAATACCACCAAATGCTAGATTATTATGTCACGGGTTGGATTTCGGATATAGTATCGACGAAGCAGGATTAGTAGCATTATATAAACTAGATGATGCATATATATTTGATGAAGTATTATATAGAAAAGGTATGCTAAACTCACATATAAGTCAATTTATAAAGAACAACAATATATTAGGAGCAATATGGGCAGATTCAGCTGAACCTAAATCAATAGCAGAACTAAACAGTTATGGTCATCAGATATTTCCTGTAAGCAAAGGAAGAGATAGTGTAGTGTATGGAATTAATTTAATTAATCAGAATAAGATATTTGTAACACAAAGATCTAAAAATTTAATAAAAGAATTACAAGGATATGTTTGGCTAAAAGATAAACAAGGTAATGTACAACAAAAGCCTAATCCTATGTCTGCAGACCATGCTATAGACGCAGCTAGATATGCTTTAACATCTCAATTACAAGATCCAAATAAAGGGGAGTATCATATCTGGTAAATGTTAAAGAAATGTTAAAATTTATAATTAATGTTGATAGTTTGTTAAAAACATCTACATTAGCTATGTAGTTATCAAGGTGCTGATAACCTAAGTAACAAAGCTAGTGAAAAGGCAGCACCTTTTTAAAACAACAAAAAACAAAGAATATGAAAAATATAGAATTAGAAACTAATAAAGGATTTATCGAGATAACTGATAAAGGAAGTGTCGTTAGGCACTTATTACCAACAGCTTTTTTTTATGAAGAATTTAATCAAAGTGTTGATGAAGTTTTAAGTTGGGTAAAGAAGTACTATCAATTAGATAATGATAACTTCGGTGTCAAAATCATGAAAGAAAATAATGATATTGTCTTTTGGACTTTAGCAAGACTTTAATAATAGAGATTATGAAAAAGAAAGAATTTTATACATGGGCAGTTATTACTTACATAGTAGTATTAATATTTTTAATTATATTAGGAACACTAACTTATTACTTACCGTAATGAAAGCAACAAAAAAAGAAATAAACATGCCTGTAGATACAGAACTACAGAAGAGAATAATAAAGTACATTGTATGGGGATTACCGCAATTTACACTCTGGATGATATTTTTAATACATTTTATATTTTATGTCATTAGAGGAAGCTAGAAAGAAACTTGTACTACTACAGTATGAATTGTTTTATCATGCAGATTTAACTCCTGGTTCATCTGTAAGAATATCAAAGAAATTATTAAAAGTAATAGAAGAGCTTGAAAAAGAAATCGCTAAACCTAAAAACAAAAGAGCAGTACCAGAAGGAGATGATGATCTTCAAGTGGTGTACTGAAAATGATATTAGGGTATATAGAGAACCTGTAAGGTCTGGAAAGAATCCAGATGTAATAATTGTGTTAGATTATAAAGGACAGATTAAAAAAGGCACACAAATATTCAAGCAACACACATCAGAACTAGAGCATAAAATAGCAGAGGTATATGAATGGGCATACGATAGAGCAAAAGAAAGTATAAGCAATCAAGACAGAATCAAAAAGGATAACTATTAATAGATAGTTTTTTTTCATATTTAATTAATGTTTGAGAGGATCAGAAATGGTCCTCTTTTTTTTATGTTATACAAAAAGTATTAATTATTATTGTAATAATATGAAAGTTAAGATACAAGTTCCAGAATCTTTAAGAGAGATTAGTCTAGAACAATATCAAAAATATCATAAGATAAATACAGAAGATAACAAGAATAGTAATTTTCTGTTACATAAGACGATAGAGATATTCTGTAATTTGAATTTGCAGAATGTAATAAAGGTAGAGTTTAATAGTGTAGTTAAGGTTGTTAATATGATTAATGATCTTTTCACACAAGACGTAAAGCTTGTACCTACTTTTACAATGGATGGTGTAGGATATGGTTTTGTACCAGACCTAGATAAAATGACATTAGGAGAGTATGTTGATTTAGATAATACATTAGGTGATTGGGACAACATGCATAAAGCAATGGCAGTATTATATAGACCTATAGACGATACATATAAAGATAAATACATTATAAAGGATTATGATCCTGATGTAGATAAAGATAAGTATAAGCAAATGCCGCTTGACATAGTAATGGGCTCGATAGTTTTTTTTTACAATTTAAAGAACGAGTTATTGAAAACTATCCTGAAATCTTTGAATCAGGAGGTGATAAAGACCTTGACTATTCAGCAGAGAGAAACTTTACTAGGAAGTGGGGATGGTATAACTCGTTATATAGATTGGCTGGAGGAGATGCAACCAAAATTGATGAAGTTAGCGAAATAAATGTACATGAAGCATTTTTCTATTTGGCATACGAACAAGATAAAGCACAAGCAGAGAAACAATTAATAAATAAACATAGATGACAGGATTTTATAACATAACAAAAAAGATAAAAGACACACTAGAAGCAGAACCATTTGTAAACACAGTTTCTTATGGTAGCTTTGATAATGTAGATCTGAATAAGCAGACAATATTCCCTTTATCACATATATTAGTAAATCAATGTACACTAAATTCTAAAATATTAACGTTTAGTATTTCTGTTATGTGTATGGATATAGTAGATATAAGTAAAGATGAAACAACAGATTTATTTGTAGGTAATGACAATGAGCAAGATGTACTAAACACACAATTAGGAGTATTAGACAGATTAGTATCATTATTACAAAGAGGAGATTTATATACAGACAAATACCAGGTAGACGCAGATGTTACATGTGAACCATTTACTGATAGATTTGAAAACAAGCTAGCTGGATGGGTAGCAACATTTGATGTACACGTACAAAACGATATGACAATATGCTAAACAACGAGAATACAAGAAAAGCATTAGAAGCATTTAAAGACTATGTTATCAAACAGTCAAGAGCTAATCTGACTAGAGGTCAAAAGAATGTATCTAGTGATTTATATAATTCTCTAAAAGGTGTACTAGATGTAGGACCTAATTCTTTTAGCATAAAGTTTGAAATGGAAGATTATGGTAAGTTCCAAGATCAAGGTGTTAAAGGAGCAACAAGCACATATTCAGAAAGTTCTAAAAGTCCATTTAAGTTTGGTACAGGTACAGGGAAGAAAGGTGGATTAAGAGGTGGTATTAAGAAATGGGTTGAAGCAAAAAGATTTCAATTTAGAGATGTACAAGGTAGATTTACAAGTTATGAGTCTACTGCTTATATAATAGCAAGAAGCGTATTTAATAAAGGAATTAAAGCAAGCTTATTCTTTACTAAACCTTTTGAAAAAGGATTTAAGAATTTACCGAACGATTTAAAAAAAGCTTACGGACTAGACGTAGAAGAATTTATAGAATATACAATAAAAAACTAAACAATGGCAAATATATTTTTAAGAAGTCCTTATTATGAATATCACACAAGAGCTAGTGCACAGTCAGCAAAACTACAGTTGTCGATTGATGGGACATTAAGATACACAATAGTAAAAAACACACCAACAAATGCAGTTGTATTTGAAATAGCAGAATTAGCAAGAGACTATTTAGATATTACATATAATGGTACTTATGTAAGTCAAAAGGTAAGTATAACAGGTGAGATAATTTGGTATACAGCAGCTGACGCTGGCGGATCTGTTTCAGGTACATCAGTTGTATTCACACATGAAGGGTTTGATGGTTATTGGGATTATTACAATACAAACACAGCAAAAAAGTTCTGTGAAACAGGATCATGTATTTTACAAGATAATACTAATATCTATGTACCAGAGAATGAAAGTGGGTTTGTTCCTGTTTTAGCATCTGGTAACATTGTATATGAATCTTTTACGAGTTCAACAACAAGTATTGCGGTAGGTAACCCTAGTACAACAGTAACTATTAAAAGAATACCTTGCTCTAAATATACACCGATAAAAATAACATTTGTAAATAAGTATGGAGCTTTACAGGATATATACTTTGATAAAAAGCATGTAGAAACATTAACAGTAAAGTCAGAGCAATATAAAAACAATAATTTATCAAATACTGGTACGTATTCTAGATATGCACATCAATATAGGGTTTTAAATAAAACAGGTAATGAAAGAATGCAGTTAAATACAGGGTATATAGATGAAGGACATAATGAAGTAATGAAACAATTAATGTTATCTGAACAAACTTGGATGAAAACAGGTACAGAGTATCATCCAGTCAATTTAGTAACAAATTCATTATCATTCAAAACAAGTGTTAATGATAAACTAATAAATTACTCAATAGAAGTTGAGCATGCTCACGAACATATTGATAGAGTTAGGTAAATGAAAGCGGTTTTACAGTTATATATAGAAGGAACAAGAATAGATTTGTTTGAAGATGAATCTATAAGTATTGTACAATCAATACAAAACGTTAGAGACATATCTAAAGTATTTGTAGATTTTACTAGAACATTTAACGTTCCTGCTTCTAAAACCAACAACAAAATATTTAAACATTTTTACAATTATACTATTACTGATGGTTTTGATGGTAGATTAAAGAAATCAGCAACAATAGAAATAAATCATAGACCTTACAAAACAGGTAAAATAAAATTAAATGGTGTAGATTTAAAAGATGGAGTACCAAGTCAATATAGAATTACTTTTTTTGGAAATACTATTGATTTAAATGATTTATTAGGAGATGACAATTTAAGCTCATTAGAATTATCTGATTTTGATAAAACGTATAATGCAACAACAGTACAACAGCTATTAGAAGGTGCACCTGCAAACACAACTGTTACTTATTCTCATCCTGATAGAACAACAGACATTGTTTATCCTAGAGGAATTATAGCACCATTAATAACACACACTACAAGACTATTTTATGGTTCATCTACAACAGAGTATCCAGATGCAGCAGGAGGTAATTTAAATACAGGTGCTACAGGACATCATGGGGTGTATTATGAGGAGTTAAAGTATGCAATACCTGTAGATGCAGTTATAAGAGCTATAGAAGATAAATACGGTCTTACATTTTCTAATGATTTCTTTGTAACAACAAATGACAGATATTATGATTTGTTTTTATGGTTACATAGAAAAAAAGGTAAAGCATTTGAAGAAGAAGCAGTAGAAAAGAGAATAACAAACTTTCTTATAGACTATTATCAAGAAATAGCTGAAGTAGGTAGTTTTGGAGATAGAATTGTAGTGCAAAATGCAACAGGTCTTATAGACTTCTCTGTAACTTTAGTAGCAAGTTCTGCTTTTTCTGGTAAAGTATATATAAAAGAAAATGGTAATATTAGAGATGATTTAAGCAAAACTGTTACAAGCCAAACATCAGTAAGTATTAATGGATATTTAACAAATGGTACGTATGAGGTTTTTGTAGAGTCAAGTGATTCATCAATTGCATTTACTACAGATTCACAATGGAATTTAGATCCGTTATATGTACCTGACTCTGCGGCAACATACGCAATGCAATCTGGAGGCTTTACATTTAATAACACAAGAACATTTACGGTTTCTTCTCAAATACCTGATATGAAAATAATCGACTTTTTAACAGGTATATTTAAAATGTTTAATCTAACAGCATACACGGAGAATGGCACAATCGTAGTTAAAACGTTAGATAATTATTATGGTAATTCAGGTTTTGGTAATACTGCAATAGACATAACTAATTACGTGGATGAACAAGAAGCGTCTGTAGATGCAGCTTTACCTTATAAAGAAGTAGATTTAAAATATGAAGGACTAGGCACAAAGTTAGCAAAGCAACATGAGCAATTATCTAATACAGGATGGGGAACTGAAGAATATAGAGGAGATGATTATTATGACGCAAGCCCTGAAACATACGAAGTAGTATTGCCGTTTGAGCACATGAAGTTTGAAAGACTAAAAGATGGCTCATCAAATACAAGTGCACAAGTAGGTTGGTTTGTAGACGACAATAATGACCCTTATTTTGGAAGTCCATTAATATTTTATGCATATAGACAGACATCAGCAACAGCTATTAAATTTTTAACTGGTGAAACTAGTGGGTCTAACAATATTACAAGTTATTTTATACCATCTAATAGTCCAGATATAGATCCTACTGAAAGTGAATTTGCAATAAACTTTAAGCAAGAGATAAATGAATATACCCAATTATCAAATTTCACTAAAACATTATTTAACGAATACTATGACCAATATATATCAGATGTATTCAAATTAAATAGAAGACTTACAACAGTACATGCTTATTTACCTATTAAGATTTTACAAGAATTAGAATTATCTAATATTCTTACTATAGGTTATAAAAACTATAAAATAAACGAAATAGAAACTGATTTCTCTACAGGAAGATCTAGAATAGAGTTATTAAATCAAAGAGCTGTATCAGCATTTGGTTCTACACCTATTAGTATAACAGACCCTACAGATTCAGATGCATGTACAGCAGATTCTACTTTAGAAACAGTAGATGCTACAAGTCCAACAGCAGATACTACGTGTGATCTTGGAAGAAGTTTAGAAATTACAGGACCTCTTACAGCAGAGAAAAATGTAAACATAACACTTACTGCAAATCCAAAAGAATTTATAGGTACAGCGGAATATCTTTGGGCTGGTGGAGCAGCAGCTGGTGAGACTACAAAAGAAGTAACTATTACAAATGCAGATATAGGAAATGTAACATATACATGTACAGCAACAGATGATAGCGATGATGAAGAATTTCCAGATACACATATAGTTTTATGGACACCTAAAAAATATACAATAACATTAAATATTGTAAATAATATAACTGGGTCAGCATCAGGATATAATATTACAGGTAATCAAGATGGAGATACTTTAGAATTAGAAGAAGGTGAAACATATTCGTTTAATACAGTAGTAGAGCCAAATGATAATTATCAATTTACAACAGGTCCAGTAATAGAAAACGCACAAGGTGTGGTAGGTACATCTGACCAAACTGTAAATACAACTTTATCAGGAAACGTACAGCTTTTATCAGAGTATGTTGAAATAACAGGACCAACTCAAAAGACAATAAACAATGATGTGCCTCTAGGTGCTTATGTAGTTGGATTCACAGCAACAAGTTATACTTGGTCAGGTGGTTCATTATCAAATGATGATTGTGTAGACCCAGATGAATGTACACAGGTATTATTTACAGAAACATCTGCTGGTGAATATACTTATACACTACAAGTTTCTGATGGAACAACTACTTATACAGATACACACACAATAATATGGTCTACTGTTACTCTTATTGATATTACATTAGCTATAGATACTTCTAATTTAACTGCTAGTGGTTTTTCAAATGTTAATGATGGATTTACTTTAACTGGAGATTTAGCAGGTCTTGTAAAAACACAAAATGCAGGTACAGTATTTAGTTTTACGACAGGAATAGAACTTAATCCTGGTTATGAATATGTAAGTGGTGCACCAACAATAGATAATGCAGGAGGTACTTATACAACTAGCCAAACAGTAACAACTACTTTTGGAGCAGCAACAATAAGACTAATTGTATATAATTATTATGTAGTAACAGGATGTGCTGGTGAGAGTGTAGCAGGACAAACAATATATGTAAGATCTAGAGATACATTTACAGTAGGTAGTAGCACAACAGGTACATATATAAAAATAGGTAATGAATGTTATTATACATCAGCAACTGCTTTTGAAACAGATTGGGCTACAAATAATGGTATAACAGTAGGAGATGGAGAAGGTATAGGTTGTTCTACTTGTACAGATGTAACAACAGTAGATCCTTGTTTAACAACAAAATCAAGATTTTATTTAAGATATTCTACATCAAGTAATGTTTGTGAATCAGCACAGACTAAAGCTTTTTATTGGATTAATGGAGCAGATGTAGCACAAACACAAGCTAATTTCTGTAATGCTACTAATTTATATACACCAAGCGATTGTACTGTAAACGCACCTGCTGGTTATTATTCTCTTGATTTAGATAATAAAGTAAGAAGATATTGGAATGGTTCTAGTTTTGATGTTTGTGTAAACTGTATAGACGCACAATCATTAATATATTTAGGTACAGGTTGGAATCCTATAAATCAATATTGTGATACTGCAAGTGGTGTACAAGGATTCTATTATTTTGATAACAATGCAACATTAACATCTGCAACAACATCAGAATACCTATATGATACAGCAGCAGATGTAGGAACAACAAATTACGCAGCAACAGGGTTTTACACAGATGGTACAAGTTATAGATATTTCGATCCTGCTGAAGAAGTTTGGATTGATGGTGGTAGTTGTCCTATTAAACCAGACCCACCAGCATGTACTGCACCAACTAAACCTACTTTATCTGTATGGAGAGAGTATTTAGAGTGTGATGGTGATTCAGAAATAACACTAGGTAATGATTCAGCTGGAGGATTCCCACAAGTTGTTAAAAACAGAACAACAGGAGTATGTTATGAATTACAAGGAACAGGTTCAGGTAACCAAGATAATGATTGGGTAGAAGAAAGAACTTGTAATAGTGATAATATATTAGTATATACTTGGATTTCTTTTGATATATGTTCTGATTGTACTGGTAATCAATATTATGCGTTAAGAAAATGTAGTGATAATTCAAGTGGATATAGATCAGACCAAACAACAAGTGCTATTTCATTAGATGTAAACGATAGAGTAACTGACTTATTATCAGAAACTTATATTGTAGTTGGTACAACAGGTTCTTCAGCAACTAATGTAGGTACTATTACAGATACAGGTTTTGTAAACTGTCCAGGCACAACTAGACCTGATAACGTATTTGTAGTAGAAAGACAAAGTGATTCATTTACTACGTACGTACAATTAGAATCAGGATTTACTATAGGAGATACTAATATTACTATTTCTACCGATGGTTCAAATTGTTATGATATTACTGGTCAAGCATCGGTATTAGATCCAACAGTATACGGTGTAATTACAGGTTCTTGTACTACAACCACGACCACTACAACAACAACTACGGTTACTTGTGGTAGTCAAACACTATATACATCATTAGTATCAGCAGAAGATGTATGTTGTAATGTTGCTATTTCAAAAACAGTTTATATGGATGCAAATGATATTTCTACTGCAACAAAAATTTATACAAATGACACATGTTCTTCTTTTGTAGGTAGTAATGCTTTTTATACAGCAGACTTTAGTAATTATTATCAATGGAACGCAACAACAAATACTTTAACAGGACCAACATCATGTCCAACATGTCCATAATATGAAATATATATCAGCACAACCAGAAATAAAATATTATGAGTGGCAAGTAGACACATTAATACACTCGTATATAAAAAACGGTGTAGACCCTAACGATATTATTATCTTATTAGGTAATACAGGTGAATATAGTTTTGAAAAATTAAGTGAAAAATATCCAACTGTAAATTTCCATAGTTATACCTACGTGCAAGGTATATATAAACCAGCTGTTAAACCTTATTTAATGAGTAAGTATTTTGGTAGTTGTTCATGTACACAAGGAGAGCAGTATTATTATACTGATGCAGATACAATATTATTAAAACCTTTACCATCATTTGATCCTAGTATAGTTTATATGTCAAACACTAGATCTTACATAGGTATTAATTATATAAGGTCAAAAGGAGAACAAGTATTAGATATGATGGCGGATGCAGCAAAAATAGATAAAAAAATACTTGAAGAAAGAGATTTAGAAGCAGGAGGAGCACAATTTGTATTTTCTGGTACAGATGGAAAGTTTTGGCAAGACGTTTACGTTAATTCTAACGCACTTTATAGAGCAATGAGGGATTTTAATCATAAACATGTAGATGAGTACAAAGAAACATATCCTATACAAGCATGGACAGCTGAAATGTGGGCAACATTATGGCAATTTTGGAAAAAAGGTTATAAAACAGAGATTTCAGAAGAATTAGATTTTGTTTGGGCAACAGATCCGTTAAAAATGATAGATGGTAAAAGAATTTTACATAATGCAGGAGTAACAGGAGAACATAAAGGACTATTTGTTAAATCACACTATAGGGATAAATATCCACCTAAAGATCTTGATATAACAAAAACGCATTGTAGTTATTATTATTATAAGGAAGTATTAGAAGCAACATGCTAGGAAATATATTACAATTATTGAGATTAGCTAAAGACCAAAATATACGTGGAGAGTATATTGATGTTGCTCTTGGTAAGAATAAAATGCCAGAATCAATCAAAGAAACATTAGAACAACGAAAAAAATATAAATAATGGCAAAAGAAATAAACATAGAAATAAATGTAAGCAAAAAAGGTGCTGAAAAGAATCTACAAACAATAGGAGTAGGACTTAAAGGTATTCAGGAAGGTGCAAAGGCTGCTGGAAAATCTATGTTAGGTTTAAACAATATATTTAAAGGAACTGTAGTAGTAAAAGCCTTCACAGCTATTCTTGAAATATTAAGAGAAACATTTATGTCTAACCAGAAGGTTGTAGATACGTTTGCTACAGCTACTACAGCTTTAAAATTAGTATTTAATGATTTATTTAAATTTATAGAATCTAATATAGGAACAGTAGTAGGTTTCTTTAAGGATATATTTGAAAACCCAGTAGAAAGCTTAAAAGCTTTTGGTAAAGCAATATTAGATAATCTTATTGAAAGATTTAATTCTGCTTTGGAAGTAATTGGTCATGTAGGTAAAGCTATTGGTAAATTATTAAAGGGAGATTTTAAAGGAGCATTAGATTCTGTTAAAGATGCAGGTAAAGAATATGTAGATGTTTTAACAGGTGTAGATGATAGTGCAGATAAAATTGCAGAAACAACTAAAAAAGTAGTAGAAGCAACAAAAGACTATACTAAATCTATAGTAGACCAAGCAAAAGAAATTACTAAATTAAATAATGATTATAAATTAACTCAAGCAATTAATGCAGGTTTAATAGAGCAATATGATAGACAAGCAGAACAACAAAGACAATTAAGAGATGACACAAGGCTTACAGTTGAAGAAAGAATAGCTGCTAATCAAGAACTAGCTAGAATATTAGATGATCAAGAGAAAAAACTTTTAGAAAATGCACAAATAGCAGTTAATGCAGCAAATGCAGAATTAGCTTTAGATGAAGATAATATTGATGCAAAAGTAAGAAGACAAGAGGCTTTAAATGAACTAGCAGCTATTAGAGCAAGAATTGCAGGTCAAAGGTCAGAACAATTAACTAATGAAGCAGCATTAGAAAAAGAATTGATTGATTTAGAAACTTCAAAAGCACAAGGAATACAAGAAGCTACAAGTATAGAAGAAAAAGCGAAGGCTGAATTAATGGATAATGAAGTACAAAGATTAGAAAGACTAAAAAGTATAGAGGCAGAAGAAAGATCAGAGATTGAAAAAACTTTACAAACAAGAATTGATAGTTTTAAAAAAGGTACACAAGAAAGAGTAGATGCAGAAAATGAATTATTAAAATTCCAAAAAGAAGCAACAGCACAGGAAAATGCAAGAGATAAAGAAATAGCAGATGCTAAAGTAGCAGCGATTTCTGGGGCACTAGGTGCTATAGCAAATCTTGTAGGACAAAATAGTGGTTTTGGAAAAGCAATAGCAATTACACAGGCAATAATAGATACTTATGCAGGTGCAACTAAAGCATTAGGTCAAGGTGGTATATTTGGATTTGTTGGAGCAGCTACAGTTATAGCAGCTGGTCTTGCTAATGTTAAAACTATAGCATCAACCAAACAACCACAACCACCATCATTTGCAAAAGGTGGAGGAGCTTCAGCACCTATACCAGCAGCAGCATCAGCAGCACCGCCAGCATTTAATGTTGTAGGAGCTACAGCAGAAAGCCAATTAGCACAAACTATTGCTACAGCACAACAAAAACCAGTAAGAGCTTATGTAGTTAGTACTGATATGAGTAGCCAACAAGCGTTAGATCGTAAAACAGCTAATCAGGCAACATTAGGTAATTAAAACAAAATAATAAAAACACTATTGTTATAATATGGACATCATAGAATTATTTATCGACGAAGAAGATCAGGTATCAGGTATAGATGCCATTAGTATTGTAGAAAACCCTGCAATACAAGAAGATTTTGTCTATTTAAAGAACCAGGAGTTTAAACTTGCTGAATTAGACAAAGAAAAAAGACTATTATTAGGACCAGCATTAATTCCTAATAAACCTATATATAGAAAAAGTGGTGAAAAAGAGTATTATATATACTTTTCACGTAATACTGTAAGAAAAGCTAGCGAATTATTCCTAAAAAGACAAAAACAGAACAGATCTACATTAGAACACGAGTTACCTTTGAACGGACTTACTGTTGTAGAGAGTTGGATAGTAGAAGGAGAGCAAGATAAGACTAAAATGTATGATATGGACGTGCCATTAGGCACTTGGATGGTTTCTATGAAGGTAGAAAATGATGATGTATGGGAAAACTATGTAAAAACAGGTAAAGTTAAAGGTTTTTCAATAGAAGGCTACTTTGCAGATAAATTAGAGCGTCCAAATGAGCCAAATAAGCTTTCAGATTGCGGATGTGAGCAAAAATTACCAGAATGTATATGTAAAGACCCAGAAATTCAAGAAATTGAAGAAAATGAGGCAAAAGAAATGTTAAGTGCAGTAAGAGCAATCATAAAACAAGACAAAAGATATAAATCTGGTAAAAAAACAGAATTAGAGACATATAATGACTATCCAGATAGTGTAGCTAATAATGCAAAGAGAGGAATTGAGTTAAATAAGAAGGTAAACAACAAATGTGCTACACAAGTTGGTAAAGTTAGAGCTCAACAGCTAGCAAGAAAACAAAAATTAAGCGTAGAGACTATAAAAAGAATGTATAGTTATCTATCAAGAGCAGAAGAGTATTACAAAACTGGAGATAAAGAGGCTTGCGGATATATATCTTACTTATTATGGGGAGGTAAATCAGCAAAGTCATGGGCAGAGAGTAAATTAAGAAGTTTAGATAAACTTTCTCTTGCTTCTATTGTTATTGATGGCAAAAGAGCATACGATACAAAGCAAGAAGCAATAATAAAAGCAGAAGAAATGGGATGTGAAGGTTTTCATGAGCATGAAGTAGACGGTCAAACATGGTATATGCCTTGTGAAACACATGAGCAAGAACTTAAAAAACCTTGTTGGGAAGGATACGAAATGATTGGATGGAAAATGAAAAATGGAAAAAAAGTTCCTAACTGTGTACCTGTAAAATGAGTTATAAAAGACACTATAACGTACCTAGCAGTGATAAAAGAGCATGTTTATGCCGTAATGGAACATATTCGAGGAAATGTTGTAATCCAGATGATTACTTTGCACAAGGAATAGGAAGTATTAAGGGTACAAGCTGATTTTAAAAATATAACAAATACTAATTAAATTAATTGTAATACTATGAAAGCGACAGAAATGTTAAAACAAGTAAAAGACCTACTTGGTATTGACGTTAAAGAAGAAGTTGTACTTTCTGAAGAAGTAGAACAAAAAGTTGAAGCAACAGAGGCTACCGTCGGGGAAAAGTCAGTTGAATTAACTGAAGAAGTTACTAAAACAGAAGTTACAGAAGAAACTTTATCAGAAGATCAAGTAGAAGAAAAAGTAGAGCTTGCAACTATGCAGCTTGAAAATGGTACAACAGTAGAAGCAGAAGCTTTCGAAGCTGGTAACGAGATTTTTATTGTTACAGAAGACGAGAAAGTAGCTTTACCAGTTGGAAATTATACACTTGAAGATTCTACGGAGTTAATTGTAGAAGAAGAAGGTATAATTGCTTCTATAGGCGAGCCTGCGGCTGAAGAAGTCGAAGCAGCAGCAGATTATGCTACTAAAGAAGAATTAGCAGAAGTTAAAAAAGCCGTCGAAGATATTGTAACTATGATCGAAGAGATGGGTTACGGTAAAAAAGACGAAAAAATGGCTTCTGAAGAAAAAGAAGACATAAAAGAGGAATTATCAGAAGTAGAAAAGGTTAAGCATAACCCAGAAACAGAAGAGAAACCTGAAACAATCCTCTATGCACAAAATAGACCTATGGGTACTTTGGATAGAGTTTTTCAAACAATTTCAAAATTAAATTAATATTTTTTAAAAATGGCAAATGGTTCAACAACATCAATAACAACTACTTACGCAGGTGAATTTGCTGGTAAGTACGTTTCAGCTGCTTTATTAAGCGGTACAACTTTATCACAAGGTAACATTACAATTAGACCTAACGTGAAAAAGAAAGAAGTTATGAAAAAAGTAGCTTCTACAAGTATTGTTAAAAACGGTGCATGTGATTTTTCAGGTCAATCAGACGTTTTAACATTAACTGAAAGAATTTTAACTCCAGAAGAATTCCAAGTTAACCTAGAGTTATGTAAGCAAGATTACGTAGCAGACTGGGAAGCAGTGCAAATGGGTTACTCTGCAATAAACCAAGACTTACCTCCTATCTTCTCTGATTGGTTAATCGGACATGTAGCAAGTAAAGTTGCAGAAAAAATCGAGCAAAATATCTGGACGGGGACAAATGCAACCGACGGTGAATTCGACGGGTTCATTACTACATTAGGTGCAGATTCAGACGTGAATGACGTAACAGGTACGGCTTCAAGTTCTTCAAATATAATCACGGAGCTTGGGAAAATTGCAGATGCAATCCCGAATTCCGTCTATGGAGCAGAAGACATGAAGATTTTCTTACCTTCTAACATGTACAGAAACTACGTTAGAGCATTAGGTGGATTTGGAGCATCAGGTTTAGGTGCAGCAGGTACAGGTAATCAAGGTACACAATGGTACAACATGGGTCAAGGTTTAAGCTTTGATGGTATTCCAGTTGTATTAGCACCAGGTTTATCTGACAATGACGCTGTAGCAGCAGAAACTAGCAACTTATTCTTCGGTACAGGATTAATGTCTGATTACAACGAAGTAAAAGTACTAGATATGGCTGACCTTGATGGATCTCAAAATGTAAGAGTTATCATGAGATTTACTGCTGGTATTCAGCACGCAATCGGAGGCGATATTGTTTTATACGCAACTTCGTAATTAAAATAATTGTATAACAATAAAGAAGGGTAGGTGGTATAAGCTACCACCCTTTTTTTTTAAAACTTAAAAAAGATATGGCTTGTGGATTAAATAAAGGAAGAATAGAACCTTGTAAGGATGTAGTTGGTGGTATAAAAGCAGTTTACTTCATTGATTACGGAGATATTACTATTGCATACGATAGTGTAGATACCGATTCAGTTGAAGATCTAGGAACTGTAACAGCATACAAATACGAATTAAAAGGTAATTCATCTTTCGAACAAACAATTAACGCATCAAGAGAAAATGGTACAACTTTCTTTGAGCAAAACTTAAATCTTACATTAAAAAAATTATCAGTAGCAGATCATAAAGAAATTAAATTTTTAGCTTATGGTAGACCACACATCGTAGTACACGATTATAACGGTAATGCTTTTTTAATGGGAGCAGAACATGGTGCAGACTGTAACGGTGGTACAATCGTAACAGGAGCAGCAATGGGAGATTTATCAGGATATACATTAACTTTCTCTGCAAGTGAGCAATTACCTGCAAACTTTCTAGAAGGTGCAACAGAAGCTGATGCATTCGCAGGGATGTCAAGTACAGTAACTGTAACATCTGGTTCAGACTTCTA
>CEPM01003557.1_pt1 | contig 16383 bp, 14 predicted proteins | sample 530371 | NCBI WGS metagenome assembly CEPM01 (sample SAMEA2620004, study PRJEB7988) | marine metagenome | biome: marine biome (ENVO:00000447); feature: surface water layer (ENVO:00002042); material: "saline water (ENVO:00002010), including plankton (ENVO:xxxxxxxx)" | depth 5 m
CTTTAAAACTGTCCCGCAAAAGTTACAAAGATCTTCTTTGTATTATGACGGGGTTAGAGATTCACTAAGAGTTGGTGTACCTCAAGATACAACATTCTTTGATATTGGATCTAATGATGACTTCACTATTGAGGCTTGGGTAAGGCCTTCTGAATTTTTGAATGATCAAAGTTACAGACTTATTGTTGATTATGATGAATTACATATTAATGCGCAAACAAATTATGGGGTAAAAATTGGTAGCAACACGCTACCGGCTTTTTATACAACATCGAGTGAAAGCCAATGGGATCACTTGGCAGTTGTTAGAGAAAGCGGGACCGTTACTGCATACAAAAACGGAGCTGTTCACGCTGTTCTTTCCGGCCAAGATACAACAGCCTTAAGCCCTGGACAGTATGTGGGAATGGGCGGCAGTAAAGATTCAATAAATGACTCAAGAGTATTAAAGGGTTATCTGCAGCAAGTAAGAGTAACAAAAGCCGCAAGATATTCAGGAGCATTTACACCGGAGAGTTTTAGCAACGGCGATGCAAGCACTGATCAATATTTTAGCAATACATTGCTAAGTTGGACGACTGAAGTTCAACCGCTAAGCGTTAGCAATGGTGGTGATAATTATGTGAATGGATGCCATAGCAATTTGGCCACAACTGGCAGTGCTACAGGATCAGGCCTAACAGTCAATGCATACGTGTCTAATAACTCTGTTTATTATGTTGCACTAGAAGACAGAGGAAGCGGTTACAAGGTAGGCGACAAGGTAACGGCAACAATTCCGACAATCGCAAACCCGACAGCAGGTGAGGTCTTAACCCTGGATCAAACCACCCTTGTCGGCGGCTCTGGGTATGTAGATGGCAGCTACACCGTCGCATTAAGCGGGGGCCTTGGGCAAAACGTTCAAGCAACAGTCACTGTCACTGCAGGCGCTGTCAGCACCGTTGTCCTTGACGCAGGCAACAGGGGAACGGGCTACGCCGCAGGTGATCAGCTTTTTGCGAGTGACGCTGAGCTAGGAAACAGCGGGAATGGTGCAGGTTTCAGTATTGAAGTTGCAACGGTCGATGAACAAACAAATCTAACCGCTGTCGCCGTAGAGATAGAAATTCAAAGCATTGCCACAAAACTAGAGCCATGGTGGAATTCTTACGGACATCGGACTGTAGTCATTAGACGCCATTGGCGCCATCCTGATTTGTTTGTAGGGATATTTCAAAACAGCAATGCAAATTATGCTTATTGCATTGACTTAAACTCAGACGAAACCATGGGATATAGCGGTGGAATGAGTCATGGATCCTATGGATATATTGGCGAGTTCTTTGGAGATCAAGGCGAGACTGGAGGAATTACAGAATTTTATATTGGTGACAGCAATAGTTATGAGAATCAAAGAGAAGTTGCATGGGCTGATTGGATTCAATTTGAACCCAATGGATTAGTTGCGCGAGCGATTGGGCTTGATCAGAATTCGAGCATGTCTCATTGGAAAAAGAAATTTTCAACAGTAATCAAAACCCAACGAACTTATACTTCAAGTCGTTACGAATTTATGAACAATTGTGGCTCTGATCCGTGGACGGCGCCACATTCAATTTTGCAAATTCCTAATGCAGAAAATTCAACTTATCCACACTATGTAATTGGACAAAGGGATCAAGTCAATTACAACTACGATTTCCAGCGCCATACAGGAGACGCTGCTTTAATAATTAAGGGTGGAAATAGAGAGACTGACGATTCACTTTATGAGTCTAGAGAAAGTGTTGTAACTAATATGAAGAATGGAAATGTAGACGATTATCGGACTGCGGGAAGATACACAGGTTCGATTCCAACGCCGGGCGCCGCTTTTGCGGAAAAGACAGATAGCACAAGCACAGGCGTTTACAAAGAAAGCGGTTACGAAAAATACAAGGGGCTAGCCACTGATGGCGGCACAGTTAATTTCTACGCGCCCATGTGGTGTGGCAGAGATAATGCAGACATCTTGACAACTAGCAAGGCATTCCCTGGGGCCTGGCCAATTGATCCACAAAACGATGCAGTCATCCCTCACCCGTTGCGTTGGGACATTTATGGATGGGATAGTTCCAGCTCCGCATGGGTGAGAGAAGAATGGGGTTATAACTACACAGAGCACAGATGGGAAGTTGACACCGCAACGGTCAAGCCAGGAAGGCCCGCGCCTAGTGGAGGCGGAACCCATAGCCTTTCAGGAATCACCGAAAGCCCTTATAACAACTTAACAGTAACCTTCAGCAACGTAAGGCCTGAGGATACAAATAATCCTATTCAAGGTGAATGGTCTGGCCAATTTATCTATAACGGTTGTGTGATGGATGGCATCACTGAATTTACTTTTTCAGCCACTGTTTCCAATAGACCTATTACTGTCAAAACAATAAACCAGACGATTCCATCTAGTGGAGTAATAACAATACCCGAGGTCTATGAAGACACATTTATAAAAATATTTAAAGAGGATCATTATTTTGATCTAAAAATAGACGGCGACAAAGCAACAATTGACGACTCGCTGGACTATACAGATACAGTAGATGATGGCACCGTTTGCGTCAAAGATTATCAGTTTAAATTTAGTGCAAACGATGTTGGAAAATCACTTACTGGCAGCTATGCAGTAGTCAACTTTGCAAGCTCTGAAGCCCCTACGAACTGGGCATGGTGGACAGCAGAACATAGCGAATCAGTGAATGCAACAACAACCGGATTGCTAGGTGGAAACAGCTATAAAAATTCAGCCACATTAATTAGCGAAGGCTGGACAATGGAAACAGAATCGGATTCTAGAGTGCAGATATTTGCCTCTAATTATCCTAATCAATTCTCAGATGGCTTTGCATATTTAAGGCAGCCAAGCCCACACTTTACAGATGGCCACTATGCAGAGACCATCTTAGTTTCAAGAGATAATATCGGTTTCTTCTGGCACGATGGGCAAAGCTCATTGAGCTATAGAGATTACATTAATTACAATTCAACTACAAATAATCCCAAGTATGGAGGCATGCAGTGGCTGTATGACGACAATCATCAATTAACTTGTGTTCACTCAAAACTTTATACAGATTCGAGTGGTGACAATTGGCTTGTTATCAGAGCAACATGGACTCATAACACGAACCAATTAACAGATCCACGCATTATTGGAGAGCTCTGGATTAGCGTTGACGATCCATTTACCTATGAAGTGAGGTTTGGAGAGTGGACAAGCGGACTGTTTGATATTTATTCAGGAGCTAAAAATATTGGTATTGTTCATACAGAAGCATACAAGGGCGGCACAAGCACATACAACAATATTGTATTTCCACACCGCAAACCATACGCCGCCAGTGGTCTAGCAAGTTATACAAGCGACATTAACAGTTATTCAATATGGGGTGGTGATATTAGAGACAGTTACCCAAACCATAAATATGAAATTAATTTAGACCCGCATGATTATAACGAACCTAATTAAAATTAAATTGGAAACATTGGGCGCACGATAGGCAGGGCGTGATGCCCTGCATTTTCAAATGCCCGACGAAAATGCAACAGCGCCCGAGATGGACGCGGTTCAGGTAACAGAAACTGATGAGGTCAAATCATCGACTGCAGCCGATGACAAAGAGACCTACACAGCAGATGAAATTCAAGATCTCATGAAAGCCCTAAGGGCTGAGCGTGACTTGAACAAAGCAAACAACAAAGCACTCAAGGAAGCCAAAACACAGCTTGCGCAGCTGGAAGGGGTTGATCCAGAGCTACATGCAAAGCTCGTAGCCGAATCAGCCAAGAGGCAAGAGCTCGAAGCTGAAACAATGGCTCGGGTTAGCTCGATTGAAAAGAGCTATTCAGACCAGCTTGCAACAGCAAAGGCGCAGCAAGAGGAAGCGAATCAGCAAGTGGCCTACCTTCAAAAGCAATGGGCTTTTGAAAAAGCATTTGCTGAGGCAGGCGGACGCGGCGGCCGGTTTACTGAACTTGCTTTCCGTGAGCTAGGCGACAAATTCAAGCTTGAGAGTGACGGCACCCTGGCCGTTGTTGACCAGAGCGGCGCCTACGTCTTGGATGACGGCAAGCGAGTTAAGCCGTCTGAGTTCCTGAAGGATTACAAATCCGATGAGGTTGTTGGCTATTGGTTTGTCAATGAACGGGGCGCAGGCAGCGGCCTAACGCCACAACCTGGATCCGCCCTTGCCAATGGCGCGAACATGCATGACCTAAACACGTCAGAACTATTCTTGCAAAGTTTTGGGAGGACTAAAAAGTAAAACATAAGGTCGGAATAAACCCCGGCCTAATGAATAGGAACTACCGGAACACTTGCTATAGAAGCCCCCGGACGTAGTGACTGCAGAAGGGCGGCGAAGATAAAAGAGTGACTTTTTTATCTGATCTGTCCCTAGCCAATCATTCATTCTAAAATGGCACTTACTTTGTTGGAGGCGTCTAAGCACGCCCGCAGTCCAGAAGAACTCGCCGTCATCCGTGAGTTGTCTGAAGGAGACCTCCTAAGTGTACTCCCATTCAGGTCAATCGCTGGCTCTGGTGTATTCTTTAAGCGTGAAGAAGAGCTTGCTAATGTTGGCTTCCGCAACATTAATGGCTCGCTTGAAGAATCCTATGCTCAGACAAGTCAGCAGTCTGAAGCTCTCAAAATGTTCGGCGGTGATATTATCACTGATCGGGCCATTTTAGAGATGGAAGGCCCCGAGGCTCGCGCATACCAAACGCAAGCAAAAGTACGCGCAATGCGTATGGCTTACGAGCGTGTGTTTATCAAAGGCGCAGAAGCTGAATCTGGCGGTCTTGAGTTTGACGGTCTTGAAAAGCGTTGCGGCGCTGCAGGCACCACATCCCAGTCATACGCTAACGGAGGCGGTGGTCTTTCGTTTGCAAAACTGGACGAAATGCTGGATTCTGTTGATGCTCAAGGTGGCTCTAAATATCTCGTTATGAGCAAAGGCATGCGCCGTGCTCTCACCGCTGCAGCTCGCAATGGTGTAATTAACGGGGGTATCCAGATAGCACAAAATGATCTCGGCAGAATGCAGGCGTTTTATCAGGAGACGCCAATTTTGATCGTCGATCGCGACGAATCCAATGCTGAGATTCTCGGAAATTCAGAAGCTGGCAACACCTCTTCCATCTACTGTGTTTCCTTCGGTGATCTTCTGACCGTGGGTCTGCAGAACGGCGGCATCAGCGTTCGCGATTTGGGCGAATCTCACGACAAGCCTGCATTTGTTAGTCGAGTTGAATGGTATTGCGGCCTTGCTACAATGAATGGTAGAAGTGTTGCTCGCCTGTCTGGCATCGATCCAACTTCTGCCGCAGTTGCTTGATCTAGTTATTAACTAGCGTCAGGGGTGAGCGTTATCACCCCACATTCTTTATTCTGTTTTTCATCATGGGCGCACGTAGTTCAGGAATGTTCCCTATTAAGGGCGCATGGGTTGACGAGGCAACCACACTTCCCTCTGACGGTTCTGCTTTGACAGTTCCGAACTTGCATCATTCTGCTGAGGTAACTTTTGTTGCTTTCTTCAATGCAGCAGCAGCCGGCTCTGTAACCGTGGCCGCTGGCAGTACAAACGTCACACTCACCGCGCCTTCTGGCGGTGGCAAGGTCTTCGCTGTTCGCTCCGGTATCGAACTGGGCGACGTGACCAGCGTGGCACTCGATAGCGCAGCCCTTACAGCTGGCGCCGTAAAAGTCGTTCTGTTCTGATCAGACGACCCGACAACTAAGGCCCCCACTCAAAGGGGGTCTTTTTTTATGGGAAACCTCTTAAGCGCTAAAAATCGTCATGAGTACACAGGTTCTGCTTTACCACAAGAAAACAGGTGAGGTTGTCTCTACTTATCCGGCAAGCGTCAAGGAATGGATGGCAACCGGTGAATACCAGACCGAACCACCAAAAAACGCAAAGAGCATTCGACCCCCTCAAAAGCTTCCATCAGCTGGCCGCGAAGCAAACCGGCTGAATCCTGTCGTTGATCGAGGCCCGACGATTAGCGCCGCTTCAGAAGTGGACGCAACACAGCCGGATGAGCAGCCATCAGCAGCAGCAGAAGTCGAGCCAGAGGCAGAAAAGCCAAAGCGAGCTGAACCCCGGCGCAGACCCCGCGCATCGTCAGGTGATTAATTAGCTGGCGTCTAGGGTCGCGTCCATTAAGGCGGCATATAGGCCACTGCGAATCGTTATGAGTGTTTCTTGTTCTTGAGGTGGCCCCCCTGGCCATCTTTCAAGAGCTTCTGTCACAACTCTGTATAGGAGGCGCGTGGTTTCTAGATCTAGTTCAAACCTTGCGACTGGCTGCCCCATTAATTGATGGTGTAATCCTGAATGCCTATTCCCAGTTGCTGACCAGACTCGCTGCAAATAACGCAAGGGCCAACACTGCCATCACTACCAATACAGTCAGGTTTGATAACATAATTAGACATAATCTCAACCTCAGCACCTTGCGCTGGCTGAGTAGCCTCAGGCTTCGATGATTCGACCATTGCCGCGATTGGCAAAACAGCAGCAAGAGCAATAAACCCGCTGATTGTGAGCTCAGTAGGACCCATGCGGCAAAACGATCTGTTTGTAGCTTTCCATTAGTAAATTAAACTCTCCAATCGTTCTGTTAAGTGTCTTAAAGATCTTTGCTCAATATTCCCTGGAGGTTTGCTCCATTGAGTGATAACAAATGCCCATGGTTTGGTGTCATCATGTATTGGGCAAACCAACCAATTTGGAGACGGCCCAAACGCACCGATCCAACATTCCTTAAAAGTCATCGGCCCAACTGAGGGCACTAGATTCAGCGAATATAAGCCATTTAGTTTTACTGGCCATGAGTCAACTGCGCCCGTATCCCAGACCACGACACCAGTCGTGGCAGTAGGCCAACCAACCAGCGCAAGCTTTAAAGGTTTGTTGCGATGCAAAAAAGTAGATATATTTTCCATAACTTTTACTTTTAAATCGTCTGAATTATCTAGCCTATTAGACAGCAACGGCGAAGGCTCAGACGGCGACAATATATTGCTTACTAATTCAGGATGACGCCAAATTAAAAAGCATGATATTAAAACTGAGCTCAGTCCCATGACTGAGAATATTCGCCAAACTACTTCACCAACATCATCAGGAGTGTCTAAAACAATGTTACTAAAGAGTGAAACAACCTGACCAATTAAGCCAGAATTGTTTTCATTCTTTTCTTTGCATTCATTGTTTGACAACAGCCAAAAGCTTTTGCTTAGGGTTCCCTGGAATGCTTGGCCAGAATTGGTGACAACGTGCGCAAAGTCTCCGATGAAGCGCTTCAATTACTCAAGGATTTTGAAGGCTTAGAACTGACGGCATATCCAGACCCCGGCACCGGGGGCAGACCGTACACCATTGGATACGGCAGGGCTTATGACGTAAGGCCAGGAGACCGAATCACGCCAGAAAAAGCAGAGCAAATGTTGCGTGAGGATTTAGCAAGTTTTCAATATGGAGTCGAAAAGCTTTTTGAATACGTAGAGATTGGGCCGCACACCTTTGACGCACTGGTGAGCTTTGCTTACAACTGCGGACTAGGCGCCCTGGAAACTTCGACCATGCGCAAAAGAATCATGCGCGGCGAAGATCCTTATGTAGTGTTGCCCGAAGAGCTGCCTAGATGGGTCAAGGGTGGCAAAGGCCAGGTGATGGCTGGACTTGTCGAGCGCAGAAAAAGAGAAACCCTGCACGCTCAAAAAGATGGGCCAAGGGCTGAGGATGGAATCAATGAGCCAATACCTGTCAGAATTAACTTTCAAAATTTCTTTGATTACTACAAGGCAGAAGCGCATCAGGTAGAAGGTATCAGAATTTTAGAAGAGCAGCTAAAAAAAGACGCCCCGCACCTGCTTAAGGGCAATGCGGACTGGGTTAAAGCTTTTAGAGATAAAAGCAAATTTATTGTTGAGTTGCCCTGCCCTTACCAATACCAGCTGGACTCAGACACCAACCATGCTGGCCGCATGTGCTTTAGCTCGACAAACGCAATGTTAGTTGAGTATTTAAAACCCGGTCGCCTACGAGGAGAACAGGAAGATGACGCATTTTTGCGAACTGTTCTTAAGTATGGAGACACTACAAGCGCAGAAGCTCAGGTGTCAGCCTTGAAAATGTATGGGATCAATGCATCGTTCAGGATGGACGGCACAGCGGCACACGTCAAGAACCTGCTAAGCATTGGCGTACCGGTCCCGGTCGGGATTCTGCACCATCATCATTTCTCAAATCCTTCAGGTGGCCACTGGGTTTTGCTAGTGGGATTTGATGATGAACAAGGCCAATATATTGCGCACGATCCGTTCGGGTGTATGAACGTTATTCACGGCGGCTACATGAGTAACCTACCAACAGCCGGCCGGTTTGTTCGATATGACTATGCACCATTTAATGCACGTTGGATGGTTGCCGGTAGTGGTGACGGTTGGTTCCTGGAGGTAAGGCAATGAGCGGACCCAAAGTTGAATTAGAAGATGAACTATTTAGGCGGCACATCCAAGACATGCTGGACAAACTAGCCGATCCAAAAGAATTAAAATCAGCCGCTGAAATGTTGGCAGATTCGTTAGTACAAACCCGTGCAGCAATGAAATGGGTTATTGGACAAAACATGCCAAAATAAATGGAACAAATATGATGCTTTGCAAATTGTAAGTGTGTCCTGATTCACATTGGTTAGAACCTGATTTGCTGCCTGGATATTCAGTTAGTCGATCATCAATCCAATTAAATAAACTTGGCAAAAAGCACGGATGCCCTGAGCCTCAACTAGGGCGGAATGAAGCCGGCGAACTTGCTTATTGGATTAAGCCAATTGGACATCCGGCCGCCTTTAGACTGCGCATCGAGGGGCTAAGCAATTTCTTTCGTGAGTGAGCGGCACAGGCTGAACGGCAAGGCAGCAATGAAAGTGCGGATTTGGTTTCGCGGGTTTGGCGAGAGTCCAAACAAGCCATATACCGACACGATCCGTTTTGAAGAGCGCTGGGCCGGCGTTCCTGGCGAACTTATGAAGCCTGACAAAGAAAGCCTTTCGATCAGCACTGACAACGGCGACACGCCGGATTGCGAATTCTGACAAGCTCCCTAGCGTGAGGAAAGCTGAGGGCAAAGGGGGCATGCATGGGGAGATACAGCGGGCGATGGATCAGCACGCCTGAGGTTTGCGATGAGCTAGGGATCTGCCAACGAACACTGATGAGGATGAAAGCCAGGGGCGACTTCAACGCCGGCGGTTTTTTTAGGCGCAAGACCATGGCACCCCAATCAGATCTCCTTTGGAACATCGACCGAATGATGAGCTTGTTAGGCGCTACCCCCGACCTGTAAGATCTACGCGGGCAAATGCCTTGCCTTGCCTCCATAGCTCAGCCGGTTAGAGCGACGGATTCATAGCCCGTAGGTCCCCTGTTCAAGTCAGGGTGGAGGCATTTTCAACTCAGAGCAGCGTCTAAAGCTCGCTGCAATTTCTGGATCTTGGCCTCTAGCGCCTGTTCCCTCTCAGAAGGGCCGTCAGCCACTTCAGAGGGTAAAGACCCCCATTGCATCATTTCGGCCTCTGTGCCGGCTTCCTGGCGCCCCCTAGTGATCCATTTGAGGTAATGGCCCCGGTGGACATCTTCACTGTGCCCCATCCATTCCGCCTGTTTGTAGAGCGGGAAATTGATCGTCTCAGGGTGAACCGCTGCCCTGATGGCGTAGGCATGGCGCAAGTCATAGGGCACAACCTGATCAGATCCCTTTCCGTCAGCCCTAGGGGCGATCAGCGGCAACACGGGCGGCGGCGAAGCATTGCGGCGCTTTAGGTCTAGTGACCGGCCCCTAAACAATTTGCACGGGTACTGGCCAAGTTGGTGATTGTTCGCCGGCATGGTGAAACCGGTGTCAACCCGTTGGCCGGAATTGTCTTCCGCAAAGATCGGCGCCCATCGAATCTTCCACCTGGCCCGTAGCGCCTGCTGAAAGTCGCCAAAGCTTTCGCGCAGCTTGTAGCGGTCCAGCCATGCGAAGGGGATGGGCGGGCATTTGTGCGGGGCTTTGCTTTTTGTTCTCCATGCGTGGCCGTCGCTGTCTGGCTGAGGCCCGCCTGGGATGACCAGCCAACCGTTCTGGTCAATCGCTTCCATGTGCCAAAGCTCATGGGGTCTCAGGCCATACGTTGCGCAATAGGCGAACAGCAGCCGATAAAACGGCATGCCGGCATAGTCGCGATCTAAGCCGTCCAGCCAGTCCTGAACTAGCTGATCGTCGGGGATGACGCGCACAACATCAGCCTTCACCTGATGCTGCTTTGCCTGGGCGCCGCCGCACTTTGTCTTTCGATATGCACGCAGCTGAGCAACTGTTTCTTTTAGATCCAGTTCCGCAATTGCTTTGTCAATATTTACTAGCAGCAATTCCCTACGTTTGAACTGATCGACACGATCGGGCAATGTTGCTTCCATCACCCAATCTCTCAGCGCATCAATAGAAACCGGTCCCGGCAGTTTTGCAATTCTTAGTTTTAGATCTTGCTGGTAGCCATCCCGTGAGCCTTGCTTGAGATAATATCCGCGCAAAAAAGTATGGGTACGCGAGCAAAGGCTCGCCCATGTAAGTGCAGAGAGGTCAGGATTACTTTGTGATGCATCTAAGGGCCATTCGTTTAACTGCTGAGCAGCTAGGCAAAGATCACGCGCCTGCCGTATGTGTTCGGGGTCATACCAAACAAGGCCTTCAATTTTAAAATCATCGAGTATCTGGCCATTAACAAAATGGCGGATACGAATCCATGGATAAGTGCGAATTAAGCGCAGACGCCAAGGACAACCCGCTTGCGCCAGTTCCTGCTTTGCAAGATCCCAAACCTGAGGCAGCGCCTTGTCTCGGAGATTGAATTTCTGAGCGTAGGAGGGCATTGATTAATTAGCGATCAGATCCTTTACTGGTTAGAGATACCGAAAAACTCTAACCAGTGCTTGTCAGAGTTTGTCATCAAAAGTCAGAGCCTGTCAGGTTTCGGATAGGGTCAAACCAAAGGTAGGCACAGGGATCTGATCTGACAACCCTGTTGTGTCAAGGGCTTTTGCTTGCCGCATGAGGAAAGAGACCCGTGGATTCATAATGCACACCTTAGCACGCCAAACCCCTTGCAAACACTGGGTTCAAAAAATTACTCTAACCAGTGACCTAACCTCCCCTACCCCGTCAGGCTGCGGCCGGCACTCTCACTATTAGGGTTTCCTAACAATGAAAGGCATGGAAAAGTACAGGGCTTAAGTAATAAACAGCTTTAACGAGTTCAGCCAGGTAAGCGAACACAAAAAAAAGGATCACAAGCCGCCCTGTGATCCCCTGCAACCCCGATTGAAATTACCCGTTACGCGGTGACGGGCTGTGCGGTTGTTGGCCTGCCACTGTTCAGCAGCATGATTTTTTCCACCCCTACATCGTCAGGCGTCAGCTTTGCCGTGATCTGCTGCGCAGTGGCGGGAGGAATGTCCGCCCCTTTTTTTGCGCCTAGCTGATTGCACAGGGTTTTCCATCCTGTTGGCGTCATGCCCAATTTTGCGCAGCGGTCATAAAGGACCTGAATGGATTTCATCTGGAACTTTTGAGGTTCTAGCCCTGGGGGTTCAGACGCCTTGACATCCGCCGCAACTTCCTGGCTTGTAGATCCATTCGTCGTCTTTTCCGGCAGAGGCTCCGAAGCGGGTTCGGGCTTGCGAACCTGGGCGATGCGCTGTTCAGGTTCAGTGCTTGTGCCACCTGCCTGATCCATTTCTTCCTTTGCATAGATGCCTGCCAAGCGATCAGCAAACCCGAGGCGAAGAGCAGCAGCAAGAGCACATTTCCTGATCATTGTTGAAGGCATTTGTGACCACGGCTTGCCGGGTCCCTTGTAATCCTTGAAACGGCATGACGCCGTGAAAGGACGGGTGCGGCCCTTGCGCCACACAGAAACAGCGCATGCAGCGGGCGGGGTGTCTTGCAGCCAGACAGGAAACGAATCACCGTCTGCCGTGTAGAACTCGACATCGATTCCATCGAGTTCATCGGCGCAAAGTTTCGTGGCGCCGTTTATTGAGGTGATCGGCGTTCGACCGTTGAACATCAGCAGCTCCCCCGCTAACGGGTCGAGGTTCTTACTGACTGCCAGGTGTTCAAGCAAGTCAAGTTCTTCTTTCGTTCTGAGCTTTAGTGTTCGCGCAACTAGCTCACGGTGTGATTGGTCCCATGCGTCTGCCATGTTTAGAAGCCTGATTGACTGGCTCCATTATGCACGGCTTGGGCGGTGCTGTCAGGGTGTGACTATCCCTGAGCTGTCACGGCAGTCAGAAAGCTGTCAGGTGTCACAGTTTCGTTAGTAACTTCAGACAGTATTAATGCAAGTTCTGTCATATCCCTCTGTAACTCCAGCCCTTCATACTTGTCTAAACCAGTAGCAACCGATACAAACTTGGCGGATCGTTGTTCATCACCAAAGACGTTGCGAGCTAGTTCAACAACCGCCCAAATATCACAAGCGCTATTCTTTATGGTTTCCTCCAAAAAAGGGCCAACTTCGCTGGCCATTTCATCCATTTTTTTTGGATCGTAATCAGATCTGCCGTTAAGCACGCCTGAGATCTTGATATAACCCAAATACATCCCCATGAAATCGGCTTGCCATGCCGGTTCCTTAGTTATTGGGTTCACAATCACTGTTGCGTGTTCGATCCAACGCTCAATCTGCTCAGTCGTCGTGCGAACGCCTAACCGCTGCAGCAGTGACTCACTGCGGTTTGCCCCCTTTCTTTTGTCTTCCTGATAAGCATAGACCGCAATATTTACTGCGCCAAAAGCCTCAATAACTTTGAGGCCCATCATTTTCATTTTGCGGTTGCGAATATGACTTAACTGGCTTGGATGAACCGCACCGTTTTCATTTAGTGCCCAATCGGCAAGCTCAGAAAAAATAGGATGACTCCATTCATTCTTTGCAAACCACCAAATCATCAATGATGAGACATGGTTTTTACCGCCCTCGCGGCGTAATTCGTTCGAGGCACAAAATTCATAACTTTCCCCGAACTGGGGGATAGTGGTCATGCAGAAGCCTAAAGATGATGAGTCGGTGATTATACCTGTATGTGAGGCCATACGTGCAGGGTGGTCGGTGAATGACTGCTATCGAATCCTGACAGGTTATGTCAGCCGAGCGCGTTTACTCATTATTGCTAAAGGATGTTGTAAAGACAACTGAGGTTGGCCCACATAAGTTGTCTGCACACTGATCAGTGGGCGGGCATGGTAAGGATTTACAACGTTCACCTAGACGCAATCGGATACATCCGTAACGAATTGGCATGTGATTATCCGACAGCATTACGGGTCGGCCAGCTTTACGGATTTCTGGAGCACCTGAGCAGCAGAGGCGGCGCCGCAATTTTGAATCAAGCGGCCTATTCAGCCAAAACCGGCTGCCACCGAGACGTGATCCGCAAAGACTTAAAAACGATTGAAGCGCACGGCTGGGCAAAGGTTGTCAGCGGTCCAAGGGGGACAGTTGTGCGGCTTATGGGTGTCCCGTTTGACAAAGAACCCCTAATTGAGCTGCCTACAGCGTGTGCAGCAGATGCCCATACGGTGGGCAGCTCATTGCCTACAGCGTGGGCAGCTGATGCCCATGACGTGGGCAACAATAAGAAAGAACTAAAAAATTCAAATAAAAAAGGACAGAAAGCACACAACGAAAATCCTCACGGATTTTCAGAGGAAAGGGTTCAAGGGGATACAGAACAAGAAATTGCGGACAAACGGGCTCAAGATCATGTTCCTGTTTGGCGTGAACGGCCGAGAGCTTGGAACAAAGCGCAGAAGACAAAAGTTCGCGAGCTTTGGAACAAGCACAGACCCGATGGATTAAGTCCCTTAGCAGATGACGGCATAGATCGCGACAGGGCAGAAGTGTTGGCCCGCCTGATGGACGGGCGGGGTGGCTTCAAAAAATTCGTTGAGTACCTGCCTCAGGTGCTCGATTCCCTAAAAGACAATCCTTTTTGGGGTGATTCCAGAAAAACACTCAGCTTTGATTCTTTCTTCGGCTCCAAAGGGAACCACAAAACCCATTGGGCTCAGCAGCTGGATTTTGTTAAATCATCCTGTCAGGTTCCGAAAGCTGACAAGCCCGCCCTAGCTTGGGACGAACTCACGTCATGGACTCTCCTAGATCAAAACCTCAAGGGGTCCCAAATCATCGAAGCTGCAGTGCAGCTGGTTGAGGCGGGGGTTATTCCTAAAGAGGCTTTGGCTGAGTTGTCCCTGACTTCCCCAACCGGGAGGCCTCATTGAGCGACGACATAGCAGGCAACTTCGACCCGCTCGACCTGATCGACACGGCGATAGCCAAAGGCCTACTGGCTGAGGGGGCCATGGGCTTGACAGTGGTGGACGGGGCGGATTCGATACCTGACAGCCTGGCCGAGGCTAGAGAGAGCAGAAAGCTAGCAGAAGAAAATGCGGATGATGACAGCAGCGCTCAAGAGATCATCATTCTTGGACTTGTCTTGCATGGCGATTCAGACAACTCAACGCGGTGGGCCAAGTTTCGGCAGGCGTTAGGGCTTACGCCGCTGCAAGTTGTCCCTGATCAGCTTTGGACCGACAGAACGCGCCTGCAAATTTCGGCTGAAATTGACGCGACTTTCAGGGGGCAGCGCGACATAAGACAGCTCAACAGCAGGGCGCTAATCGAGAGCTATCGGCTACGGGTTGAGCGGGAACAGCTAACCGGTTCGCTGCAGGAGTTCTCAGAAGCCGTTACCGCGATGACGGCACAGGTTGAGGGGTTTCATCTCAATGACTTTGAGATGGCCGTTCAGATCCTGCAAAGCAAGCGGGCCAGGGCTGGCCTTAAGTGGTTGCTGATCCAGCTAGAGCGCGGGCTTAGGGCTGATCGGCCGGTCGAACAAGTCGTTCAATTGCTAGGCGAGGGAGTCGAAAAGGCGCGTTCACTGGTAGCCGGGCGACTTGGCCAGGATTATCAGTTTGATACGTGCGACGTAATTTCTGAGCAGCTCGAAAGAGCGATGAAGGAAGAGAAGGGCGAGACGTTGCCGACAGGGATTGATGCCCTGGACATCGACATACAGGGAGGCGTCAACCCGCGCAATGCCGGCAAGCTGCTAGTGATCGCTGCCCGTACGGGCGTAGGCAAAACGACCCTAGGCATTGCGGCAGCCATGGGGCTTGTGCGGTCGGGTGCTGATGTTCTGTTTTTGAGCTGTGAGCTTGACGGCAAAGAGATCGGAGCGCGGGCGTTCTCCAATCAGGCCTACGCGAACAACATCAAAATCCCTGCATGGCTACTGGAGGGGAGAGGTAGAGAGCGAAACGCTCCCGATGGTTTCCAGCAAGCGCGTGACCTTTGGATTCAGCAAGAGCAGCAAGGCAGCTGCGGCCGCTTTGTTTCCAAGTCGCTTTTTCACGCAGGCGCCGAGGATTTCATCGACTATCTGCACAGCGCGAAATCAAGAAATCCGAATCTCTCAGCCGTCTATATGGACCATTTCCACGCCATGAAGCCAATGAAGGGCTTTGGCAATAGGAGCCAAGAAATGGAAGCCCGGATTTTGCTGCTGCATCAGGCTGCGAAGGCCTGCCATGTTGATCTGTTCCTGTTGGCGCAGCTGAACCGTGAGGCATGCCTGGCACAAAAGCCAGACCTGGCACACATCAACGGCACGGATTGCATCGCACAACTGGCAAGCGCTGTCTGGCTTTTGGAATGGCCGAAGCGGGCAGAGGGCGCGGAATTCAACCCGTCACAACTTGTTTTGCATCATGCAAAGTTCAGAAATGGACAACGGCGCGACGGACTACGGGTGCGCGTCGAAGAGTCGGGGCTGCTAGCAGGGCGCGACTTTTGCCACATCACCGACTGCGGGTTGCCGTTCCACTGATGCGGCTATCCAAAGAGACAATTGAAAAGGTCCGAGAAAGGGCGCAGATCACTGATCTGTTTGGATCTACTGAGCTAAAAAAGTCAGGCCGTGAGTTTCTGGCCTGTTGCCCATGGCATGACGATCACAGGCCAAGCCTGACCGTCAGCCCAAAAACAAACAGGGCCTATTGCTTTGTCTGTGCCCGTGGTGTCGATCCCATTGGATGGCTACAGGATCAGCAGGGCATGACGTTCACTGATGCAGTTGTCCACCTGGCAGATCGCTACAACGTCCCGGTAGAGGTCGCGGACGCAGAGGATCAAGCAAGGTATCAGGCAGAGAAGGAAGAAAGGGAAAAGCTGTTTACTGAGCGCGACCAGATCCAGCAAAAACTGCATGCTGCAATCTGGGATAGCCCTGGCTTG
>CEPM01019808.1_pt1 | contig 16271 bp, 18 predicted proteins | sample 530371 | NCBI WGS metagenome assembly CEPM01 (sample SAMEA2620004, study PRJEB7988) | marine metagenome | biome: marine biome (ENVO:00000447); feature: surface water layer (ENVO:00002042); material: "saline water (ENVO:00002010), including plankton (ENVO:xxxxxxxx)" | depth 5 m
ATCAGGATACCTACCTTTAAGAATATCTCCAAGGTCTCTACCATCTCGTCCATCATAAGCAGAGATGCGAGTATAGTTTTCGATCTCCCAATACTTAAACTGATCCTCCATGTACTCACGTCTTTCAGGTTGCCCATCAAGATTGAGATAGTAAATCGGACCAAAGTTCTTTAGTTTATGTGCTGATTTGTTCTTATCCAAAGTTTCCATCATTCAGTTTCTAGTATAAAAAATCCATTACCGTGTGGGTGAGGTTGAACCCATTTCTCTTTCATTGAACCAAAAGAGTATGAAAATTTTACCAGTTTCATACCCTGAGATTCAAACATACTAATCCACCATTCTTCATCTTTTTTAGTTACATGGGTGATGTCAACTTCATACTCACGAATTCTAAATCTATCATTATCACCAAGAGGAATAACAAAAAAGAACTGACTAGATTTCTTTTTGAATTGTTGCAGAACATTAGGAATATTCTCTTCTGGAATGTGTTCCAGAACGTCCTTACAAATAAGAAGATCATAAACATTATCATTCGGAAGAGAAATATAATCTCTTACATTTGGATGACAGTTTTCTACAGCATATTCACTAATGTCTTCACCGTATGCATCACATCCAATAATCCGTAATGCATTTACTAGAAATCCCTTAGCACATCCATAGTCTACGCAAGTATCAAACTCAAAATATTCTTTAATGTCAAGTGCTTCAGGGATAGATCTAGTAGGCATCCAACTATAATTTTCATATCCGGAAATATGTTTCCGAATACCATCTTCATAATAATCCTTTGTAAACATAATCAAGCAAAATCATTGTGAATGGTATCAGTGAGTATATCATCAATTAGCTCATTTTGCATAGCATACTTACAGTAGTGACATGCATGATTTCTGCGTGTTGGGCCTCGTGCATAGAACTCTTCGATGCCATCGATGTCACAAACAGCAAACTGAGATTCGGGAACATAGTTGTAGTTGTTCTCGATTGATAGTTCTGCAGATGGACATGCATAGATGTAACCATCAGTGAATAAGAATGGTTTGACCATATGCATGTAGCAATGATCATTTCTACGTTCACCTTTGAAGTTAAAGTCGGATAGGAATGCAGACTTTAACTTTCTTCCACGATCCTTTTCATACTCGGCAATAATTCCACGGATAGTCTCAATATCCTTTTCAGTTTCTTTTACATCTTTGATTGCATTGAAAGCAATTCTACAAGGAATTTCATTCTCCTCTACCCAGTCCAACATTCGGATAAAGTTTTCAGTAGTTTGAAACTTCTTAGAAAGAACTCTCTTATTCTTTACGTCACTCCATTCACCAGTAATATTAGGGTTCTTAGAGGTCTCTAGATTTTCATCCCAAACATAGGCAGCAGATGGTTTGCAGTTAGTTCCTTCAAATACACTTAGATCATAATCATAACCCTCATAGAAACCGTACATACCAAGACGAACCCAATCAAAGAGTTCTACAATATCTTTCTTGATGGGACGGTCTGCACCAAATCTTGCACCATTAGTACAGATACCTAGACCAAATCCAAGATCTTTTGCATACTGAACAATTTCTTTAAAGTGTGGGTGAATACTAGGTTCACCTCCACCAGTAAATTCTACACCAGTGACACCAATTGCTTTGAAACTTTCAAGTGCTTGGAAAACTTTTTCTGTTGGCATCTTCTCAGAGATATCCCTGTTGGCAAAACAACAAAAAGAGCAAGTTAGGTTACAAGCATTTGTCAATGAAATGTGTGCCATCACGGGAGATGCTGGTTTGCCCTCCTGTAAATTTTGCAACTTTGGTAATTGCTTTAGCAGTTTAGTTAAATTACTACTGTAACTTCTACCCTGAACCTTATCATCTTCTTTTTTAAATGTCCCGTCATCATTAAAGATTGGCGATCCTTTATATGGTACTGTAGTCATTAATAGTGCTCCTTCCACTGATGAATAACTGGAAGGTCCGTAGTTCCTTCGTTAACCTGCCCCAACCAAGGAGCTACTTCATATTTATACCCTCGTTTATTATAATGATATGTGATATTAGCGTCAACAGCACCCAACAAACGATACTGAAGATTGGGATCATCTCCCATCAACTTATCCATATTTTCTTCAATGTCTCTGATTACATCGTTATAGATCATCCGAAAGGTTTTGGCATTATAGATTGAACCACCGCACATACCATAAACAGATGCCTCATAACCCAAATCATTTATCTCTTTGATAAGTGCTGGGGTAAGAGAATTTGCTCTCCTTACACCTCTCAATTGAAATGGTGGATCAATATCAAAGTGTCTAGTTACATAAACGTCATCTTCAAGGATCATCGTGTAGTCAAGACCGCTTTCATCACATGCAAGTTTTTGTCTCTTCCACCATTCAATGGTTCGGTATGCATCATATGCATGTCTATCATAATTATTCTCAGCATTGCCATAGATGTTCTCTCTCATATGGAAAGAACATCCATACTCATCAGCAATATCTGAAAAGTCATCTCCACCATCAGAGATCATTGTGATTGGATTATCTGGGAAATGTTCCTTGAAATTATCTAGAACAAACCTAGCAGAATTCTTATTGTTATATACCTGATAAAAAACTCCAAACTGAACTTCCATCATTCACCTCCAAAAAGATAATCTTCAATCACAACATAGTCCATCTGCGTGTTATCAAGGACATAAAGTGCGTCCTCAATGGTTGATAAAACAGGCAGTCCTCTGATATTAAATGAAGTATTCAACAAGACATTCGTTTCAGAAATCTTTCCAAACTCATCAAGCAACTCATAGAAATGTGAGTGTGATTCTTCTGTTACTGTCTGCAGTCTTGATGTCCCATCTACGTGAGTAATAGATGGCAAGAACTTTTGATATTCATCCTTCACCATGGGTGCATAACTCATGTACTCAAGGTTATCAAAGTTCCTAGACTCAAAGTACTTTGATGCATCTTCCTTCTTACAGAAAGGTGCAAAGGGTCTGTACCATTCTCTAAACTTAACTTTTGAGTTGAGAATGTCTTTCATCTGTTCAATATTAGGATCACAGACGATAGACCTATTACCAAGTGCACGTGGTCCTACTTCAGAGTCGCCATAGACAAGTCCAATAATATTACCTTCTTTTATAAGTTTGGCAATGTCTGCCTTTGAGACTTTGGTTGCATTATACTTTTCAATATAGGATTCAAGATTATCTCTGTCCAAAAGTGGTAGCCCAGAGTATGTGATGTTTACTCTCTTGGAGGGAAGTTTGTAAAGGAACATGTGTCCCAGAGATAGACTACCATCATGAGGGTTTGGAGAAACAAACACTTGACGATTCATAGTGTTCTTGACTTTCTCATTAACCAGAACATTGAGTGCTGCACCTCCACACAGGCAGAGAGGAACACTCTGATCATATCTGTCCAACACACTGAAGAACGCTCTCTCAAACGCCTCCTGTGCTGTTGCAGCAATGTCATATGCCTCTTGCTCTTCAAACACCCAGTTATCCATAGGGTTCTTCCATGGATCATCAAGGTTCTTCAACGGAAGACCAGTCAGTTGTGCAAGTTTTTTGTAATCCCTATCAAAGAAAAATTCAGAAAAAGCAGGAACATACTTTTCAATTACCTTACCATATCCACAAAGTCCCATCAGTTTCCCTGACAGAGCAAGTTGATGTCTGCTTTTCTCAGCAACCTCTCTAGCTAGAGATCCACACAGAAGATATCCTCCTCCAAAGTTAGAGGGGATTGATTCCAATAGATTAACACCACTAGAATTAGCAGAGTAGATATTAAAGAATCCATCATCCCCACCACCATCATAAGAGACAATCAATGCCTCACTAAAAGGAGACTGGTGAAAAGTTGCAGCAGCATGACAATGATGGTGTCTGGCAACTGTCCTCACGTTTTCCGTATTGAATACTTCCCTAATCAATGATGGAGGTTGAATCCAACCATCAGAGCATATCAACACAGTCTCATAATTGTTTTCAATACCCCACTCTTCGGTAGCAATGCGCTGACACTCAACCAAAATGTTCCTGATTTCTTCAGTGCTGTTGTCAACATGAAGTCTGAAATATCTCTTCTTTACAAGTCGTTCAATCTCAATGAGATGGTACTCATCTTTCTCAGCATTGTAAAAAGAAATGTTTGCATCGTGTCCAGCAAAAATGCTTACAATGTTTTTTGGTTTATTATTATCAATCATCTCATAAACATTTGGTAGAAAATAGTTTTGAATTACACTTGTCCAATCAAACTGCTTTGAATATTCTAAGATCTCTTCTCTATTGTTTACAGAGTATTCTCTGTTCTCAATGATTGCTTTCTCAACATACTCAAGGTCATCAACTTTATCCTCAGGGATTACAGTGATGAACTCCTTACTCAAGTCAAGGTTTGCCGTTGCCCATTGACTAACAACAACACCAAGGCCAGCAGCAAATGCTTCCATGATGACCAGTGAGTGTGCCTCACCATCAGATAGAAGCACAAGGTTTCCATAGTCTGTCAGATTATCATAAAGATATTCTTTCTGCCATTCGCCAAGATAATTTTTAGACTGATCAAATGCACTATCTGCAATGTTACCAGCATACCAAAGACTATCAATGGACTGGAAATGAGATTGTCTTTTTCTAGAGTCAACCTTTGCTAAAAATAGTGATCTATCAGAAAACTTTGGAGTTTTAGTAACCCTAAAATTATCTGACATAACACCATTAGGGTTTAAGTATAACTTATCAGAAGATATTCCACAATCCCTCTGATAAACCTTATTGATACTGTCAGACAATCCAAAGACTATCGGTTTTATTTGACCAAAAACATCAAAAACCCTTTGCTTATATGGACCCATCATCTCAGGTCTCTCAAGATAAGCAAAGTGAGTTGTTACTGCACAAGGATATTTGATGTAAGGATATAGAGAAACCCAGTCATCATAATTGATATGAACAAAGTCTGGTTTGAACTCCTCAATCATTTCCAGAATTCTCATCGGATCCCCGATGTTTATTATCTGAACTACATGTCCTAGTTTTTCTAGAGTTATTTTATAATCCCAGATTAGAGATTCAACAGCACCCCATCCCTTTGGTGGGATTGAAGTGTTTGGTCCTATGATTGTTATTCTCATCCTTTAATCCAATCCAACACATCAATTTCTGGTTTCCATCCCAAGACTTCACCTATCTTAGTTATGTCAGCAAATGTGGTATCCATTTCTCCAGACCTAGTAGGGATTCTGACTTGATTATCAGAGATAGCATCAGCGATACTCTTAATAGAATAACACTTTCCACTACCAACATTGAAGACTTCACCAGCATGTCCTTTGAGAGGCATCATAGCAGCAAGATAATTTGCTCTAGCTACGTCTTTGACATGAACAAAATCACGACGTTGGGACCCATCACCAACCAGAGTCAGTGGTTCTCCCGCATCTTTCTGTCTTTGGAAGATGCTGATGACAGGCGCATACTGACCTCTAGAAGGGGATCTCTGACCGAAGACGTTGAAATACCTCAGGGTAATGGTTTCCATGCCATACAGGTCATTATACATCTTACAGAACTTCTCTGCTGCAACCTTTGATGCAGAGTATGGATTCAGGCAATCATCAGGTTGAGTTTCTACATTCGGATATGGGTTGTTTCCATATCCAGATGAAGTGGATGAGTAAATAAAACGTTTTACTCCTGCTTCCCTGGCACATTGTAACGCAACTGTTGTTCCAACACAGTTTCTTGTGACAGCATTAATAGGATTTTCAATTGCTGGTTGCAATCTTGACTCTGCTGCTAGATGAAACACATAGTCAACAGAATCATAAAAGGTGCGGGTAAATTGATAGTTACCAACATTTTGTTTTACATAGTGAACTTTGTCATTGAAATAAAACTGATCATTGTTAGCACTCGTATCATCAATAACAACTACTTCATGCCCTTGATCTACAAGATAATCTACAAGATTAGATCCAATAAATCCTGCGCCGCCAGTAACCAAACTTTTAGTCATAATTTTCACACACTAACATTTTTTCATTGACAGACTGGTGAATCTGAGTCTTCAGTCTAGTGCTTGAATAGTCATGGTTTTCTCTATCCAACCAAACTATCTCTATATCTATGTCCTTTCCAGTATAAGAACCATCTTTATAATCTGTTCCCAAGAAACGAATATCATAATCATCAAGGTAAGAAAGAAATGTATTCTCTGCTTGATATACTACGACATCATCAACATACTTGATTGCCTTAAGAATCTCCTTCCTCTCTTCTACGGTTTGAACTGGTTTCAGTTTATGTGGTCGTGCCATTGAAGGGTTTTCGTGTAAGGCAACAGTCAGATGATTACAGTGTTGCTTTGCATCAGCAAACATTCTGATGTAACCAGGATGCATAACATCAAATGCACCAGCAATAATACCTTTCCTCTGAGGTTGAGTCTTAATCCAATCCTCTACATTGGCACCTTTGTCATCAATAAAAATATCAGCAGATGGTTTATGGAACATAGGTTCCAGTTCATGGTACTTGACACCCCATCTCTCCAAGAATTCTTGTGTAAGTCCAGTCCAATCTTTACCAGACCCACGGCCACGAGCAGTCATGATAATAATTTTATTACCTTCATCGTAAAGACGATTGACTGTTTCTACCATAAAGGGAATAGGAGTTGAATCCCAATACCTTTGGTTATGTCCGTCAGGATCACAAGGAGTATTGCAGATAGTGCCATCTAAATCAAAACAATATTTCATACTACTCCATGCAAAAAGATTTGGTGACAACATTCTACCACACCATATGATTGACTATTGATGTGATAATTAAACAATGCATTTTTAGACCTAGACCTCAAAGGGTTACCAGTGGAGAATCCAGTCAATACACCATAAGCAATGTCATTATTTTCGCAATAACCCTGACACTTGAGAATATTCTCCGACTCTCCACCAGAACTCATCAAGATAGCCAAAGTATCTTTTTCTACGTGATACTTTAAGAACTCCAAATAAGCATTCTCATATCCATAGTCATTTGCCAACATGGTAAGCATTGACGGATCCGAGAACACAGATACCCTCTTCTTATGAAATTTCATATAATCTTGAGAGATGTGAGAGGCAACTGAGTTGCTACCACCATTTCCCAAAATCATAATTCTATTATGAATAGAGAATGCTTTTTGAAACTTTGCGAACTCAATGTCCATGTGAGCACATCGCAAAGCATCAATGTATTCCTCAAAAGGATTGCTCATACGATTCTTCCTAATACTCCATCAGCAGTAACATTTATTTTAACACTATCAAACGCAGTAGTCAATGCATCTTTTTTTGAAAAAGTCAAGAAGAACCCTCCATTACCAGCACCACATAACTTATGAGCAAGAACTGTTGAATTCTTTTCTAATGCACGATCAATCTCTTTTATCTTTGTGTTCTCAGTAATCGCAAAACTAGTTTGCTTCTTCTGATTCCAACCCTCACTCATGATACCAAAGAACTCATCAGAATTATTACTGATGATTGAATCATGTGCCATATCAACTGTGTCTAACAATGGTTTTACCTTATGAAGATTGTTAGTAACGCTCTTCAAAATCTTTCTAGAGTTTCTAGTTACACCCGTGAATACAAGGTGCATGTCATACTCATTGAAAAAATTTGTTGGTAGAAATTCATACTTGATACGGTAATCATCTAAAAATTCTATTCTCTTAAATCCTCCCACTCCACATCCATAAGGATCTTGATACCCACAGAAAGGATTGAATTCTATTTCAAGTTGATGAGCCAGTTTACAGATGTCCGTCTCTGTCATTTCTTCTCCATGAAACAAACAGCAGGCTTTAATCAAACTAATAATATAAGATGATGAGGATGCCAGACCACTCCCCTGTGAATATGCATCACTAGTAAGTAAAACATGAACAGGTGGCATATCAAAGTGATCTAGAACTACTCTCACTACATCGTTTTGTATTTCATCAACAGATGAAACCTCCTCTCTTCTAGAGTAATTAATAATGTATTTGTGCTCTTTTTTATTGAGTCCAAACTTATCTTGACTAAGAGTTACATAAGTTTTTAAATCGCAGGTAAAACTAATGACGGATCCATATCCATATTGTCTAACAAAAAATGGATTATCGGTTGATCCGCCAAACAAAGATATTCTAAGAGGGCATGATGATATGATCATTAAATTGATTCTATAATTTTTTTATACTTCTTGATGATGTTTCCCCAATCAAAATTATTATAACAATACTCTCTAATCTCTTTTCTCATTGCCAAAGAGATCTTTCTATTCTCTTTAATTTTTTCATCAATATATTCAACATCATCAATACGATCATCTGGAATAACAGTTATGAAAGGTTGTGTTAGATCTAAGTTAGCAGTGCTCTGTTCAGAAATAACCAAACCTAAACCAGCTGCCATACCTTCCAAACAAACAAAGGGATGTGCTTCTCCTGAACTCAGCAGAACCATGTTAGCATACGCTGTCAGGTTTTCCATGATGTCCTCTTTAGTTTGTTCACCAAAGTAACATGGGTCTGATTGATCAAATGAAGGATCAGAACAATTACCAATGAAGTCTATGTTCAGATTGTGCTTCTGCAAATATGCCTGACGTTTCCTAGGTTCAATCTTACCAACAACGATTGATCGATCAGGATTGGCAACATCCTCAACATCTATGGAATACATTTCAGTATCAATTCCACAGGGTAGAACTGATATATCATCTGCTGGAATATCTCTATCAATGAATGCATCCTTGATCCTATCTGACAGAGAGACAATATGACTACCTGTGCCTTTCAGAAGATCATAGAGAAAAACGTATTGAGGTTCTGGATCTTCAAGATAAGGATAATGACTTGTGATCATCTGCTTTCTACACTTTAGATATGGCATGATGTTTGCATACTGATCATAATGCAAATGCACAGCATCAAAGTCTTGCTCATTTAGAGTAGAGATAATCTCATTAAGATTTTTAGTATTAACAATGACTGGTTCATCTCCAACCTTTTTTAGTTGAAGATAAAAATTCCATATGAGATGTTCTACACCACCCCAACCCTCAGGTGGAATCGGCATGATGCCTGGTCCAATCAATGCGATTTTCATGAAGACAACTCCGTAAAAATATCCATGTGTTTCCAATTAGTGCGAGAGTATAAAGTAAACTCATCAGGGTATTTTTTAATCAAATACCCCAAGGCAATCTGCTCATTATTCACATTACCCTTTTCAATCATTTCATTAAGGAAAATATCTTCTACCATTTCTGAAATCTTTGGAATGACACTCTTATGTCCACCAAACATAGATCCTAGAACATAAGATCTATTATCATAAAGATAACTAAGAGGGAGTTCACTTGCCTTGAACAAATCTGGATAGGAATCGCAATTCATTTGAAGTAGGAAACTCTCACCCATTCCCTCTAATGCCTCTAGAGCATTTTCTCCAGGGTAGTTCTGATCAAGATCAAAGTCTTCAAAGAATCTAGAGCCACCAGCATCCAACCAGAAAAATGTATCAGATCCATGTGGATTCAAAGCAATAGACTCCTCCATCCATTTGAACTTAGAGTATTGAATAACAGAATACATTGCATGATTACACTCAATCCTATCAGGATCTGAGATGTTTTCCTTATATTCTTCAGAATCAAGGATCTCTTGAATCTGATCATGGAGATAAAAATATGGAATATCCTCTGTCTTCTGAACAATAACCTCTGTCGGGATATCTTTACGTCGTTCGTCAATAAACTCCACAAGATCCTCAGTGACAAAGAGAACCATTGGTGTTTTCAATTTCAGAAAGATATCAAACCACTTAAGGTATTCTTCCCAGGACCTACCATCCATGTTCTCTCTTTTAATATTGAAAAGAGCAGAAACAATAGTGACTTTATTACTCATAAACCTTCCTCATAAATTTTCAACAGAGAAGTAGCACGATTAATGTATGTGTGATTCTCTTTTACATACTGCATACCTTTACGGATCAACTCAAAGTTTTTCCGATTTGCCATACCATCATGGAATAGTTGAGCAGGATCAGGATTGTAGATCATATTACCATCCATCTCTTGATAGATCTGCTCTGAGTTAGTCAATCCAAGATGACCATAACTGATATTCTTGAACACCCGACATGTCACTACACGGGTCTCTACGTGCCACTTAGCACGAATATCAATGCCAAGCATTGAGCGACGAGTCAACTCCATCACCTCTTCAAATGACAGAGGATTCTGCCATACATCATTATAGTGGAAGTCTAAACCATTTTCTGAACACTCTCGAATAAATGGTTGCCAGTTTGACCAGTTTTCTGCTTGCCCAGCCTGTGATATCGTTCCGCAGAACCAGATAGCATTTTCCCTCTCGCGATACATTTCATCAAAATCTATCTCTTCAGGCAGAAGGTCGGTTGCCCAACTAATATACATCTTATCCCGATCGGGCATCTGAGTATCTACATAATCATTCTTGAAATGAATCAATCCCTCTTGCTTTGGTTCAAACCAAACACTCGGACCCATTGACTTACACTTACTTGCATCAAAAGAAAAATCATAGATATGATCCTTGCAATTCTTAGCCGTCAAACGGACATCAATTAGTCTCTTTGCTCCATCAAACTTCCTAGGATCAGGAAGATACATCATAAAGTAAGTGCTTGTATCATTGATGGGGATATGTTTTGCTCCACTATCTCCCTCACCAATAAAAATACAATTAGAAAAATCAAAATCTTTATCTGGTTCCTCATCAGGGAACCAGTAAGTTTCGTAACCTAACCTTTTAAATGCTTTATAGTATCCCTGATTAGAATATGAATGTGTGTGCGTTCCAAGGGGATGTCCCCAAATCACAACCTTTGGTTTCATATGAAAAATAATTATTTGTTTCAATCATAGTATATATTGACTCTCGCGTCAACGATTCAATGGAATTTTGCCCATCTTAATTTGTTCTCTCCAGTGATTCAAAAGGTCTTGAAACATTTGCACCGTAGGTATTTCAGGTTTCCAATCGATTACACTCTTAATCTTTGTATTGTCAAACATTTGATAGTCTGCATCAATAGGTCGCAGACGATTTACATCAGTTTTGACTTCAATATCTTTTCTCGTACTAAAACTCAGCAGCAGTTTAACAACCTCTTCCAAGTTATATGCTTCGTCACCAGCAATATTGAAGTGTTCTCCAGGTTCAATCCGACCCTCAGCACTAGCCTCAAGCAATAAGAAATATGCTCTCACTGCATCTCGTGCATCTTGAAATGTTCTAGTGCTGGATAGATTTCCAACATATACAAAGGGTTCCTGATACCCTGCTTCAATCAGAGCAATTTGTTTTGCCACTGTGCTCTCAAAGAAAACATCACTCCTTCTAGGTCCGGTGTGTGTCCCCATGCGAGTCATAAATGTTTTCATCCCATATGCCTCACCATAGAACTTTCCTAGGTGATCTGTGCCTATCTTACTGATGCTATAAGGACTTGCTCCGTGCATCGGAGTATCCTCATCCAATACAACTCCTGTTGGCGTTTTACCATAGACCTCACTAGATGAACAAACATGAACTACAGGGTCGTATTTTAGGGTTTGACGAATGGCCTCAAGCAAGTTTGCAGTACCAATAATGTTTGTCTGTAGGGTTTCGATCGGAATATCAAATGATGTCTTTGGATATGATTGTGCTGCAAGGTGAGAGATATAATCAGGTCTCACCTCTTCAATCATCCTCTTCACAGACATACCATCATTCAAATCTGCGTAGTAAAGAGAGATGCGATCTTTCTTGTTAATGCGATCAGTCAGATGATAAATGTTATCAAGTGATTCTTGCCACCGCATCATACCGATTACATCATAATCAGTGTTATTGAGAATATAATCTGCTAATTGAGAACCAACTTGCCCTGTGATTCCTGTAATCAATACCTTTTTCATGCTTCAAACTCCATGCGAATTGCCTCTCTTAACGTTCTCTGTGGTCTACCAAGGACACTAGCAAGAGGGTTTGAGATCATCGATACTGTACAAGGTCTATCTTGATAGAATTTTTCAGGTGGTCTGACAATCTCAATTTGAAGAGAAGGAAACACTTCTTCTTTTAGAATCTGAGCAAATTCAGATCTACAAATAGTTTCTGGACCACCACAATTGATAAACTGAGGACCGTCCCAGTTTCTAGAAAGACTCAGTATAGCATCAACCGTATCATCACGATGGATGACTGATCTCTCAAAGGGCGAGAATACCTCTGCTACCTCATCATTCAATGCACACTTCTCTAGATATGATGTAAATCTATCTTCTTTAAAGAAGTTGAATGACGACCTTAGCACTTTGACATCAGGACTTCCTCTAAAATATTCCTCAACCTCAGACTTCATTTCACCATAGACACCAATTGGATCTTTGCGCCACTGCTCATCAAATTGGTTGTCAATATTACCATAAACTGCATCACTAGAGAGAAATATTACCTTTGCACCCTTCTCTGTAGATCTTTCAATAAACTCAATCGTTTTAGTTACATTAACCTTCCTAGCCAACTCAGGATTTTTAGCACATACACTTGGTTCAGAGATTGCAGCACAAAATGCAATCACATCATCATGACCAAGAGAGTCAAAATCATACTCTAGTTCATCCTTATCAAGACGTGTGGCAATCGCTTCCACATCATTGTGCCAAACATCAAGTGATTTTTCTAAAAGTCTTCTACCAACATTACCAGTGGCACCAATAATTTTTAACATACCCAATCTTTAAATGTTTGCAATCTTTCAGGAGTTCCAATATCAAATCTTTTTGTCTTAAGAATTTTGTAAGATAATTCCATCTCTGGCAATATATCATACTCCATACTAATTGGCAACTTGTCTGGTATTTCTATATCATCCCTATACAATTTGTAAATGCCAAGACTTACTAATTCCTTACCATGGGCATTAGGATTCTTTTCCACAAAGAACTTTACTCTCCCACTCTCTCCGCGAATGTATCCGACATCATGAGTCACTTCCTCCTCTGCGACAAAGATAGTTGACTCATCACAATCTAAATTTAATTCACCCGAAAAGAAAGTATCTCCATTCATTACATAAAAAGACTCAGGTAGGTCTACTTTTGGAAGGAATCCACCAGTCCCAGATGGAGATCCTTCATTGAAAACTTCAACTCCGTATTTCTCATATATTTTAAAATGATCATAGTTAAGATCAGAACACACTAAAGTAATGTCAAATCCTGATAGATTATCTAAAACATAATCAAGAAACGATTGGTGTTGAATATCAACCAAGGGTTTTGGTCTACCATTGGTAACAGATGCTAATCTTGTTCCACGGCCTCCTACCAGTAGATATAATTTAGTCCCCTTTGATAACTCTGTAACTATCATCTTCAAAATGTTGTGTAGAAAATTCAAATAACTCAGATGCTTCGACCGCTACCATCTGATGTCTCAGTCCTCTATAAATGTGAAATTTATCGCCAGGTTCAAGGACAATATTTTTTGCAGTGTTAAGATCATCAGAGTCTCCATAGAAAAGGAGAATCTTTCCTGACTGGAGATAAAATGTTTCGTCTTTGAGTTTGTGATAATGCCAAGAGCATCTTTTATTTTTCTCAAAGAAAAGTAGTTTACCACAATACTCATCAGTATTGACTATCCATTTTTCATATCCCCATCCCTTAGGATGAAGTTCTACGGTCTCCATACGTCAACTCCATGCTTAACAAACTTAAACGGAACGACTCTACCAATATCTCTTTCTTTAATCGCACTAATAAGCTGATGTCTCCTTTCAAAATCAGTGAAAAGAATCATATGTCCACCACCCCCAGCACCAGATATTTTAGCAGCCTTTGCTCCGTTTTGCAAAGAAAACTCATAAGCATCTAATAGTTCAGGAGACGCAACATCTTTATTAGTCTTGATTTTATTCTTCCAATAAGTATTCATTGTTTCAGAAATCTTATCTACATCACCCAAAAGAAGACTTCTTTTGTATTCAATACATGCCTCTTTAATTTTATGAGTTGCTTGAATGACTTCTTCATTATCATATAGATTTTTAGATGTCAATTCGATAACCCGCGCATCTCTACGTGGTTTACCAACATAGTATAATACAGTATTTAACTCCATCATATTTTGAGTTTTATAATTCAATCTAAGAGGATTAATAATACTTCTTCCATCAGTCAGGAACTCCATAAAGTTAAATCCACCAAATGCAGCAGCAAATTGATCTTGCTTACCACCTGGCAGGTCACATATATTTCTCTCAATTGTTATAGCATCCTCTGCAATATCATACTCACCTTTAGGAAGACCATAATACTCTGTGATAGCAGAGACTAATGCAACCACAAGAGCACTAGAACTTCCTAATCCACTACCAGGAGGTGCCTCAACATAAGTTGTAATCTTGACGGGTTTCCTTTCTATATTAGCAGTAAGATATTGATAGGTATTAGTGAGAAGTTTTAATTTAGAATCAACGTACTCTCCTTGCATGAATTTCTGAGAATAAAAATCATATTTCTCAGTCACTCCTAAATCAATACTTTTGAAAACCCAGTGAGTATCTCTGCAATTACACTCATAAGGTTCTATTTTACAATATGCATATTGATCTATTGTGGCATTCAAAACAAATCCACCATGCTTACTCCAGTATGGTTGTAAATCTGTTCCTCCACCTGCCAGAGCTAAGCGTAATGGTGCTTTAGAAAATATCGCAGTCATCTTTTAATAAGGGAAGGATAATCAGTGCAGATACCAAAAGGTATTTTATTTGTGAGATTAAATGATTTTAATTTTTCCTCACCAATGAGAGGGACAATGCTCATCTCATTAAATATATCTAGGTTTGCATTCTCACCATGTAACCATATCTTACCATTAGTGGTAAAAACAAATGGATCATCTGAATGACAGAATGATTGAAAATTAAAACAAGTCTTTGCTGCCTCTACATTCTTACAATGAATCCAGAGATTATCCTGTCTTTTGAAGATCCAACTCCAAGTTACCTCATATTGTGGTTTATCATGTCCCAACCACAATATGCTATCAATTGACCAGACATCAATCTCTACATCATACCCCTTACTAATAGCAAAGTCAATATAAGTTGGATCGTTTTCTAAATCCGCAGAAGGTCCATCAATGTTACCCCGATGAGATATAATTTTCATGATTAAAATCTTGGAAGAGTAACAGGAATAGGATGCCTAAGCATGGGAATACCAAGGGTTTCTAACAATTCAACGTGAACAAGTTCTATACACCATGTTCCTTCTCTACTGCACTTAGTTTGAAGCATTAGATACCTCAGTAGCGGGAACACACCCATGAATCCTTCCATGGCTTCTGGTCCACCAAAGTTAAACCAGTCATTTATGAATGGCGGAGGTGCCTGAAGAGAAGTAAAATGAACTGCATTGGGTTCAAAATTTTCATAAGGGATTGGTGTGTGAATAACACTATCCGTTCTACACCTAATAATATAATCATACTTTATCTTATTCTCATACTCATAAAGTTTTCGTAATCTATTCACTTCACAAAGACTATAAAAGTATGAGAGACTATTATTGATCTGTCTTTTTTGATAGTCAGGTTCTTTTTCTAATCCTCCCGCCCAATATTTCTTTTCCGATAATTCAAAGTCTACATCAAGATCTGGATCCCCAAATGATTTGCTTTTCTCTACATGTAAACTTACTGGTTTGTAGATTTTTTCAAAAGTTTCTATTGCACTATCCTTAATTCTCTGGTGCTCCCATCCACCATCTCCTCCATATTTGTATGGTTTGTTTTTAAGATCGTCATCAAACCACAGATGAGCAAAAACATCAACGTCATAATCTTGAATAACATTAGAAAGAATGCTCTGAGAACACTCCTCAATGAATCTAGGTTGACCAGAAAAACATAGTGCTAATTTCATGCTGGATACTTATCAGAGGGAATAGATGGCCACCTTACAATAATCAATTCAGAGTCTGCAAGAAACTCAACGTCAGAAACTTCATTAGGTTCATAGATCCACATGTCTCCTGCCTTTAAATGTTTACCAGAGACCATGAGTTCTCCAGACACAATGTAATTTAATTCATTAGTAACTTTGTGATAATGAGGGAATGTTTCACATCCTTTCTCATGTTTATGATGTGCAACC
>CEPM01009598.1_pt1 | contig 16240 bp, 37 predicted proteins | sample 530371 | NCBI WGS metagenome assembly CEPM01 (sample SAMEA2620004, study PRJEB7988) | marine metagenome | biome: marine biome (ENVO:00000447); feature: surface water layer (ENVO:00002042); material: "saline water (ENVO:00002010), including plankton (ENVO:xxxxxxxx)" | depth 5 m
CGCTCTTCCTGACGCTGCACTACCTCAGTAGCCGTCATGTTAGGCGTCTGTGCAGATAGTAATTGGTCTACATAGAACGCAGAACGGATAGCGCCACGACGCTGGTCTTCCATCTGCAAGCCGATAGGGATGTTTGCGCCAGTGTTAAGCGGCGTAATGGTATCCCTTGTGCCACTCCTAAAGAAGTTAAGGCCACCTGGCTGGGTACGGATAGGGAGAAGAAACCCGTCGTCAGGAACAAGCAGAGGAGGATCTATTTGTTTCTGCGCAGCTTGGATGATGGTTTTTGACATAAGATTCAACATCTTAACGTCAGGCAACGCCACCATCGCAGGTGACCGTCCCATCACTTCACCAGTTGCCTTTAGAAAGCGCGGGACAATGTACGGAAACTCTTGGAAGCCGCTGATCGCTACCGGCATCTTGGTTTCCATACAAATATACACCGATGCAAATGGCATGTTCTTGTTGTCGCGTTTCGTGGGATCACGTTCATCACGCGGCAGAACAGCATGCAGCAGCGTTACCTCTTCATCTGGTTTCTTTTCAAATGTGCGCTGGATAAACTTGCCTACGTTTTCCAGCCCAAAGCGTTGCACAGCTTGCCGTGCGGGTATCTTATACTTACGAAACACAGTATCAACCAAGCCAAACTGGTCTTCTGCAACGTAAAACTCTGAAATGTGGCGCGTGCTAAACCGCAAGTTGTCGCCATCCATCTCCACGAACATGCAACCTGTGCCGAACACAACGAGATCTACATACAATTCGTGTACTTCAGTCTCAAAATTTGAGTGGTTAAACGCTCTAATCATGCGCTTGCTGCTATCTTCCAGCCAGCGTTGCACCATGTCATCGCGTCCTACCTCTGGGTCTTTCATTGCAAGGTGGAACCACGGCGTAGCGCCACTGGTCAGCATGCCATGCAGTGAGGCAGACAGCAGGTCTACCGACTGTAATGCGGTGCCATCAAAGATATTCTCCATACGCTTTTCGCCGCGACTGCGTTTACGCACAATATCAGCCTTGCGCGGCAGCATATAATCTGCCAACTCCTGATAATGCGTATCCCAGTTGTCACGACGGCTTTCTAAATCATCGAAACGATTGACGAGTTCTTTGATGGGGTCCATTTCAGCTACCTAACCTAGTAATGTCGGGGTTTGTCCGGTTACTGCTTCTTCCCCCAGCGCACCAGCTACTCTTGTAGCGCCACGCCCCTTACGCCTGCCTGTAGCCTGCTTCAAGGCTTCTGAGGCCATAGCATCAGCACGCGCATAGTCTACCCTTGCTGGCGGCTCTGGTGGCGGCGGTGGTGGTGGCATAGTGACTCTTGGTGTAAACATAGACATTCTAAACTCCTAATGTAGCAAAGTTTGCTCTGTAAGCGCCGCTTGACCAAGGCGCAAACCTCTTAGCAAGCGTCTGGGAACACCCACACCGCGACCACGCGTGCCAATGACACTTGTGCCAGCATCGTCAGGCACAACCTCTGGTGTAACCTCTGGCGTAACCAAAGGCGTTACATCAGACCTGCCCACATATCGACCCTTTGTATCAACAGCGCCTTGAATAAACCCAGCCTGACCTGTAACTGGTGTGCCGCCCTCAATCAAAGTGTCCAATATTGTTTTTGCTCTGCGCTTGCCCAGAATGTTTAGCGGCGTAAAAGGAAGTTGACCAACATTCGCCCTCATAGCCAAGTTTCCAAGCTGCCGCCTATCGACATCTGTTCTGCCAGCCAGCCTTGCAGCGGCATCCTGTCCGTATCCACTAGAACCAATAGTAGCCAAAACTTCACTGGGGCTTATCCCGCCACGCCTAGCCAATTCGCCACTAGGCGCTGTCCTCATAATTGTTGCACTGCCACCAGAGTCGTAGCGCACACCAACCTCACGCGCTTTCTCAGACACCGTAGAACGCGGCGTAGATGGCAATCTACCGGTGCCAGTACGCATTCTAATAGGATCTGTCATAAAGTTTGTTGCGCGTTTTTGTTTGGCTATATTGATCGGCGTTGTTCTTGTTGCCCGACCTCTAGCTGGCCCTACATTATCTGAACCGCCTGATGTGCCACCACCTGATCCCATATCAATGCTCCTTCAAGGCGTGAAAGCCAACTTTTCCTGTTTCTGTACGCAACCAATAGCAGTCAGTATAGCCCATTTCAACAAATGTGTCTTTTAAATAGCGGCAAGCAGTTTTTATACTCTGAAAACCACCAAAAGCTATGAAGTCAATTACCCACGGGCTGTCGCCGCAACCGCGAAAACCAGATGCCGGAAACCTGCTATAACGCATATAGCTGTCAATGTGGTGCATCTCAGGAAAAGCCCATGTCGCAAAAACAAACGGAAACCCATCTTCATCCTGTATAATCAAATAGTTACCTAATGATAGTGGCGGCTCTATAAACTCTTTAATGTCTTTATCAGTATAATCCTGATGATACTCACTTACTGTCATCATCGCCATAGCTGTCTTATAATGGTTCAGATCAACTATCATAACGTAAAAGGATTGTATTCATTCATCGCAATTTGTTGCGGAGGCTTTGTGAGATTTTGTTTATTCTCCAACCCAACAGCCAAATACCTAAATGCATCCGCAGCATGAGACGTGAAGTCATGGCGCGGGTGATCTCTGAAAACTTTTTTGCGTTCATCCCATTCCTGCCGATACTGTCTAAGCATCTCTACGCCATCATTACACTTATCTCTATCAAATAAGCATTTAGGCATCATCATGCGTGCGGCATTGATGCCGTCAGCAACTTTCATCTTTGGAACAACACGAAACCGTATGCCGAGACTAAACGCAGTCTCAAGCCTAGACTTACCGCTACCAAGCTCTCTTACTTCAATGTCGTGCGGAGCAAGGTGATCGCCGTAATGATAATCCTTCTGCCGTAATATCTCAGCATAGTGATCCAGCCCCACACCACCATTCTCATAGTAGTCAATAATGTGAACAGAACCGCCACGGAAGATTTGAGCAAACCATATAGCTGTTGAATCATTTATACCCAGATCCCAGGCTGTATGCACAGGATAAGCCGGATCATACGGAACCCTTGTAATCCTTCCAGCATCATCAGCATCAGCCAGCAGTTTTCCATAGTAAGCGCCAATAATAGCAGCAGTGAACGAACATTCATACTCCTGTTCGTACTGCTCCGGCGTCATTTGCGCCTTTGCTGCGTCTAACTCCTCTGACTTAACCAGACCGCTTTCAGAGGCTTTGACGGTCTTGTGATACCACTGGTCAGAACCATTAGCCGTTTCAGACTTGGCCTGCTCCAATAGATCAAAAAAATGATTATGTCCGGCTGGGGTGCCTAGAAATACAGCCGCACCCTCCCTATCAGACAGGGCAGGACGTACAACCTCCCCCCATACCCGTGGGTTCTGCATGCCAAATTCATCGAATACACATAAATCAAGATAGATACCCCTCAAACTATCCGGATTCTCGGCAGACAACAGCATTAACCTGCCGCCATTAGGAAAGTCTACACGCAGTTCTGTCTCATTAAAACTAACGCCAGGGATCACAGACGCATAATACTTCACATAATCCCATGCGATACGCTTGGCCTGCGTAAAAGTAGGTGCCACAAACGCAACCCGCGGCCTTGGTAACTCACAAGTCAGCGCATGTCTAATAAGATGGTTAACAGCCCATACCGTCTTGCCAAACCTACGGTGCATAACCAGCACGTTCCAACGCCTTACGCTGGTGTGCATCTCTGCCTGTAAGTCTCTTGGCTTGTAAGGGATCTTAACCTGCACCATCGCTCTCCCAAACAATGCGCACCGTGCCGTCACTTACCTCTACACCAGCACGGTTCTTCGCATCACCATACTGATCCGGCATAACCTTGCCTACCTTCCACCTGACATGCAAAGCATAATCCCTTAATACATTAGGATCATACTTCTTCTTCCCCTCTAGCTGATCCTGATACATAACCTCGACATCCTCCAATGCCTTCTCCGCACTCTGCTGCTGCGCTGTACGAATAAGATTACTTAACTCAGCATCCTCCCCCATCTTCTGATACAGCACTGACCTGCTGATCTTCGCCTCTTTGCATGCACTGACAAGACTATGCCCTTGCATCACTAACTCAGCAACGCTCTCTGCCTTGCTCTGCGTTAGCCTAGCCATGCTTCCTCCTGACTGTGTGTGGGTATGGGGCAATTAACACACATAGACCGTGGCCGCGCGTCGCGGGGGCGATGCCTTTGTTTTGCCCCCCCGCTGGGTCGCTGCTGTGCGGCGCTGGCAATGTGTCGCTGGCATTGCTGCGCGTAATCGTCTGTGCTGTGTGTGTGCTGGAACACCCAACAGCGACAAAACCAGATGCAATTCTAAATATTTCGGGCGGATTGCAATGCCTCATTTTGAGCATTCGATGCATTATATATATGCGCCTGTACGAGTGCTTTGCCGTGCCGTGCAAAAAAACATTTATTCAATATCATTTTTTGGGTTGACAGTCTATACCTAACCAATGGTAGGGTTCTTTACACAAGCACCGGCAGCCGCCGAGCTTCAACTGTCCCTGTTTTAGAAAGGATCAGAACATGAAAGAGACACGCAACAAAACGATTACGGTAGCAATCCGCGACGGTAAAAAAAGAGAGATATCGAACCGTACAGGCTGGGGCTGGCTTTTGCCACCGGAAGAAGACGGCTTGACCGGCGAAGGCTATATAGGCGGCGCCTACGCGTATAAAGAGTGCATCAAGAGATGGAAGGAAAAGGGCTGGACAGTACAGCGGGAGCCTAACCCGCTTTATCGCGAGCCTGACCCGCTGCGCGGTATCTTCAAATTTTAGGCCGAAACATGGCGCGGCAATCCCGCGCTATGTCTGCCGGTATCGCCGGCACTGATGAGGCCATCAGACACTAACAAAAAAGGATCAGCAACAATGCAACAAATGACAAAAACACAAATGGCCGTAATGGCTGGGCGTAGTGTCTATCATGATCTACGCGCCAAGAGTGTGGCCGACGGCATGGCCGCAAGCGAAAGGGTCGTAAAGAAAAGCACCAACACCAAGTTAGGCAAGCGCGTTTCCAAGGGCAAGCTAGCAGGCTTTCCTATCTTTACCGTGACACTGGAAGAACGCGCCACTTGCCCACGCTCTTGCATCCATTGGGCAGACTGCTATGGCAACAACATGATGAACGCCACACGCTATGCAGCAGACGATGCACTGGTTACACAGATAGAAGCTGATTTAGCTTTCTATCAGGCCAAATATCCAAAGGGCTTTTTAGTGCGCTTGCATGTGCTTGGTGATTTCTTTTCCGTTGCATATGTCGCGCAATGGGCCAAATGGCTTGGCATGTTTCCTGCCTTGCATGTGTATGGATACACGGCCAACCAACCAGACGCGACGGACAGCCAAGAGCGTGCCATAGGGCAGGCTTTGCTTACCCTGCGCAATGAATGCGGTATGCGCTTTGCTGTGCGTTTCTCTGGCAGTTACAGCCAAGAGTTTGCCGCGTTGTCATATGACGACGCTAGGTCGGCACAGCTTGTCACAGATAAACAGGCTTTCAAATGCCCCACACAAATTAGCAAAGCCACCGGCAAGCTAGCCAAGAAAGACGAAGAGACGCTTGCGCCTGACTGCGGCGCGTGTGGCTTGTGTTGGCAGGCGTCAAAGCCTGTTGTTTTCATCACTCACTAGAAAAGGATCAAGAGCAATGACAACCATTGAAAAGGCCAAGCTGGCCAAGTTTAAACTTGAGTTTATGGCGCTGATGTTGGTGGTAGATCGGAAGGATGAAGCCACCAGCGCTTATGAAGATGCTTTAGATGCAGTAAAACAAATTATCGCTTATGAGGAGGGTTTGAGAGAAAGGCAACGACTGGATGCAGTAAAAGAAATTATCGGTGAGGAAAGAACATGACAAAGGCAATCATCGGAACACTGGTATTTATAGGCTTCTACGCCTTGATTATGTGGTGCCTTTACAACGTGCTTACAGGCTGTGCATTGGTAAACGACTGGGGGCATCCTGACTGCATGACACCACTAGACCTAATCAGGCGTTAACAGAGAAAGGATCAGAAAAATGAAGGGCTACAGCCTGACAATCCGCGATTTAGTCAATGACGTTGTGATTACCAAAGATGGGTTTGCGACGGTCACAGAGGCAAAGAACGATGCGGAAAGATATATTTACAGCAGCAAGGCTGACAGATGGCACTGTCAGAACTTGGGCTTGGCTGGCGAATTTCGTCGCAAAAAGCTTGTGACGATTGACGTGCTGAAGAACGGCAAGAAGTACGCAACCTATGCTTGGCTTCCGATGCACCCACGATACGAGCCGCACCTTGTTATGCGCGGCGGTTATTTCAGAAAGGCGGCGGCCTAACGGCCCCGCCCCAACTAAAAAGGCAGGGGGAAAGGATCAGCAAACCCCCTGCCTTCACTAGCCAGAAAGGTATATCATGACACCACAGGAATTCAAACAGGAAAGGCAGAGACTAAGCCTTACCATCAAAGCCATGGCGCAGCGCATTGGAGTGAGTGAGCAAGCCATTTGGTATTATGAAACAGGCAAGCGAAAGGTACCGCAACCGGTGGCGCTGTTGCTTAGATGCCTAGCAGAGAAAGGATCAGAGAAATGAAAATCACACGACAGGCTATGACTAAAAAAGAAGTTTTGGACGCGCTGACAAAATTATACGACATATGTGCAAGTGGTAGTTCCAAACCTGATGATGGCTGGTCGCGTATGGCTGGTGCAATTTCCACCGCTGAAGATGTGGCACGGCAGGAGGCGGCAGAGAAAGGATCAGACAAATGCTAAAGCATGGCGACATCAGAGATGATGGAAAAGTCTTTTGGGGCTACAACAAAAAGTCCAAAAACGGCGAGGATTGGAGATCACCAGAAGTCTTTGCCAGATGCAAGAAGCGCATTACAGTAGACAACAAACAAGTGCGCATCAAAAGACAGGCATTCTTAGACCTAGCAAAGTCAGCGCATGGTTGCTGTCAGTGTGCAGAGAAACATCCGGCAAGCCTTTGTTTTCATCATCACAAGACCAACAAGCTATTCAGCATTGGCAATGCAACGCACTACAAATGGTCAACGATAGTGGCAGAGTTACGAAAATGCTTTGTGCTATGCCACAACTGCCATGCCAAGCATCACTATGCAGAGAAAGAGAGAGGGGCGTAAGCCCCTCTTTTAGTTTGACTGGGAGGAAATCCCTAGCAATGCTGCGCGTAGCAATGTGTGCAGTGCGTTGCACTAAGCCATGCCTTTTTTTATATAAATAAAAGGAAAGCATGTAGGCAGTGCGCTGCTTTCTCGGCAATGCGCAGTATGCTGCGCGGCTTTGCTAAGAAATTCTTAATATCATGAATCGCATTGACTGGCAACCCCATCAGAAAGGGATAGCCTCGCGCACAATGTAGAACCAAGTTGGCAGAGAAACCAGCACCGTTGCATCAGTGCCGGTAAACTCTTTGTTAACGTCGCAGAGAAACAGCTTACACACTGGCTCATGCCGGTCATATTTATAGATTAATAGCGGAGAAAGGTCGCCAGCAGCATTAACAGCCTGCTGCCACCATGCGTCAGCGCCGCCATGTGGCCCTGTGGCATACCGCTTACACTCAATAGACCAATGCGGTATCAGGATATCAGCGCCGCCCTTTTCTTGATATTGTGAAAGGTTCCTGCGCACGTTCTCATAGCCAAGATGGTCCTTGATTTCATTGCAGCACCAGCGTTCAAACTGACTGCCTTTATTGCGCTGCATCTTGGTCATCGTCATCCTCTGGCGAGTACATCAAGTAAAACCTGCCACAATCACTACAATGCAAATTTGAGACTATACCATCACCTTCCATGCCGTAATCTTCATAGCTATGATCGCCGCCATGGATTACTTGACCGTCGCAAACAAAACACTTCAAAAAACTACACTTTTTTCTTAGGTCTGCCACGCCCACGCTTTTTAGCAACAGCTTTCTTTGGCGCTGTTTTTTCTACGATGCGCGGTGGTGTTGCACTTGGTTGCTCTGCCGCAGGCTGTGAAAGAGAGGGGAAAAACAATCTGATGATGGATTGTAACATATTTATACTCCTTTATTTAAATGCTCTTTGAGGCGTGGGGCCAGAAGTTTAGCCGCTGACGCAGTACATTCCTGGCCCCACTATTCTGACGCTTTCGCCACTTCCCAGCGGTGATACTCACGTCAGTATTTATTTAAATGCGCCTTGCGCATCGATGTCAGCCTCTTGAAAAAACTCAGGACGCTGTAAATAAAACTCACCAGTGCCACGGCAATCAGGGCAGAGATCAGGCACAACATCGCCCTCATCCCAGTTACTGCGTACACGCACCCAGCCAGAGCCGTTACATTCCTCGCATTTTTTGGGTAAAAAAGTCATTTGGTTTCACCTGCCCTTCTGTTGCCAAAAAAATCCGGCGCATAGTTTCCGGTGTTGGATATCTGTTGCCATCAAGTATTCGACAAATAGCAGCCGGTGACAAGTTGCAACGGCGTGCAAACTTGGCCTGACTAATTCGGTTTGCTTTTAGATACTCAGATAACGTCATATCTTTTTCTAACAAATGTATTGACAGTCTGTCAAGTCGTATGCAATAACCCTACAGAAACCACAGAAAAGAACAGAAAGGCACACTATGACAAAGAAGGTTACCATCCTTGATTACACAAGGAAGTCAGCCGACAACGACAAAGCGGTATATTGGTTGCATGTAGATATCGACGGTGAGCCTTGGATGGGGCATTGGCTCCCTGATAGGACAGGTTTCAAAAACAATCACTACGGTCTGGATATTAAAAGGAAGACAGACGAATTTGGCTGGGCGACTAAGGCTCCTTTGAGGTCAAAGGTCACTTCTGCTTTGGTGATTGCTGAACTGATGCATCAGATTGCCATCCGTCACGATAGTGGTGAGTGATATGGGCAAGGAAACACCAACCTACCGCGAGCCGATTGGCGCAAAGCATGACAGTTCGTCAGGCGCTACACAAGAAAAGTGGGAGTTAGTTTTAAAGTGGTACTGCCGCCATCTTGGAGTCAGGATGCCGATGGCAGCTAGGCCGTGGTGCGGAATCATGGTGCAGGATGGTGCCAACCTGATTCTTGGGCTGGATAAGTATCAGCCGCTGATTGGCCAGCAGGATGGTATGGAACCAGCCAAGGCTATTGCTCAAATTATGGAGCGTTACAACAGCTACCAGCCGCGCAAGTGGGATGGTGGCAAGGACGCCGAGGAATTTGAAGCGTTCAAAGACTACATCCCCGATATGATACTGCACGCCGTAGAGGGTGTGCGTGAGGCGTTCAAACACGCCAACATGATCGAAGGCGAGTATCAACGCTGGCATGACGAGCCAAAGATTGATGTGCCGATCATGCTTTACCAAGATTTCTCCGGCGGCGGTAAACAGGTAGATCTGAAAGCCAAGCCGCCTCTGCGCAATCCACCGAAAAAAGACGGCACCCGCTCGTGGCGAGTACCAAAGGTGCAGGGCATCACACCCACAGCGCAACAACAAATTCAGCAAGCTGTCTATTACAAAGCAACTGGTGAACCACCATCACTTCTATATGTCAGCGCGTCAGGCTATTACATAGCGGACGCTGACAACTGTGACTTGTTAAAACCAGAGTCTTTGGACAGGGCATATGCTGATGCAGTGCGGTCATGGCAGATAAGTCAAAATCTGCTGAAGGCCGCCAACGGATCATGGCGCACGCTGGCTGGCCTCATACAGCCAGACTTCAACGAAATAGCACGTCGTCATGGCCCATCAATCGTAGACGTAGCCAATCAACTATGGAGGTTCTAGTGAAAATTAAAATCGAGAAAAACATTCCTCTGCCTGAGAAGGGCGACATTAATGCCAAATGGCATTTCATCGAAGAAATGCAATCTGGAGATAGCTTTGTCATGCCGTCGCGCAAGCTGGCTAATAATGCATACGGCGCAGCAAAAATGCGTGGCATTCAATTGATGTCGCGCAAGCAAGCTGATGGCACAATCAGAATGTGGAGAGTGTGATGGTGAGTGATTTGTTTGACACGCCTGCATACAAGCTGGTGCGCAGGGATGACCCTGCCACCAGCCACGACGCCGCAGAAAGCATCAACGCAACGGAGATGGAAAGCGTAGTCGCTGATGCAATCTGGTTCTTCGGTGCAGCAGGGTGCATTTCAGACCAAGTGCTGAAAGCCCTGCCGCAGCACGGTTATAGCACCGTTACGGCTAGATACAAACAGCTAAAAGAGAAAGGCTTTATCAAGGTCGATGGTACCAAGCGCAAAGGCGTGTCAGGTCGTGGCCAGCTAGTTATGTGGCACAAGGAGTTTTACAATGCAGAATGAACCTGTGGATATCGGCACACCGTATGTCACTCGTGAGGACATGCAGGAGAGCATCAACGAGTTGTTTGTGCGCGTGGATGAATTGCACAAAGCAGTCTATAACAACAACAATAAACTAGCTGACATGGAGAGAAGTTTGGCGCTGTTTGTGCATCTCATCTCTGATAAGCTAGGCGTTTCCAGCGGAGAAATGAATGACTGATCTCAAACCAACAATGGCCCTTGTCTCTGAGTTGAACGCCAGCCACGGCGTTACACAGCGCGGCGGCAAGAAGTACACCCAAGTGGTGCATAGGATGGAAGCATTTCGTCAGATGCACGGCACTGAGTACGGTGTAGACACACACATACTGGTAGACGATGGCCAGCGCGTTGTCGTCAAAGCCAAGATCACCAACATGGATGGCGTTGTCATTGGTGCTGGTATGGCAGAAGAGATCAGAGGACAGGGCAACGTCAATAAGACTAGCGCCTTGGAGAACTGTGAGACATCTGCCATTGGCCGTGCCTTGGCATCGCTTGGTTTGGCTGGCGGCGAGTATGCGTCAGCTAATGAGATGGATGGTGTGGGCAGAAAAGAGGAGGCTATAGCGTCCATGCCGCCACCCAAGCAGCCGCCGGCTAGTTTGCTAGAGTTGCAACAGCAAGCTAATGACTTTCTGCCTGAGTTTGATCTGAAGCAAACCAAGGAATGGGTGCAAGCAGACTTCACTAAGAAATACATGGAAATCGCCAACAAAGAGTTTCCTGAGATCTATCAAGACATCAAAAGCAAATCGCAGGAACGCATGAAAGTTCTGAAAGAGAAGGAGTTAAAACAGAATGGCTAGACGCTATGAAACACTTACCTACATCAAGCTGTTTCCCAACACTGAGGGAAAGGGCAAGGCGCAGTATAGCAATGGCAACTGGAAGCCTTACGACGCTGAACAGAAGACTTATGCGGACATCACCTTGCGAGATGGACAACGCCACCAAGTATCGCTGTTCCCCAACGACGATGGCACTATCTCTATTCGCATCTCAAGAGTTACTGAGTACGAAGGTGAGGACAGTATCGCTGACGGCATTTCACAGCCAGCTATGAAGCCAATCGGCAACGCAATCAGCACCAAATATGCGGCACCACAACCAAAGGCAGAGGACGATGACCCAGACATCCCCTTCTAAGGCGCTTCTAAGGCCCAGAGAGGCCGCTCTAGTGTTGTTTGGCAAGGATACCAAGGCTCAACTCAACATAGTCAACAGGATGCTCCAGAGGGGCATTATCAAGGGCAAGCGTTTGGGTGGGCGTTGGTACATTACACGAGCCGAAATCGAAAGGATTACGGATGAACCAGCAAACATTCCTAGTGATACCTAGAAACGATGGGGTTGCTGTCAGCGTTGATGGCAACCTCCACATCAAAAAAATGGACAGCAAAGAAATGTTGACATTTACGAAGCGTTGTTTCGAGGCAGCGATGGAAATGATAACGGAGGAAGAACGTGCAAAAGATAATTCCAATGTCGGAGAGGGTAATATCAGGCAGACAAAAAGCCAACAGGATGTCCCAAAGTGAGTGGAAAAAATACTGCCGCGAGTTAGAGGCTCTGGACATTGTTGAAATCGTGCAACAAGTGACCAAGTTTAGCTTGGCAGAGTTACGCGGCAAGCGCCGTAAGGCATACTTTGTGGATGCACGGCAACTGTTTGTACGCCTTTGTGAAGATCATACAACCATGTCGTATTGCAGGATGGGGCATGTTTTGAACAGAGATCATTCCACAATGATTCATGTGTCGCAGCGCGTACCTTCACCAAAATTCACAAGCTGGTTAAAAAAAGCAGAGCATCTTGTTGACGAGTTGAAGGAGCGTGAATTTGGCCCAGAAGAACCGCAAAGCCACAAAAGCAAAAACTCACAAATCTACAAGAAGATCCATGTTGTTTAACTGCGCATACTGCGGCAAGCAATGTGATTACTTCGAAAACAACTGGGTTACGCTAGGCACTGGTGAGGATATATGCCTTGGCTGTCTTCACCCAGAGAAATATGGGGGGGATAAATAGGGGGGTTTTGCCCCCTTATTTTTTTGACTTACCTTTTTTGGCTTTGTTTCTTTTGGAGATAGCAGCAGCCTTCTTCTTTGCGTCAGCTTTGCTGCTTGCACCCCATGCCCTGAGACTAAGCAGGAGCCTAGTAGGTTTGCCCTTCGCATCTCGTTCCGGCCCCCTCATGCCACCCATACGCGCTAGAAAACTGGCCCTGCGTGGGTTGTCACCCTTCCTCACAGGTGCCTTTAGGTTCATGCCCTGCCGCTTGGCAGATGCTCTGCCCTTCCGGTTCAAGCCACCCTTGGGATTCTTGCCAGCCTTACGTTGCCATGCTGGCGTCTTAGCCATCAGACAAAGCCCTCATACGTTTGACAAGTCGCTTGGCCCTGTTGGGGACTTGATCGTGCCAGCGGCTGTCCACCATCTCGTCTGCCGCCCTGTTCCAATCTTTCGCATCAACGCCAGCCTTCATGCCCTTGAATTTTGAGAGGCGCGGTCTGCCCATATTAAACATCATATTAGCTATGATTAACTGGCATTCTTCCGGCAGATCGTCAAAGTCTGGGTACAGAACCTGACACTCATCTAGCGTTGAGGCGATATCCAAGGCAAACACTTGCCGCACACGCTCTTCATCGACAGGTGTGCCGACAGCCTGACCATGCTCTATATCTTCCTCAACTACCAAATGCCCTATGCCAAACGTAGGTAGGCCAAGGTGATCTAGGTAGATCTCAAACTTGCAGCCCTCGTCCTCTGCAAGTTCTTCTCGTAGCTTATCTTTGTTCATTTCTTCTTTTTCTTGGCAGTTTTTGCAGATCGTTTAAATGCTTTAGCAGTAGGCGCACCCTTGCTACCAACCTTGCGCATTTTTTCTCCAGAGCCAGCAGCAATGCGCTTACGTTTTGCGTGGATATTTGCGTATAAGCCAGGTTTCTTTGCCATCACTTTTTCAATCCCTTTATGCCTCTAAGACCAAATGATGCAGCTATACTAGCATACATGGCCCACTGAAACCAATCCGGCGTGGTTTCTAACGCCGCAAACCCACGTTCTACATAGGGCTGTAGCGGCGGGATGAAGCACATGGCTATGATTACTATGAATAAAATCGTCCAGGCTTCATCTTTCCAGCTATCTTTGCTGGCTTCAGCCATGATCTTTTCCCAGCCAGCTTCATGCGTGGCGGCAACTTTCATGACCTCTGCTTCAGCCTCTGCCTTGGCTACCTTGACCCTAGACTGCGCAGCCTTTTCATCTGCCTTGCCCTTGAGCCAGCCACTCGCTAGGTCGCCTACAATTGGTATCAATGCTTGTATCATTCGGAATCCACCTTGATGCAAATCATCTCTTGGTTGTCGCTACGTTGGATATCATGCTCTATGTAAACCGCCTTCCGGTGACACTCTTCTAAAGTATCAGCATCAATCAATGGCGCAACATTGTAATTAAAAGGTGACACGGCAGTCACCAAAATAACCACCCAAACCGTTTTCATTTCTTCTCTGAGCCAAGCCAGACTGCAAACGCGCCTGTCATTGCGCCAGAACATATTGATATCATTGCGCTTTGTTGCGTTGACAAATCTTCCAAAGACATCCCCCACTCCAAAACTCTGATGTACATTATTGTCATAACCAGCATCATAAAACGCGGAAGAATTTTATATTTTAGGATCTGTTCAGCACTCATTTGATACTACCTTTAGCTATTAGCACAATATAAACCAGACCACCGATTGCAGCGGCAAGCAATATTCCTACAAGGCCAAGCCCTATCTTTTCACGCAAAGCTGCTTTCTTTCTTGCGGCAGCTTTCCTAGCAGCAGCACGGCCATCTTTAGCTTGTTCGCAATATTTCTGGTAGTCCTTCCACATGCCAGGTCTGCCAGCATAAATCATTATTTCTTTTAACTGTTTCTCTTGCTCTCTAATCTTTTCAAGCGCCATGAACTCTTCAAGATCGGCACCGCCTACACCCCTTGCACGCTTTTTATTTGCCTCACGTTCAATTTCTTCTTTGGCACCAAGAAATTGGCTCAAAGCTTTTCCGGCAGAATGAATTTCCTTGCCATTCTGGATGGTTGTCTTGATAACTTGGAATGCGGCATTGGCCGCTGCAAGTTCCGCAAGCATCAATAAACCCTAACTTTGTCATCTACCAGTTTTGGCAAACAATAAGCAGTGATGTTCTGCCCTTGTTTGTGCAGTCGTTGTGCAAAATATACGCAGTCATCAATGCTGCGAAAATACATATCGTTACTAACTAGGCTCTTATCCTTACCAACGCCTAAATATACAAAAAGCAAGAACACATGAATCATCCATTCACTATGATGCCCAGCAACAACACTATAATCGTGCCAGCAGCACCTATCATGATATGTTCAATACGTTTAATGCGCAAAATGGTTTCCTTCCACCTCTCCGCGCAGACTGCTTCGTGAGTGTCTAGCTGTGATTGCACAGATAATACCGTTGACTTGCTCATGGTTTACTAGGCCAGCTAATGTTGTTCAAATCAGGTTGCTTGGTTACATCGCGTAGTTGCTGCCTGTAAGTGCGCCAAGCTGCCGTGTTGCCGCCAGCATCTTCCAGTTTGTAAATTTCTATGTCGGCCTCTTCTAACAAAGGCCAACGCATCTGACGTATATCATCTAGCTTTTCTGCGTCTGTAGGCACATCAGCAGTATCGCCCTCTGCCGCGTCAACCAGAACGCCATCTAAGTATCGTTTGCTCATGCCGGTAATCCGTATAAACTGAAAATGCCGCCATCTATCTGAGTGCTAAAATCATGCTCATAAAAACGGATAAAGTTGACGGCTGTTGTGTTTTTGTAAACGCCGCCGCAATCTCTAGCAGTCTGGTAGTAATCTTGCCCATCATCTGTGCCGCCGCTTCTATCTTGGACAATGTGTGTCATAGATTCCATCTGGAATGTTTTGTGAAAAGCAGTTGAACGTAGGTTTGAAAAACGAATTACAGCGTTGAATTGTGCGGTAGAAGAAGGGCTTGTTTCGTATGTGTTATTTCCGGTAATATTCCACGCACTCCCATTACTTACGTTATTAAACATACTTGCGGTATCTGTAGAGGTTGCTGTGTTATCTAAAGCACGGCCACTTGATATCACACGACTTACATAAATACCGCTTGTGTCTTGAGCGTTGCTTGTGCCTAGTCGAATCCTCAGTCTAGTCAATGCCGAAACTGTTGCCCCCGATACGACTAGCAGATAATCGTTGTAAGTATCAGTAATCAGGCTTGACCCGAAGTCAACGCTTGACACTGCGCTGCTGACCGTCGTCGTGTTCAGAAGAACTGCGTTGCCGTTGGTCAGGGCTACTGTGCCGGTGGCGTCGGGAAACGTGATGGTGCGGTCTGCTGTTGGGTCTGTGACTGTGACGGTGGTTTCGTAGTCGTCGCCAGTAGCACCCTCAAACATAAGATCGCTACCTGCGGAAAGCCAAATATCTTTATAAAACTGATTTAAACCATACGACATCCGTTGATAAGTAAGAAAAGAGCCGCTCCGAATTGCACTTAAATCAATCTCTCCGTCTTCAGTGCCATCGGCGGCATCGGCAATTTTTACGTCTATGCGGCCATACTCAATCTTCTCGTCAGCGTCATTTTCTCCATGAAACTGTATTTGGCCTAAATCATCTTGATTGGCAGGAGACGCGCTATTGCGGTAAAGCTGTAAGGAGGGTGCAGCACTTGCACCAGCATCCGTTGATGTAATCGCAACAACGTCACTGCTGTCTTTAAGAACAACCTCGCCAGTGGCGTCGGGCAGAGTGAT
>CEPM01004535.1_pt1 | contig 15195 bp, 16 predicted proteins | sample 530371 | NCBI WGS metagenome assembly CEPM01 (sample SAMEA2620004, study PRJEB7988) | marine metagenome | biome: marine biome (ENVO:00000447); feature: surface water layer (ENVO:00002042); material: "saline water (ENVO:00002010), including plankton (ENVO:xxxxxxxx)" | depth 5 m
TAAATAGCGACATAGCAAAACTACTTCCTAAAAACGTACCTGTATATGCAGATAGTGCCGAGCCAAAAAGTATTCGCACAATTCAATTAGCTGGAATCACAATTAAAGGTGTAACAAAAGGCAAGGACTCAATTAACTACGGTATTGACGTTATGCAACGTGAAGACTATTTAGTTACATCACAAAGCACAAACTTAATTAAAGAGTTAAGAAGCTACTGCTGGGATACTGACAAGACAGGTAAACGACTAAACAAACCTATTGACAATTTTAATCACGCAATAGATGCCGTGCGTTATCACGAAATGGAAACTTTGGGTATGAACAAGAACTATGGTTCGTATTCGATTTTATAGCACTATTACAAAAACACGAAAAATAAGTTATTAATATATGAAGTTAGATTTATTACTACCTACTACATTAAGCGATATACCGCTTTCACGTTATCAAGAATTTATTAAGATGAAAGAGGCGTCAAATGACGATGAATTTATTGCGCAAAAAATGATTCAAATATTCTGTGGCATAGATTTAAAAGATGTAGGCAAGATAAAGATGAAACATCTTAACGAATTAATAAATCACTTTACAGAGGTGTTCAGCGAGAAGCCAAAGCTTATAAGGCGGTTTCATATAGAGAATATTGAATTTGCTTTTATACCTAAGCTGGATGAAATTACATTCGGAGAATACGTTGATTTAGAACACCATTTGCAGAACTGGGAAACATACCACAAAGCTATGGCGGTGATGTACAGACCACTAAAAGATACATACAAAGACAAATATACAATTGTAGACTACGAGCCCAATGAAGATATGCAAGACCTAATGAAGTTTGCGCCGTTAGATGTGGCAATAAGTAGTTCACTTTTTTTTTGGACTATCGCAAGCGAATTGTTAAATCTTACAATCAATTATTTACAGAGCGAACTGACGATGATGACCACTTCCAGCAGTACAGCGAAAGGCAAAATTTTGGGCGTCAATGGGGATGGTATAGTAGCTTCTATGCGCTCGCTAAAGGAGATGTTACCAAGTTTGACGAAATTAGCAGATACAGACTTACTAAATGTCTCACCTATCTCACATTCGAAAAACAAAAAAACCAAATCGAAGCAAACGAACTTAAACAACAAATGAGAAGATGAATTATTTTGATATTATAGACAAACTAAAAGCACACTTTGAGGCAGACGCACTAGTATCAACCGTGACACAGGGCGATATATTCGAAGTGGACTTATCAAAGCAAACGATATTCCCTTTAGTACATTTAATTGTAAACACAGCATCTTTTGAAGGTAGTGTAGTGCGTTACAATATTTCGATACTTGCTATGGACATTGTAGACATAACAAAAGACGAAACAACAAGCAAGTTTGACGGCAACGATAACGAATTATATATACTTAATACACAGTTACAAGTTCTTAACAGGTGTTATGAGTTGTTACGCAGAGGCGATTTATATAGCGATAAATTTCAAATAGATGGGCAGCCAACTTGCGAGCCATTTACAGAGCGATTTGAAAACAAGTTAGCTGGATGGACTATGACCTGTGATATATTAATTCCAAGCGATATGACTATTTGCTAATGGCTAAATTTAAGAGCATACAAGATTTATTAAATGACTTCCGTGATAATGTTATTCGCGAAGCAAAAAAGAACCTGCAAAAAAAGACGGATACAGGTAGGTTACAAAATAGCTTAAAGTCAAGAGTAAAGGAATCTAAAAGAAGTATTGAGATAAGCTTCGAAATGGAAGAATATGGCTTCTATCAAGATAGAGGTGTTAAGGGTGTAAAGAGCGGAGAAAGTTTAGATAATTACAGGTTTGGAACTGGCAGCGGTCAATCTGGCGGCTTAACAAAAGGTATCAATAAATGGGTTAAGCGAAAAGGCATACAATTTAGAGATAGAAAAACTGGTCGCTTTATGAGCCACGAACAAACAGCAAGAACAATTATAAGAAGCATTTGGATGAAAGGAATAAAGCCAAGCTTGTTCTTTACAAGACCGTTTGAAAAATACTACAAAAAATTACCAGACGAACTTATGGAGATGTTTGGCTTTGAAGCAGAGCAATTATTTAAACAGATAACAGACGAAAATTTTAAAAGACTTAACAAATGAATTTAGCAAGGTCACCATATATAGTAGAAATTTCTGAGAGTGGGCAAACAGGTTCTAAAATAGAATTGTTCTTGTGGAATACTGGAAGCCAACCAGCAAATCCACAATACACACTTGAAAAACTTATACCAGCATCAAACAACGTAAAGACGTATTACAATGTTTCACCTTATGTGCGTGAGTATTTTACGATGGGTGGTTATGACTACGACACGGCAAACTTTTTTGACACGGCAACAAGTACAAATTATCTTGTGAACTATGCAATAAAAAGATACAAAAACGTAAGTGGTACATACACACTTTTAGGAACTGATACAGGGCAATTCGTAAACGGCTATAGTGAATATATGGAAGGGCAAAACACGGTTAAGCAAGACGTTCTGTTAGACGAAGGTACATACTTATACCATTACGATAGTTCGTTTAGTGCAACGCAAAGAAACGCACTTGCTGGAAGCTTTGATGCAGATTTAGCAGTAGGCGAAAAAATAAGATACACCAATTTAAGCACTGGTGCAACACAAGAATTTACAATAAGTGCTGCTGGTGTAAAAGTATTTGGTAGAGTGTACACAGGTTGGTTAAGTGCTGGTAACAAGGTGGAAATGATTAACACAAGCGCTGCGGTTGTTTGGACTGCTACATTCAAGCCAGTATGTGAGCCAAAGTATAGCCCTATTGTAGTAGACTTTGTAAACAAGTATGGTAGTTGGTCACGAATGTTTTGGTTTAAAGTAAACAAAAGAACAACGGCAGTTAAGAGCAACGAATACAAATTTAATCCACAGACGTTGCCTTATAGTGCTACTCAAGGTGGTGGGCAAATAAAGCAATTTAACAAAACAGGAAACGAAAGCATAAAGCTAAATAGCGGCTTTGTAAATGATGGCTATGCAGAATACATACAACAGTTGATGTTAAGCGAACACGTTACGGTTTTAGATTTTGACACAAACACGAATGCTTTTCCAGCTAAAGTAAAAACACAATCACTTGTAAAGCAAACAGGTTTGAATGACGGGACGATGAACTACACACTTGACTTGGATTTTGCTTTTGATTTAATAAACAACGTAACATAATGAGAGGTGTATCGGTTTACATAGAAGGTGTTAAATTAGATTTGTTTGATGATGAACAAATTAACGTTACATCTATACAACAAAACGTACAAGACATAAGCAAAGTATTTACCGACTTTAGTCAGTCTTTTTCATGTCCAGCAACACCAAACAACAACCAAGTATTTGAACACTTTTACCAAAACGATGTAAACGCAACGATTGATTTTAACGTAAGGCGAGAAGCATTAATTGAAATTGATTTAACTACATTCAGACGTGGTAAAATAAGTCTTGAAAAAACGGAAGTAAAAAACAACGAACCGTATAGCTACCAAATTACTTTTTATGGTGATGTAGCAAGTTTAAAAGATACGTTTGGCGAAACTAAATTGGCAGACATTAGCACATTGAGTAGTACGGATATGAGTTATACATTCGCACAAGTTAGCAATAGAATTACAGACGATGCTACAGAGTATCCTATTCGTTTTCCTTTAATAGTTGGAAGGAACTTAACTTATGGCGATACTGGAAGCACGGACATTAATCCAAGCACAGGTAGTGGCTCAATACTCTACAACGAGTTGTTTCCAGCACTTGCCGTTTATCAAATATTCAACGCACTACAAACACACTATAGCATTACTTTTAATGGTAGCTTTTTAAACAACGAAAGATTTAGAAGGGCTTTTTTGTATTGCCAAAATGCCGAAACATTTACGTTTAATACCAAACCGTTATTAATAGACATATCTACCTTAAGCACCAACCCATTAAACAATAATAACTCTTTAGCTGCGGCGGATTATTTTAGTATAGATAACGACACTTTAACACTTTCGCAATATGTTCCATCTGTTACCTTCCCAACGGTAACATCTGCTGGTGGTACTTATATCAATTCAAAACATATTATAAACCTATCGTTGAACAATGCTACGGCAGGTGTAGATGCGTTTATTGACGTTTACGAAAATGGGATTTTAATACAGACATATGACGTTAGTTCGAGTAGTGCTTTACAGATTCAACGTAGTAATGACGGATTAAATACGCCAAAAGAATTTAAGTTTTTTATTCGTTCTACTGCACCAATGACAGGCACGATGCTTATACAATACAAGCAAACGGCAACATATTTTTATAGTGGTGGTTCGGATTTAGTTAGTAATCAATTTACGGCTACGGCATCTGTTTCAACTACGGCAACTTTAAGCGTGTTAAATTACTTGCCAGATATGAAAGTAGTAGACTTCTTTAAAGGGATTCTACAGATGTTTAATTTAACTTGTTACGGTACGGCTAAAGACGTTTACCAAATCGAACCCTTAGACGACTGGTATCAGAAAGGTGCTATTGTAAACATTACAGAATACACCGATATTAAAAGCACTAAGATTGACCGCATAAAGCTATTTAAAAACATAAGCTTTTCATATCAAGAAAGTGAGTGCGCAACAAACGAAGCGTTTAGAGATATAACAGGCGGTCGTGACTACGGAAACACGAGCCAACTATATGACTATGACGGTGGCGAATATAAGATAGATTTGCCGTTTGAGAATATGATGATGCAAAAGTTCGAAAACACGGATTTACAAATAGGCGAAAGATTAAACACCGACATACAAACATACATACCAAAGCCAATGATTATGTACGCGTATGACACTACAAGCGCACAATGGCGTTTTAATGACGGTAGTAGTGTTACAAATATGACTACATATATACCATTCGGTCAAGACTTACGTTTAGGTACAAGCGACTTTACACTAAACTTTAATGCGGACATAAGTACGTTTCTTTTAGAACCTGTAGCAAATACTTTGTTTGCAGTTTACTATGCACCGTATCTAACTAATTTGTATAACCTAAAAAATAGGCGAACCAACGTAAAGACGAATTTGCCAATTAGCTTACTTACAGGACTTCAACTAAACGACCGTGTGATAATTCGTGACAAGCGATATATGATTGAATCTATGAAAAGCAACTTGAACACAGGCGATGTAGATTTAGTTTTGATTAACGACTTTAGAGAATTAATTGCAGACGGTGGGGTAATACCAGAAATAATAGTGCCAGATAATAACGCACAATGCTTGAACATAGATATATTGTTTCCAAACGATGCAGTAAGTGCTACAATAACAACAACTACTGCTGGTGTAACGATATCACCAAGCACAATAACTCAAGAAAGGAGAATTGAAGTATGTTTACCTGTAAACACGGCTACTGACTTAATCGTAACGGAAGACGGAACAGATAACATAACAGATGAAAACGCTGGAAGCATAGCAACTAAACAACTAAGAACTGAAGGTGCAAGTGATACGGTAATTATCTTATTAGTTACATACACATTTAGCAACGGTACAACGGCAGCAAATCAAATATTTATACAACAACAAGGATAATGCTAAAACACATAATAGATTTACTACAAATAGACGAATTTTACGAAGGCAGTCACGATGTGCAAATAGCAAAGGGATTGTATCATTATGAAACAGGAATAAAGGCGATATACAAGCAAGAGAAAAGAAAGCAACTTTTAAAAAACAAGAATAAAAAAGATTCATAATGGCAACGACAAAAAGAACTATTGACATTGACATTAAAAACAATGCAAATAAGACCGCAAAAGATATTGATAATTTAAACAAAAGTTTAAATAATAGTAAAAAAGCCTATGATGCGGTTTTAAAGAGTGGCGACAGCTACGAAAAGCAATTAGCGGATATTGACAAAATAGTTAAAACCGTACCGCTCAATGTGCGTGATATGAATAAGCAAATACAAGCTTATCAATCTATTGCGTTAAGTGCTGGGCGAGAAACTCCTATAGGACGAGAAGCACTTGAGAAAGCATCTCAATTAAGAGATAAATACGTTGATATTCAGAACGAAACTAAACGACTGGCAGATGACCATAGAACCTTAAATGGAGTAATGGAATTAGCGTCCATCGGTGTTGCTGGATACGGTGCGGTACAAGGTGCGATGGCTTTAACTGGTGTTGAGTCTGAGGCATTACAAAAGTCAATGCAGAAATTAATGGCAGCACAAACGCTATTAAACTCTGTAAATACTATTGCCAAATCACTTGAAAAGGAAAGCGCTTCAATGCTCTTGTTAAAGGATATAAGAACAAAAGCGCTTATAAAAACACAAGCTTTATATTCTTTAGTAACAGGTAAATCAACAAAGGCAACTAAATTATTTAAGGTAGCTTTAGCGAGTACAGGAATAGGTCTACTTGTTGTAGCAATAGGCGCTTTAATTGCTAACTTTGACAAGCTGCTAGGTGTATTCAAACCTGTTATAGATGGGTTTAAAGCTATTGGTGACGCTATAGGACTAACGGACTTTGCAGGAGAAGAAAGGTTTGAGGCAGAACAAAAAAGACACGACCAAACAATAGCCAACGCTAAAGAGGAAAGGGAAGCTATAGATAAGCTAGTAGACGCTGAAAAGAAAAGACAAGCACAAATTCAAGCGGTGTACGACCTTCAAATTAAACAAGCAAGAGGCAACGCTAAGGAGATAGAGAAGATAGAAAATAAAAAAAGAAAGTCAGCTAAAGAAAGTATAGATGAAGAAGAAAGGTTATTTTTAGAAGGTCAGAAAACAAGACTAAAACAACTAGAGGCTCAACAGGCAAAAGCTAATAACCTTAAACAAAAAGCTGACGATGAGGGTGTTGCTATAAATCAGGCTACGTTGGATAAATTAGCTAAAGCTGACGAGAGCATATCTAAACTACGGCAACAGATAGCAGACAATAACTTTGCAGCATTAACAGACTTTAACGTAAGAAGGGCTAACCTAGACATTGACTATGCAAAAGGAGTAGAGGACAGAGAGAAGGCTAGAACTGATAGATATAAACAACACTTACAAGACAGACTTAATGCAGAGCGCAAAATAGAAGACCTTGAAAACGCCTTAATGGAAGATGGCATCGAGAAGGAACTTGAAATAAATCGTGACAGGTTTAGAAGGCTATTAGAAGACACAAAGAAAAACAAAAAGCTAAATGCAAAAGAAAGAGAAAAGCTTGTTGAATTATACACTGAACAAGAAGAACAAGCAGCACAAAAGATAAGAGAGAAATATGACAAAATTGATATTGCAAGAGAAAGAAAACGTCTTGAAAATATTGAAAAACAAAACAACGATTTTTTAGACACAATTGAAGCAATAGCAGAGCAGAATTATCAAAACACATTATCAGACGAAGAAAGGGAATTAAGAGCTGTACAAGATAAATATTTTGCACTTGAGGAAGCAGCACAAGGAAACGCAAATGCTTTAATTGAAATAGAAATAGCGCGTTTAAATGAAGAAAACGACATAAAGCTAAGATTCCAAGAGCAAGAATATAACAACCAAAAGGCTATAGACGACAAGAAAAAAGCGGATGCAAAAGCTTTGGCTGATTACCGTATTTCGGTAGCAACACAATCACTAACAGCTATAAGTGATATTGCAGAGTTGTTTAGTAAGGGCAGCGAGAAACAAGCAAAAAGGGCTTTTAATGTTCAGAAAGCCGTTGGTATTGCACAAGCAACCATAAACACAGCGCAAGCCATTACAAAGGTGTTTGCGGAAACAACTGATTTCACCCCTACACAAAGTTTAAGAATTGCAAACGCTGTAGCTATTGGTGTAGCTGGTGCTGCTCAAATAGCATCTATTGCAAGTCAAACATTTGAAGGTGGAGGCGGTGGAGAATCGCCAAGCGTAAATGCAAGTGGTGGCGAAGCACAAGCACCAAGTTTTAACGTAGTTGGGGATTCTTCAATCAATCAGTTAGCACAATTACAACAAGCACCTGTACAAGCATTTGTAGTAAGTGGCGAAGTCACTACAAGCCAAGCGTTAGACAGAAACAGAGTAGAAAATGCAACACTATAAACAAATAAAAGTTATTATAATATGAGAATAGTTGAATTAATTATAGACGAATCAGATGAGCAAAGTGGAATTGAGGCAGTATCGCTTGTACATTCTCCAGCCATAGAAGAAAACTTTATAGCGCTAAACAAACAGGAAATACTACTTGCAGAGGTAGACAAAGAAAAGCGCATACTTATGGGCGCTGCCTTAGTGCCTAACAAACAAATTTATCGCAAGAACGATAAAACAGGAGATGAGTATTACATCTACTTTAGTAAAGACACAGTACGCAAAGCTTCGGAGTTATTCTTTAAGCGTTCTAATCACAAAAACGCAACATACGAACATAAACAACCAATAAAAGGCACTACGATTGTCGAGAGTTGGATTGTCGAAAACACGAAAAAAGATAAAAGCGCACACTACGGCTTAAACGTACCAGAAGGCACTTGGATGATTAGTATGAAGATTGACGATGAAGAACTATACAAAGAGGCTAAAGAGGGTACTATAAAAGGCTTTAGTATTGAAGGATATTTTGCAGATAAATACGATATGACTAAGCAAGAAAGTCTTGAGGATATTGATAGACATATGTTAGTCGAAGAACTGAAAGAGCTTTTACAAAGACAAGAATTAGAAAGTTATAACGATTATCCAGACAGCGTGAGCAACAATGCAAGGCGAGGCCGCGAATTGAATAAAGCAGTAGGTAACAAGTGTGCCACACGCATAGGAAAATTACGGAGTAAGCAGTTGATGGACAAAGAAAAACTTTCAGTGTCTGTAATTAAAAGAATGTATAGTTATTTAAGCCGTGCAGAAACTTATTACGATGCTGGTGATAAAGAATCTTGTGGTTATATTTCTTATTTGCTATGGGGTGGTAAATCAGGTAAGAACTGGGCGGAATCTAAACTAAAACAAATAGAACGGGAAGACTTGGCAAGTATGTTAATCGATGACAATTTTGCAATCATAGATGACCGACTTGCCTATTCTTCTGAAGCTATGGCACAAAAAGCAGCTACAGATTTAGGTGTTGAGGGCATACACGAACACGAATATGAAGGCAAGATTTGGTATATGGTAGGCGAAACACATAACGTAGATATGTATGATGATTGTCCCGATGGCTACGAAAAGGTAAATGGCAAATGCGTTAAGAAATGAGAAAAAAACACACAAAAGAAACACAAGGTAAATCCAGCCCGAAAGGTGGAAAAAGAGGTTGCTTATGTAAAGACAACACATACTCGTCAAAGTGTTGTGATGGAACGCTTAGAGCGCAAGGCATAGGCAAGATTTAAAACAAAAATGAAACAAAGGATTTAAAATTAAGTTATTATAGAAAGACTAATAAATAAAAAAATGAAAGATAATTCAGTACTAAACAAAGTAAGAGAACTTCTTGGAATAGAAGTGAAATTAGGCACACGCAAATTAGATGATGGCGTAACAACTATTGAAGCAGAAGAATTTGAAGCTGGTTTTCAAGTTGTAATTGTAACAGAAGACGAACAAAAAATTCCATTGCCAGTAGGAGAATACAAACTCGAAGATGGTTTGTTGCTTGTCGTAACTGAAGAAGGTTTAATTGCAGAAATCAAAGAAGCAGAAGCTGAAGAAGAAGTAATTGAAGAAGAAGCTAAAAAAGAAGAAGAATACGAAGAAGAAGTTGAAGCGTCTGTAGAAGAAGCTAAACCAATTAAGAAAACAGTTGAATCAATCGTGAAAGAAACTTTCTTTTCTGAAATGGAAGCTTTGAAAAAAGAAAACGAAGAACTAAAAGCTGAATTAGAAAAATTCTCAAAAGTAGAAAACAACGAAAACACGAATGAAGAAGTAGTTGAAGAATCTACAGAAGAATCTACTGAAGAAGTAAAAGAAGAAGTTGTTGAACTTTCTGAAGAAGTAGAAGCAGCAGCTAAACCAATTACACACAATCCAGAGAACAAGAAAAAAACGAATCACATTAAGTATAGTGCAAACAGAGCGCAGACTACTATGGACAGAGTGATGCAAAAATTAAGTAAATAAAAATAAATAACAAAAACATAAATTTTATATTATGCCAAATCCAGTAACAACGGGTACTACATATGCAGGCGAATTTGCAGGCAAGTATATCCAAGCGGCACTTTTGAGTGCGCAAACTTTAGAAAACGGTTTAATTACCGTGATGCCAAACGTGAAGTACAAATCTGTTCTTCAAGTAGCATCTTACAATGACATTGTTAAAGATGCACAATGCGATTTTAATGCAGACGGTACTTTGACTTTAACTGAAAAAATTATTCAGCCAGAAGAATTCCAAGTAAACGTACAATTGTGCGCACACGACCTTAAAAGTTCTTGGCAAGCTGCCGAAATGGGCTTTTCTGCTTTTGATGGCGTACCAGCCTCTTTTGAGGATTACGTTATCGGTTATACTGCTGCAAAAGTTGCTTCACAACTTGAAAGCACTATATGGAGTGGACAAACAGGTACAACAGGAGAATTTGACGGATTCTATTACTTAGCGACTGCAGGTGGTTCTGGTTGCGTTGCCGTAACAGGTACAGCAGTAACTGCTGCAAACGTAATTGACGAAATGGGTAAGGTTGTTGATGCTATTCCTCAAGCAGTCTACGGTAAGGACGATGTGTTTATTTATGTCGCTCCCAATGTGGCTCGCGCTTACATTCGCGCACTCGGCGGATTTGGTGCTAACGGACTTGGTGCTAACGGTGTAAATGCTGGTGGTACTACTTGGTTCAATAACGGAGCATTGTCTTTTGACGGTATTCCTGTAGTAGTTGCTCAAGGTCTTCCAGCTTCATCTATGATGGCTGCACAGAAGTCTAATATGTTCTTCGGTACAGGTCTATTAAACGACACAAACGAAGTAAGAGTAATAGATATGAGCGCCATCGATGGCTCGCAGAATCTTAGAATTATTATGAGATACACCGCTGCAGTACAAATGGGAATTAATTCAGACGTAGTTATTTACGCTTAATATTAACCAGAATTAAGGAAGGGTAGGTAAAATGGCCTACCCTTTTTTATTCATAAAAAATTAAAAAAATGAGTTGTGATATCACAAATGGTCGCGTAGAAGAATGCAAGGATTCAGTAAGCGGCCTTAAGGCAATATACTTTGCCAATTTCGATGACCTTGACACAGACAACATCACTTACGATGGAACACACGGAGATGTTATTGACACTTGGCAACCAGCATCACCAATTACTTTATACAAGTATGAATTAAAGTCAAACGAAAATTCGTTTACGACTGCCGTTCAAACTTCAAGAGATAATGGTACAACATTCTTTGAGCAGACGCTTCAAATTTCTTTAAAGAAACAAGATTTTGCTATGCACAAGAATATTAAATTACTTGCTTACGGTAGACCAAGAATAATTGTTCGTACTATGACTGACCAGTTTTTCTTAATGGGATTAGCACAAGGTTGTGATACAACTGCTGGAGAAATTTCTTCTGGAGCAGCACTTGGCGACTTTAACGGTTACAAATTGACCTTTGTGGCAAGTGAAGTTCTACCAGCTAATTTTATAGACATTACTTCGCAAGGTGAGTTACAAGTTGCTTTTGCAGATAGCGCAGGAACTGCAGCGACTATAACTACTACATAGGTTTTTCTTTTCCTTTCATAATGTAATTAGGCACTTTTCGGAGTGCCTTTTTTTGTTTATATACTAATCAAAAGTTTTGTTTAGATTTATGGCTTTTTAGTTTAATGGCATTTCTCACGTTTTTAATATGTGCGTAAGTGAGAAAAGCAGAAAGTTCGTTAGAACGCACGAAAACGCATATTTAGGCATTTGTATAATTCGTTTTTTATTACTATGGAAACACGAAATAAAAACAAAAAATTGAAAAAAAAGTTATTATAGTATAATGATAATTTTAACTACAAGCGGAGTACAACAAACGTTTAGTTTCATACCAAGAAGCCAAACATACGACACTTTAAATTTAACAGACGAACAACTAAACACAACAGTAGCCGTAACAATCCAAGCAAGTACAAATGGCGATTATTACGATACAATTAGTGCCGTGTTTGCGTTAAAAGAAGGACACTTTTATAAGCTTGAATTAAAAAACGGTAGTACGGTAGTTCATAAAGACAGAGTATTTTGCACCGACCAACCTGTAGCAACCTATTCAGTAAACAACGGACAATACACAAGCCAAGCATCGAATAACGAATTTATAATTTATGAGTAAGGACATACACATATTAGAATTAGCTGCCTACGAGCAACCAACTATTACAGAAAGTAAACGTGAAGACTGGGTAGAGTTTGGCGATGACAATAACTATTACCAATTCTTGATTGATTGCTACACAAATAGCACGACACAAAACGCTATTATAAACAACACCAACCGATTAGTATACGGAAAAGGATTAAGTGCGTCAGACGCTTCGAGAAAGCCAAACGAATACGCTGCTATGATGGCTTTGTTTAGTAAAAAATGCACAAGACACCTTGTAAGCGACTTAAAGCTATTAGGACAATGCGCTATGCAAGTGATATACTCTAAAGACCGAAAGAAAATAGCACAAGTAGAACATATACCTGTACAACTTTTACGTGCCGAAAAGTGCAACGAAGAAGGCAAAGTAGAAGCTTACTATTATAGTGACGATTGGACAGACATTAAAAACTATAAGCCACAAAGAATACCAGCTTTTGGTTGTTCAAAAGAACCAATTGAAATCTATTTTTGTAAGCCCTATTCCGTCGGTTTAAAATATTACTCTTTGGTGGACTATACAGGTGGACTTCCTTATGCCGTTCTTGAAGAATCAATAAGCGAATACTTAATTAATGAGGTTAACAACGGCTTTAGTAGTAGAAGCGTAATAAACTTTAACAACGGACAACCAAGCGACGAACAACAACGACTAATAAAAAACAAAGTTCTAAACCAACTTACAGGAACGCAAGGTGAAAAGGTTATCGTATCGTTTAACAACAACGCAGAATCTAAAACAACGGTTGATGCGATGCCTGTAAATGATGCACCAGACTTATACGCAACACTTTCTGAAGAATGTTTAAGAAAAATTATGTTATCTCATAGTGTTACTTCGCCTTTATTATTTGGAATCGCAAGTAGTAACGGCTTTAGTTCAAATGCCGATGAGTTAAAAGACTCTTTTATTCTTTTTGATAATATGGTAATTCGACCGATGCAAGAACTATTGATTGATGCGTTTGATGAAATACTTGCATACAACGGCATTTCTTTAAACTTGTACTTTAAAACATTAAAGCCATTAGAATTTACTGATTTGAGCGGTATGGTTGATGAAGAACAAATCGAAGAAGAAACAGGATTGGAATTAAGCGAAGACACAAGACCTGTATTGAGCGATGAGGCTGGCGAACTAATTTTAGACAATCTAAAAGGCGAAATAGTAACTGAAGAATGGGAAGAAGTTGATGAGTTAGATAGCGAAAACACGGATTTAACAGATGAAGAATGGGCTGCGCTATGTATTAAAGAGAATAAAAGCTTATTAACAAAGCTAAAAGATGAGATATACAGCACAAATAACGGAAGCGCTTTTAGTTATTTAGATTCTAAAAACTACAAGATAAGATATAGATATGCAGTTGGTTCAAGAAAAGCACTAAAAGAAGGTAATAAGTCAAGGCTATTTTGCCAAAATATGATGAGGTTATCAAATAGTGGTATTGTGTATAGACTGGAAGATATTGACAGAGCATCAAGAGAAGGTGTAAATATGCAGCTTGGTCATAAAGGTCAACCATACGATTTATTTAAGTACAAAGGCGGAGTTTACTGCCGCCATATATGGAAGAAAGTGCTTTACCGATTAAAGAAAAACACCGAGCCAAGTGGCGATTTACTTGATTACAAAAGAACAAGAGTTATACCTAAAACATACAATAAAAACCCAAGAGGAACAACTGAAAGCGTAGTTGCTCCTGTTAATATGCCCAACAATGGGCATCACCCAAATTATAAAGGTTAAAATATGGCAACTGCATTATTAATTACTCGTGACGATATTGTTCGTTACACAAACGTAAACGGAAACGTAGACGTAGATAAATTCATTCAATTTGTTCTTATTGCACAAGATATTCACATTCAATCTATGCTAGGCACAAAGCTACTTGAAAAGATACAAGCAGACATTATAGCTGGTACTTTAGCTAATCCGTATTTATCGCTTCTAACGACCTATATAAAACCGTGCTTAATCCATTTCGCCCTTGTTGAGTTCCTCCCTTATAGTGCTTATACGATAGCAAATAAAGGCGTATACAAACACGGAGCGGAAAATAGCGAAACGGTAAGTAAAGAAGAAGTAGATTTTATGATTGAAAAACAACGACAAACGGCTATGCATTACAAAGAAAGATTTGTAGATTATATTTGTAATAATAGTGCATTGTTTCCAGAATATAACGACAACGATTCGGAAGATATGTTTCCGAATGACAGTACAAATTTTACAGGTTGGTGTATATGAAGAAAAGAAAGTATACTATAAAAAAACGAAACATTATTCGTTTACAAAAGTTTTTAAACAAATTAGAAGATGGCAGACATAAAGATAAGTGCGCTAACGGCAAAGAGTGCTAATTTAGCAACTACAGACAGACTTGCAATAGCAGAAGTTAGTGGTGGTTCTTTTACGAGTAAGCACGTTACTGGCGAAGAAATAATTACGGCGGCTAATTTAGTAACGCCTCGCGCAGTATCTACAACATCACATACATTAGCTTTAGCAGACGCACATAAGTTTATTCAGTTTGATAATGGGAGTGCAATAGCAGTTACTGTACCTACAAACGCATCGGTTGCTTTTTCTACTGGAACACAAATATTGTTTAGTCAACACGGTGCTGGACAAGTGACATTTGCTGGTGCTGGTGGTGTTACTGTAAGGGCTGCTGGAGGTAAATTAAAAACAACGGCTCAGTACAGTATGGGTAGCTTAATTAAAATAGCTACTGATGAATGGTATATAACTGGAGATTTAACAACGTAATGCAGATAGCAACACACGGAATATTAGCA
>CEPM01009072.1_pt1 | contig 15120 bp, 30 predicted proteins | sample 530371 | NCBI WGS metagenome assembly CEPM01 (sample SAMEA2620004, study PRJEB7988) | marine metagenome | biome: marine biome (ENVO:00000447); feature: surface water layer (ENVO:00002042); material: "saline water (ENVO:00002010), including plankton (ENVO:xxxxxxxx)" | depth 5 m
TTTTAATACTTTGTGTTATAGTTGGTATGGCTATATTACTAGCTTTTGTATACGGATTGGTACAACTCGATAGGGGAAACATAGGCTGATGACACCAGAAACGCTCGACAAGTGGCGAATCCTCCCACGCTTGATGATGCTAGCTATGACCTGTGTTTACATTAGGTGTATCGAGTGGGCATTGAGCCAGCCTGATTTAACCACTCAACAAGCTGGCTTAGTGTCTGTTGTGACAGGAGCTATGACTGGTTCTTTTGCTATCTGGTTAGGTAAGGAGACTAATAATGAGTCTAGATAAACTTACAGAACGACAAAGAAAAACTATGAAAAAACATAGTAAACATCATAGTAAAGCACACATGGCTGCAATGATTCGGATGATGGTCAAAGGAAAAACGTTTGGTCAGGCACATAAAGAAGCCATGAAGAAAGTGGGAAAATGATTTTTAAGGCACTCTCAATGGTAGGTGGTATGGCATCTACATGGATAGAATCCAAAGCAGAATCACAAAAACTTAATCTTGAGATAAAAAAGAAGCAGTTGACTGGTGATATTGACTGGGATTTGGAAGCTATGAAGGGCTCGCAGTCTAGTTGGAAGGACGAATATCTGGTAATTTTGTTTAGCATTCCTCTTATCCTCTGCTTTTGTGGGTCGTGGGGGAGAGATATAGTAGAACAGGGCTTCAGAGCCTTAGAAATGATGCCTGAATGGTATCAGGTGACACTTGGGTGTATTGTGGCTGCAAGTTTTGGTGTGCGTTCTGTGACCAAATTCTTTGGGTTACGAAAGAATGGGAAGTAATTGGGATAAACGTCGTGAGAATATTCGCATACATAGGGATTGGGATATTAGAAACTTTAGGAGAAAAAATATGGCATTTAAATTATCACAAAGGTCGCTGGATAGATTGGATGGAGTACACCCTCAGCTTGTTGAGGTTGTTAAGAAAGCGATTGAGTATACGGATGTAGACTTTGGAGTTATCTATGGTGTTCGTGATTTGGAAACTCAAAAGAAATTGTATGAGTCTGGCAAATCACAGACTATGGCTAGCAAACATTTAATACAAGATGATGGGTATGCACACGCTGTTGACCTTATGGCTTATGATGGCAGTAATCCATCTTGGGATATTGTGGATTATGATAATATAGCTGATGCTATGCGAAAGGCTGCAAAAGAAGTCGGAGTTGATTTGGTTTGGGGTGCAGCTTGGCATAAGTTACTAACCATGTCACCAGATAGTGCAGAGGATTTAATGAATGACTACATCGACACAAGACGAAAAGAATCAAGACGTCCCTTCATCGATGGACCTCACTTCCAGCTCCACACCTAGACAACTAGCTTTCGACTTTGATGACTATGATGGTCCAGATGAACTCTGGTTGTTACATCTATGGAAAACTACAGTCCCTTTTAAAAGCTGAACATCATCATAGCCTTCATCTACCCATTCATCGTATGCTCTTTTGGCATCTTTGAAGTTGGTGTAGTAGTCAGGTGTAGAACCTACCCAAACCACATATTTCCATTTATCTATTTCTCCCATAGTTTTTTCCTTTCTATATATAAACCAATGATGTTCTCGAAGTTATCTGGCTTGCGAGGTGGTATGGTGCTGTAAATATTGTATGCTTCAAAGCATCTATTCTCATTGTATACTTTTTCGCTGAGTCGTTGGCATTCTCTTGCTGACTCTAGGTCGATGGTAAGCATGAGAATAACTGTGTGTGTCATTTTTGTAATCATATTCTGTGCTTTCTTTATCTGCTAGGAGGTCAGGCAAGCAGAGCAGTATTAGACCCCCTAGCATGTTTTAGGACTTCTTTGGAGAAAGCACGTCCTAAAATGGAATATCATCTGATTCAAGGTCATTGTCAACAGATGATTGTTCTTGTTCAAGCTTTGGTGATAGCTTAAGAGATAGCATAGTACCGTATGAGCCTTGCTTGACCCAAGCAGCAACTCGACTATTGTCAGATGGTAAATCAATCTGACCAGTAAACTGTGGTGCCATACCATTTTGGCTATCGTTCTCCCACATTCTACCAATCTTCAAGTATATATCTCTGACAGTAGAACCATCTTTTGATGATGCTTTGACAACAGCAATTCTATTCTCATTGCCCTTGTCATTAAGTGTTCCAGTACCACTTAGCTCTTCACCATTCGGTTGAAAAACTGCACCAGTATTTGTGTTATCATATTCCATAGTTATCCTTTCTAATTACTTTTCTTGGTTTCTGAAATGTACCAGACTTGCTAGATTCATTGCCATCATCATCTGTGCTTTCATCTGGCACTAAGTTAAGCAGCCGTTGTAAAATGTATCGTGTCATGTAGGTAATGCCACTACCAATTTGTTGACTGCCTTTCTTAGTATCGTCTAAGCAAGTACACTCACTCTCGATGAATGTATCGCTTGGTATGTGTCGCAACTGTATATTGAGTATTGGTGAATTGTGTTCATTCACTTTCATAGTACCAATGCAAATGATGTTTTGCTTTTGTAACTCTAGTTCAATCATAGGTATAATATCTTTTACTTTCATGTACTTGGCATTGAACATTGCATTGTTACCCTCAACTTTTACTTTCTTGAATTCACACTTCATAAGTGCTGTGTATATATTTTCTTTTGTCATTTCTTTTCTCCACTCATTATATCATAGGCAAGCTGAATTGCTTTCCTAAGTTTGATTGTACGTCTACCAGTCTTTGATACTGATATGACAAGATAGTCATTGAACATTTCATAGACATCATCAGTAACATGACTAAGCAATCTCTTCTTAGCTTCTTCATGTTTGTGTGCTACTTCCATTGTCTTGATGTAATCATGTGTATCATTGGTAAACTCATTACTTGAACTCATACAACGCTGAACCTTTCTGTCGATTGGGATTGAGTTGACCTCTGGTGGGTCTTCAATCCCATCGTTAGTAGGTTTTACTTTTGGTACTACATGGTTGAGCCAAAACTTTTTGACCAGGGACATAATCTTTTCTGCATACAATTCATCGTACTCAATATGGGACTGATGATACTTGCTCCCATTACTTTGAATGATTGATATGAATGCACCACAGCAGTTGTATCTATTCCGTATTGGAATCATTTTCATTCTGTGTCTGTGCAAGTGCATATAGAATTGTACTTGTGGCATGTACCTTTCAATAACATCTTTGATAGATGTAAATGGATTTGTGTGTTTGCATTCAAGAATCCATTCTCTCTTGTCTTGATGCTGTGTAATCAAGCCATCAAGATTTGCAGCACAAGGAACATGGTCTATCATATAGACTCCAAGTCTTTTGTTTCTCTCAATCATATTCATATTAAGATTACTGCTGTGATGTTTGACAAACCACTCAACATTGAGTTGCTCTGTAGCAATACCAATCTGTACTTGTAAATTATCTGATAGGTCATCAGGTTGCTTCTCTCCAATCTTCTCGAGGTAGAGATTTTCCCAATCACCATTTACTAATCTGACGGCATCACTACCGCCAATGAATGTAGTTCTATCCATGTGCTTTCTCCTTATTTATATGGACATTCTAGTTCCGACTGTGCAACCAGTCAACTACTATTTAGAAGTTTATTCTCAATAGATTCTTGGTAATACATTCGGATTTCATACTGCTCTTTTATAAGCGAGTACAACTCAAAGTATGCTGGGAATATTTTGAACTTTCGCATCGCAGTATTCAAAGCATAGTGCGTACAATCTGCTGGCATTTTGGCTAGCAAATCTTCATACGCATTTGTTTTTAGTTGAACCTCTTCTATTTTGGAATCAAATGGTTTGTGAAAAAGATACTTCCATTTCTCAAGACGATTCCTGATATCTTCTAGTTGCATTGGAACAAGATACTTGTCTACTATCTCCAATGCTTCTTGAAGCGTAGGTCTTGGTATCTCCAATATGTTATCAATCATACGTCCTTTGAATTTGAATCCAAGTTCATCGAGTTCCCACACCAGCCTGAGGTTTGCTCTGACTGGTGATGCAAATGCAAGAAGATTTTGTCTTGCAGCTACTGGATTGAGGGATACAATATTATTTTTTGGTTGATTTTTTGTCATGCTCTGCGTACTCCTTTAGTTTTAGTTGTATGTGTTGCTCGATAAGTTTCATCAACTCCGGTAATCGTGTTTCATTGAACTCAAGCAGCCGTTCAATTATTTTTTGTGCTTCCTTTTTAGGGATAGGCATTTTCATTTCACAAGATAACTCAAGTATTTGTTTGAGATTATCAACAATAGTAATATCAAACCCTGAGTGTTCTGCTATGTGATTGGCTTTGATGAATCCATACCATGCTTTGTTAGCTTGGTCTTGGATAAACCATAGCTGTTTGCCAGTACAAACTGGTGTTGTATTTGATGTACCCATAACACCAAACATAAACTTTGATTGCTCCTTCGTGAGCTCTTGATGTTCGTTTATCATTTGGATATAAGAAATAAGTTGTTGTGTTACATTTGTCATATTGAACTCCTTTTGTTAATTATCATAATGCTCTATAAGACACGCAAAGACATCTTCCCATACTTCATCTTTTATAATGACGCAGTATCTTGGAGAGCCCTTCTTGCGTTTACATAGAGCAAGGTCTTTGTCTTCTAGTAAATTAAATACATTAGGGAATTGACTGCTATCTCTGTACTTGACTTCAACTATTAAGCTTTTGCCACCGATATCAACAGTCAAATCCCCTCTGTACTCACCACCTAAACTGCCCGATAGTGGTTGTTTCTTTGTACGTATACCTAAACTATTAAATAATTTTAGAAACCACCTTTCGTGATAGCTTCCTTTTGCTTTACTTTTGCTAACCATGTGTCCTCCTCATAGCATTTCATACATATCTTTGTATTTTTATAAGCAGAGACAACGAAGTATTGCGTATCTTGATTGCATGCATCACAAGTTACTGATGCTCTTTGTTCGAAACCTTTATTTTTTTTGAAGCGTGGCAAGTTGTTCAATAGCCTTTTCAATTTTGATAGCAGTTTCAAATCTTAACTCCGTTCCCTTAAGCTGTCTATAGTATGTTGTCTTTGATAATCCAGCCCAACTAAAAGCCTTGCGTAAGTCTACGTTCTGGTGTTCTGATAACTGCGTAAGCTGCTGAAGATAACTTTTCATAGTCTACATTATTACCATCTCGTTTTACGATTTGCAAATACATATTGACTAATTTGTTACCACTTTTGGTAATGTAATATCTTCTTGTAGTGCTTGGTGCTTTTTGATTTGCATACAAGCTTCTCAATACAGCATCACAAGGCATTGATATTATTAATCCTAGCTTATGCTCGAGAGCTTGCAAGGTTGTTGACAATGTTCCTTGTTTCATATCAGGCATTTGTTTTTGTAAGTGATGAGATAATACTATTCGTTGTTCTTTTTCCTTTATCAAAAAGTATAATCCTGATAATATTCTAATCTGGTTTTTAGTAATCATATTATATTCCTTATAGTAACTGGGTGGCCTTTTGAGCCACCCATTTTTTTATATATGAGTTTCTAACTTCTCATACATTTTTGCTGCAACATCTCGCAAGAACTCATCAAGAACTATTGAGTTCATTCCAAGTGTTTCAACCATTGATTGTAACTCAGATACTTTCATATCGTCTAGTTTATCGTTGATAGTATCTTTGATTCTGTCATTGATTGCATTAGTCATTCTTACATTCCACCTCTTTTCTTGTTTCAAATTTTCTGGTAAGTCTTGGTATCTTATTTTTACTACCATTACTTTTCTCCATAGTGTTTATTATGTTGAAGATTGATTGCATCTTCTTCAGCAGAATAATGTCGACCAGTTAGCTTTGATACATTTACATCTGGTAGATTCTCTTCATTGCGAACATCATCTACAAAGTCAAAGCAATCTACAATACGTTCAATGGCATCAGCTACGTTCTGAAACTTCTGTCGATTCATGAAGTTTGGGAATCGTACCTCATCTTTTGCCATGTCACGATAGCGTTCATAGTCTTTGCGTAATACATCTTCCAATCTACTGGTCATGTTAGTGTCCCTCCTCTGCCCACTCGTATGGGTCGTTACTGATATTTTCATAGTGTTCTCTTTCTTGCTTGAAGAAAGCTTTTGGTAATGGCATATCTTCACCACTGTTAGCTAGGTTGAAGTCAGTAGCTTGCTTGTGTTCTCTTCTGAATCTTTCTTCTAGCCAATACTCTGCCCAGGTTACATTTCCAACTTGTCGCATTGTAGTTACAATGTTCCAGCCATTTTGTTTGAGTATTAATATTTGTGCAGCGAGTCGCATACAACCATAGTGATAGAATGCATCTCTGGCTGAGATACTTCCGAAGCGTTGGATATGTTCAGCAATTTTATCTCTTTGATTGCTGAACCTTTCATTGATTGCTGATGCACCTGATTTTAGTTTGATGTCCATGATTTACTCCTTATATATAATTATCTTGGATTGATTGAACTTCCCTAAACTCTAACTGATACTTACCTTTGGGAAGAATTGCACACTTCAACAGTTGACGATTCAAATAAAATCGAAACTCTTTGTCACCATTATTATGAGTACGAACTGTTGTTACATGTGTTACGAAGTGATGACTGTTGCTGTTCGATGTGCCAACTCGAACTTCAACTTCACCAGTATTCTTTACGCCATAGCTTTTATCACTCTTGTAGATACAAGCCGTTACTTTATTCCAAATAGGATATTGTCTTCCGAACATTTGCTTTCTCCATGTTTAGTTTACTATAAATTATTATGCTCTGCAACTCGTAGGTAAATTAATACATTAGTTATTTACCTACATACTTACTCCACCATATTTATGACTGTACTTTAGTTTGGTTCTGTCATAAATTCTTTTGATATCCATACAGTATTGAATAGCATCAGATAGACTATCAAAGTACTTTCGATTACAATACTGATGTTCCCATTCTACAACTTTGTACTTGCCTTTGACTGCTGAATATATCTCTATGTTTCTGTCTATCTTTAGCTGTGCAATACGTTTGCTTTGACTTCTATCTAAGATAAACACTTCATCATCATTCAATTTGAATACTTGATTCTGTTCCATTACTTTCTCCTATGTTATCATTAGTAATACAGTTAAACCTGCGAATATAAATACGACTCCAACAATGTCTTCTAATGTGTTCATTGATTCCTCCACAGTATCCATTGAAAGAAAATCATTCCAACTGCGTAAGCTAGAATAAATCCAATTGTTAGTTCAAAAATCATTGTGTTCTCCTATAAATTTTCAGCGACTGAATCTCTACAAAAACTTGTGTAAGTTACAGCCACATAGTTTCAAACTTGAACTCCACTTTCTCGTCATTCCCACCCCACCTTGAAGGGTTTGTGACGTGCTTCAGCTTGACCAAGTATGATTTCGTTTGCGTAGCAAACTAGATAACCAAGTAAATTTACGTGCGACTAGCACGCAGATAACCGCGAAAAAATAATAAGCTGGCACAAAGTGTATGCCAGCGTTTGTTTTTTCGCGTCCCAGATTGAGCAGTTTTACTTCATGCTCAGGAAGTAAGGCTGTCTAAACGACAACCTTTGTTGACTTCTGCTTGTTTGCTGGGTCAGGTCGCTGGTTGATAAGCTTTCTTGGGTCGATATGATTATCAAGAGTTTTCGTGACCTTTTGGTTGATGCCAAGAGATGCCATTGCTTTTTCAATAGCAGTCTTTGTTTCAGTAAGATTCTCAAGGTTTTGAGGTATGTACTGATGGCAAACTCTTTCTAGTTGTCCAAGCTTGTCAGTTGATTGTCCTGTATGTTCACAGTTCTCATACTCGTTCAACCATTCTGTTTGTTTCTTGTCCAAGTTTTCTTTTGACTTAGTGATAGAGTAGTTGACATTTTCAAGTAGTTTGTTTGCTACGTATTCTCTTTGATATGTATCTTTGTAGAAATCAATGATTGTTCCGTAAGCTTCTTGTAGTTTAGTATTTGACATTTTATATTCCTTTCTGTTTTTGCTAAAATGTGACGGCAGAAGGGCATTGCCATAGGGCAAAGATACAAATGCTAATTTGTTCCGCGAGGAATTGCCGACAGGCAAGGGGAAATTAGTATTTGCCAAAGGGTATATCTTTGAACGGCAATGCAATTATGACTAGCATTTTACACAAAACAGAAAGAAGATAAGGCAAATACACTACAAGAAGTGTCGGAATAATCGTTAGTTAGTAGAGTCAGTAGTGTCAGTTAGTGAAATTAAGATATTGACAATGCTTACGGAAGTAAGCATAGAATAACAAGGAAAGGAAAGGCAATGAGTGAACTTACAAGTAACAAGCTTACTGCAAAGCAGAAGAAGTTGGTTGATACGTTAGTAGCAAAAGGATGTAGTATAAAAGATGCAAGTAAAGATGCTGGATATAGTGAAGGTGAAGCTGGCAGAGTTACTGCTAGCAAGACTTTGAAGCTACCACATGTGCAACAGTATATGATGAGTACAATAGCTGAGAATATAGGACTGAATGCTACGAAAGCACTACAGAGTATAGTGAAGCTAAGTAGCAATGCTAAATCAGAGTATGTGCAATTGGAAGCAAGTAAAGATTTACTAGATAGGGCTGGATACAAAGCAGTAGATAAGGTCATGCATAGTGTGGCAGGAAACATCAAAGTTAGCATAGACCTCACGTGAAAAGCTAGGGCAGTCTGCTGAACTAGAGCTGTGACAAACACATGGGGGGTCAAAAACCAGTGTTTGGCACGAGCAAGGGATAGTATACTAACATTTATGGAGAAAAAAGCTCGATGAAAATATTTACTAACTTAAAGGGATTGATTATGCGTGTTGCTGTGTTAATGTCTAATATATTGAGAAGGAGAAGAAATGGCGAGAACTCCAGCTTGGACAAGGAAAGAAGGGAAGAATCCGAAGGGCGGCTTGAACGCAAAAGGTCGAGCAAGCTACAAGGGAGGAACTCTAAAAGCTCCAGTAAAGTCAGGGGACAACCCAAGAAGAGCAAGCTTCCTAGCAAGAATGGGGGGAATGCGAGGACCGGAAAGGGACTCAAAGGGCAGACCAACAAGACTTCTTCTCAGCCTAAGAGCGTGGGGAGCATCAAGCAAAGCCGACGCAAAACGAAAGGCAGCAGCAATCTCACGAAGAAATAAAGCCAAGAAAAAGAAAGGATAACATCATGCCTATGGGAAAAGGAACTTACGGAAGTAAAAGAGGAAGACCACCAGCGAAGAAGAATGGTTTGACTGCAAAGCAGAAGACTCTTCCTAAACAACTGCAATCAAAAATTATGGCTTCTAAAAAGAAGAAGAAGTAATGGCAGTTAACGCAGCTGGAAACTATACACAGCCAAAGATGAGAGCTGCACTCTTTCGCAGAATCAAGGCTAGTGGTAAAGGTGGAAGACCAGGGCAATGGTCTGCACGAAAGGCACAGATGTTAGCCAAGCAATATAAAGCTAAAGGTGGTGGATATCGCTGATGGCTTTAGCAAAGAGTCAGAGAAGCCTACGAGCATGGACAAGACAGAAGTGGCGAACCAAGTCTGGTAAACCCTCTCTCAAAACTGGGGAGAGGTATTTACCAGAGTCAGCAATAAAATCTTTAACGGATGAAGAGTATCGAGCAACAACTCGAAAGAAAAGAGCAGCCATGCGTAAAGGTAAACAAGTTTCCAAACAACCAAAGAAGATTGCAAAAAAAACAGCGTCACATAGAAAGTTTAGCTGATGTATCACGAACATAAACTAGATAAAGAAACAAGGAACTTACTGCGTATTGTTATTAAGCAAGTTCATCTAAAACATTTTCCAAAAGAATTTATCACTGATTACGAAGCAGATAAACGAATAGCTTCCCTTCTCCCCCACACCTTAGAAAGACTCAAAGAAGTCGGAAGAAACTACAACATTGATAAACTTTAATTACAAGCCTGACGGAGAAGTCCTCAAGCAATTTATGAAGGACAATAATTTTTTTCGTGGTATCAGAGGTCCAGTTGGTTCTGGTAAATCAGTTGCGTGTTGTGTTGAGGTATTCAGAAGGGCTCTTGAGCAGAATCAAAATCATGAGGGGATTCGTAAATCTCGTTGGGCTATCATAAGAAATACAAACCCACAATTAAGAACGACAACTATAAAGACTTGGCTGGATTGGTTTCCAGAGAATGAATGGGGAAAGTTTCATTGGTCTGTTCCTTATACACATCACATACAGATGAATGATTTAGACCTTGAAGTAATTTTTTTGGCATTAGATAGACCAGAAGATGTGAAGAAGTTATTGTCATTGGAACTAACTGGTATCTGGGTAAACGAAGCAAGAGAAATTCCTAAAAGTATTATTGATGCGTGTACTATGCGTGTTGGTCGATATCCAAGTATGAGAGAGGGTGGGTCTAGTTGGTCAGGTGTTATCTGTGATACCAATGCACCAGAAGAAGACCATTGGTGGGCTATCATGTCAGGTGAAGTTCCGATACCAGACCACATACCTAGAGAGCAAGCGACCATGTTAGTCAAACCTGATAACTGGACTTTCTATACACAACCAGCAGCGATGAAAGAAAACTTAGGAGAAAAGGGCGAAGTATTATCCTATTCCCCAACCTCTAAAGCAGAAAACAGTAAGAACATATTACAAACGTATTATCCAAATATTGTAAGAGGTAAAACAAAAAGTTGGATAGATGTGTATGTTATGAATAGGCTTGGCATGATTCAAGATGGTAAACCAGTTTATCCAGACTTTGTAAGTGATACACATATTGCAGAAGAGGAAATACCTATTGCTGCTGGTGTACCTCTTTATATTGGAATTGATTTTGGTCTTACTCCTTCTGCTGTGTTTGGACAGAAAGTTCGAGGTCGGTGGTTACTACAGTCAGAGATTGTAGCTATTGATATGGGTATAGTTCGTTTTGCTGAACTTCTTAGACAAGAAATTGCTACACGATTTAATAATCTTGATGTGTATATTTATGGTGACCCAGCTGGTGACTTTAGAGCTCAGACAGATGAAACAACACCATTTGGAATATTGCGAGGTGCTGGATTAAAAGCAACGCCAGCTCCTAGCAACAGCATAGACTTAAGACTTGAATCTGTTTCTTCACAACTTACTAAGATGGTAGATGGTAAATCTGGATTGTTAATAGATAGAAGATGTCCTCAGATTATCAAAGGATTTCAAGGTGGCTACTGCTATAGAAGAATGCAAGTATCTGGAGAAAGATATGAAGATAAACCTGAGAAAAATATGTATTCTCATATTCATGATGCTTTGCAATACTTGATGTTAGGTGCTGGAGAAGGGCGAAGTTTGATGGCTGGACAGAAACCTTTAGGAGCTTTCAATGCAAGAAAAGGCTTTGATTTATTTAAAAGACCTAGTATTAGTAGAACTAGAACCTTTTTTGGAAATGATTTAAGGAGGTAAACATGTGTTTTGGTGGTGGTGGTAGTAGAACTCCTGAACCTAGACAAGAGGTTAAGGAAGAAACTAGACAAGCAAAAAAAGAAGAAGAAGAAGTAAAAATAAAAAACAGACAAGAAGCTCTTGAGAAAGAAGTAGAAACGTCTGCACCAGTCAAAACAAGTTTATTTTACGATACTGGAGGAACAGTCTTTAGAAGAAGAGTTGGTCGAGGTTCATTATTTACAAGCAGCCCAGGGGGGTCTGGTTTTCTTTCACAGGGTAGAGAGCAAACACCTACAGGATTGAGAAGGTACTAATATGCATATTGGTATGCCAACAGAACCAAAAGCATTAGCTCAATATTATATGGAAAAGTTTGAAAAGGCGAAAGCTATTCGTCAACACTTTGAAGATGTATATGATGATTGTTATGAATTTACTATGCCTATGCGAGAAACATTTAAGTCTAAGACCATAGGAGAACGTAGAGATGAAAAGATATTTGATGAAACTGCTGTCGTTGGAGTACAAGAATTTGCATCAAGACTCCAACAAGGACTTGTCCCCAACTTTGCTCGTTGGGCTGATTTTACTGCTGGCTCAGAAATACCAGAATCAGAACGAGATGCAATCAACAATCAGCTTGAAGAAATAACTGAGTTTGTTTTTGAGATACTACAGAACTCAAACTTTTCACAAGAGGTTCATGAATCATTTATGGACTTGGCTGTTGGTACTGGTGTGCTTTATGTTTCTGAAGGGGATGCTGTTAATCCAATTACTTTTTCTGCTATACCATTACCGCATGTAGTTCTTGATGTTGGTCCGAATGATAATATTGACCATGTATATAGAGAAAGAAGTGTTCGATATTCTGATTTACATATTTTATTTCCTGATATTGAGTTGCCACAAGAGTTGCAAAATTCAATGATGGCTAGTCCAGACCAAAAAACAAAACTATTAGAAGTTGTTTGTAAAGATTATTCAAAGTTAAATGAAGATGCTTTTTTATATGTATGTATTGAAACAGCAACAAAGACAGTTCTTAAATCAGAAGCATTAAGTGGTACTGGTAGTAATCCATATATATGTTTTAGATGGAATACATGTTCTGGTGAGGTATATGGAAGAGGTCCATTATTCAATGCATTAAGTGCAATCAAGACTACTAATCTCACAGTAAAAGATATTCTTGAGAATGCTGCTATGGCAATAGCTGGTATATATCAAATGGATGATGATGGTGTTATCAATCCAGATACAATCAATCTTGTGCCAGGGACTGTTATACCCAAAGCACCAAACTCACAAGGACTACAACCTATTCGACAAGCTGGTGATTTGAACTTTACCAATTTTATTTTGAGTGACATGCGTAATAATATTAAGAAAGCATTGTATAATGATATGCTTGGTAATCCAGATAGAACACCAGCTAGTGCAACTGAAGTTGCAGAAAGAATGGCAGACTTAAGTAGACGTATGGGTTCTGCTTTTGGAAGATTACAAGCTGAAATGGTACAGCCAGTTTTAGCTCGAGTGGTACATATACTTAAGAAACAAGGTCGCATAGAACTGCCAACATTAAATGGCAGACAAATAAAAGTTAAATCAATATCACCATTAGCACAGGCACAAGCAAACTCAGATATATCTGCTATAGCAAGATGGTTGGAATTAGTTGGAGGAGCATTTGGTCCACAAGTAGTTAATCTTTTGGTTAATAGTGAACAGACTGCTGCACATCTAGCTAAGAAGTTTGGTGTTCCTGACACGCTAATAAGAGATGTTGCTGAACGACAACAGATAGTTGCTGCTGCTCAACAGATGGCACAACAACAAATGCAACAACCACAACAAGCTATGGGTCAAGGAATGGAGGAAGCACCAAATGAACAAATCGCTGCAGAATGAAACAAAAGCAATTTCAAGTAGATTTGATGGATTCCCAAGAAGCAAAGATGATGAGGATACTATAAGCCTTAACATGCATGCTTTATTTAACTCACCAGTTGGTAAAGAGGTGCTGAAATATTTACGCAGTATAACCATTGAAGCAGTTCATGGTTCAGCAGTAACTGATGAAGTTTTAAGACATGCAGAAGGTTCGAGGTTTATTGTAGGTGTTATTGAAAGACGAATAGCACATGGTGATAAAGTAGCAAGAGAGGATTGAAATGAGTGAAGACCAAACAACAGAAGAAAATGTTTCACGTGAAACAACAGTCGGACAACAAATAGAAACAAATAATACCCCTACAACCCCTACAACCCCTACAAGTGAATCAGCACCAACAGAGGAACAGAGTGTTGAATCTATGGGAGAAAGACCAGCGTGGTTGCCTGAGAAGTTTAAATCAGCAGAAGATATGGCAAACTCTTACTCTCAACTTGAAGGTAAGTTAAGTCAGAAAGAAGATGATATAAAGTCACAAGTAATGAAAGACTTGGAAGCAGAAGCATATAAAGACAGACCTGAAAAGAAAGGTGATTATATATTACCAGAAGGTATTGATGATGAGTTAGCAAGAAGTAATGAGTTGCTTGAGTGGTGGGCTGACCAGTCATTTGAAAATGGATATAGCCAAGATGAGTTTGCTGAAGGCATTGAAATGTATAAAAAAGCAATGAACATTGGCTCAACTGACCCAGAAGCAGAAATGAAAACACTTGGTGATAATGCAAAAGAAAGAGTACAAGCAGTAGAACTATGGTCGAATAAGTTCTTTACACCAGAACAACATGCTGAGATTGCAACATTATGTTCAACAGCCGAAGGTGTTAAGGCTATGGAAACTGTTATTAATGCTTTGAAAGGTAGCCAGTCTATTGGTGATGCTGCACCTACTGGTCAGCAAAATGAAGCTGGACTAAGAGAGATGATGAAAGACGAAAGATATTGGAGCATGACAAAGCGTGACCCAAACTATGTTCGTCAAGTAGAAGAAGGTTTTCAAAAACTATTTAATAAATGACATACATTCAGAAAGGACAGTTTGAGTTCAGACCATGTAAACTTTCTGATGTAGACCACCTTGTTGATAAACTAAGACTTTCTGATGTTCGAGAATGTGCATTAGTTGGTGCATCTCCAGAGATGGCACTTGCTGTTCCATTTCTTGAAGATGGTGCTAAAGGTTTTACTATTACGCATAAGGGTAAACCCATTGCAATGTGCGGTGTAACACCTCTTGATGAGATGATGCATGTGGGTAAAATATGGTTTCTTGGCACAGATATGATAGATAAACATTGGTTATTTATCTTTAAACACAGCAAACTTATACTGTCTTTTCTAAAAATAGACTACGATTTTGTAGAAAACTATGTACCAGAAGACCAAATAAAAACAATAAAATGGTTAGAATCTATGGGATTTTCTAAAGAAGATGACCCATATTACTTTAATTCTACACCCTTCATTAAACTTTTCTATTGCAATTTGGATAATTTTGAGCAAAGAATTAGTAAGTCAAGACCCACTATGCACTAAGTGACCCCTTGTGGACAATCATGTTGAGGTGCAAAACGGACAATCAGCGACGTAATTGAAACTTAACAATGGAGCTGAATAATGGCAAATACAATTGATACAGCCTTTATTAAACAGTTCGAGTCTGATGTTCACATGGCATATCAGCGTATGGGTTCTAAACTACGGAATACTGTGCGTACTGTTGGCAA
>CEPM01002196.1_pt1 | contig 14925 bp, 14 predicted proteins | sample 530371 | NCBI WGS metagenome assembly CEPM01 (sample SAMEA2620004, study PRJEB7988) | marine metagenome | biome: marine biome (ENVO:00000447); feature: surface water layer (ENVO:00002042); material: "saline water (ENVO:00002010), including plankton (ENVO:xxxxxxxx)" | depth 5 m
TATCTTGAATTTCTTTATGTTTTATTTTTATGCCAGATGCATCTGAATCTAATTCTCCAGCGATATAACGAACTGGCATATAATTTGCTGATAAGAAGTAATTAGCTTCTAGAGCAGATATTGTATATAGAAACTTCCATACGTATCCATCTGCTGTTTCAAAAGCATGATTATTTGATCCAGTTGGTTCCACTGTTGAAGGAACAGTAGCACCGGCTGCATCTCTTCCAGTTCTTAGACAAATAAAGACGTGATGATTTTGATTTAAAACATAATAGTTTGGACTAGGATGACCAACTTGTGTATCGTCATATTGACTATAGGTTGTTCCAGTTGTCCAGTTTACACGTGCTACAGAGAAGGAAGTAGATAATATTTTCTTTACAGCTTGCAGACTTTGACGATAGTCTCGTATTTCTGCCATACTGTTTACAGGTGTTGGGGGAACGTCCGCACTATCCCAATACTCGGATCTACCTACTCCAATGTAGTACGTATCATTTGAATCGTTGATACCATCAATGATATCTTGAACGATACTCTTTTTAAAAAAATCGGTTATTACAGCTACCATATTATTTGTCCTTAAAATTGTTTATCACAATTTATTTTCTATTATTTATACTGTTAAGATCAACTTGGTGCATAATAATCGTAAGAAGATTTAGCTATGTCGTAAATTCTTCCATACGTATCATTAGCGCTGTCAATTGTTAGTAGTTTGAAATCTCTAATCTGATGATTAGGCTGCATCCTAACAGTAAATATTGTCTCGTTTGAATCTGCATCTCTATCAGTATATGATGAATCAATGGCCAATAAATCTTCTAGTTGATACCAGATGTGTTGTAATCCGTGATCAGATTCACCAGTAACGTATTGTGTATGACCCATTGTTTGTATAATACTTGTGTCGTTATCAACTGTTAAATTAGCCAATAGGTTTACATTAGATTCTATTGTAACTTCACCTGCATCTGAATCTAATATAACATCTGGTGCAGATAAAGGGTTTGTTTGTGCAGTTAATATTAAGACTTCAGCTCCAAGATAAAAACCTGCTGGATGAACAAACCTACGATAAAGCTTTTCCCAAGTTGCAATTGATATAGGTGCTTTGACTAATACTGATAAAACTTGATACAACGCTCCATCTTGTAAAACATCTAAACTATCCAAACCTATTTCAGATTGACCGACAACAAACAAGTTGTTTTTCGGATATTCTATTTCTACATCATCTCTAAAGAAAGTTCTAAAGAATCTTTCTGCAGAAAACTTTGTACCTTTTACTCTAAAGAAATCTGCAAAATCTCTAATGACTTCTCTTGGAGATGTAAATTGGTTTTGTGAAACACCTAAACCTACTTCTTTAAACATTAAGTCTAATTGTCTTAAAGTATTATCTTCTGCATCTCTAATAGTGTTTAAATCATTTATTAGATCACCAATATTAGTATCACTATCTAAATTTTCATAGTAAGCATCTAGAAAAGTTATTAACGTAGGATACTCAGCAAGAAAATACTCAGGTAAAACCTCTTTTACCAAGCTTCTTTTCATCGATATTGGTAATCGATTGAGATCCTTTAGTGTTTGCATTACAATGTTACTTCCGTATTCTGATCATCAGTAAGAGCAATTGACTTTGTTTTACCATTATCTAGTTTTAAGATATAGTTTCTTAAAGGCCGAATTACTGCTTGATTCTGAGGTGTAACAGTAAACTTAATAAATGTGTTTCCGCTTTGAACTGATGTGGCTGCAAAATCATCAAGGCTTACTATTCCTTTTAAAGCGTTATATGAGCCAATGTTATTTGTTACTATTTCACCATTAGCTGCATTTACTAATTCTAATTGATACGTGTTTAGTTTATTTCTAACAAATACTAAAACACTATTCTTATCATAAAAGTTTTCTGATTTAACAATATAATTTCTATCATCAGGTATAGCAAGTGGAACTGGATAGTTTAAATCATAAGCTATTGATGCTTGTCCGAATGTAGGAGACAATCTCATTTGTACTGCAACATCCATTTTAGATGATAAGATAGCATTATCTAATTCATCGATGTCTGCTAATAATTGAGAACGCCTGAATACTTTTTCAAATGAGTTTAAGTTATCATCAAAATAATTAACCATCAAGTTTCTAACTCGTGTTTCCATATTTCCTGCAGTTAAACCTGTTAGATCAGGATCATAGTTAAATGATGTTGTAAGTTCTAAGAACACATCTTCAGGATCAACAAACTCAGATGTAACTGAAGTAACAGCTAAAGGATCTATTAATTGAGTTTGAATCTGATTTTGTACTGTGGCTTTAGCAGCTGCAGTTGTAGAATCAGGAAACTGCAAACTAATATAAACTTTTCCGTAATCTATTGGAACATGCTCATCTCCACTCCAACACTTTACGCCTGTGACTGAAGAATAATTAGATCTAATATGCGACTCATAATCTAATGGTGTAACTAATCTTTGCTGAGATGCAAAAGCTATAGGCGCTTCTTGGCGTATAGATTCAATTGATTGTTTCTCTGCCCCACCCAAAGATTTAGAAAGAGTTGTTACTGTTTGTGAATAGTCCGTACCGTTAACATCAATAGCTTCAGTTGTAGTAAAACCTGATCCACCATTTGCTGCAGCACCAGTAGCTCTAATGTATCTTACTTGAATTTTACTTCCTACAGTTGGAGCTTTACCATATACAACACCATCTCCAAATGTCAATTCAAATTGACCGTTAGGTGCTTCTCTCATTCTGTAATATGTAGAATTAGCATTAACAGTTATAGCTTCTGACATTCTAGTATATTCAGTGAATGAACTTGAAGTAGTTGAATCATATACGAAAACTTTTGCAGTTGAAGTGTCAATGTTTTCATCAGGAATAACATAAACCTGATAATCATCTGCTACACCTACATAAAAAGTTTTAGTTACAACTTCTCCTTCATATGCAAGTATCTCTTCTTCTCCGTCATCATTCTTAAAAGTATATAACCCAGCTCCATTATCTGTAGCTTCATAATTATCTTTCGTATAAAAGTTATATTGCACATTATCTATTGTAGTAGTAAACGTGGAATTTTCTGGTAGAGTAATCTTTGTTGGCTTTGGTGTAGCCGAAGATAGATCTACAGAAACTTTAAGAGAAACTTGTGAAGCTGTTTTTGATCTAATATTTAAACTAAGCGTATCTGCATGAGTTACAACAGAACTTCTGAGCTGAGCTGTATTTAGAAAAGCTTCATTTAAAGCAAAGTTTGCAGTTAAAGCATTGAAGTGAGTATTATATGCTAAAACATCTAAAATATTAGATAAACCAGATGCTTCAAAATCGTAGTCAGCAAATTCTGTTTGATCAGCTAGATAAGTTTTTAACTTGTTTTTAATACCGTCAAAATCAAGCTGTGTGGATGTAATGTTTGTGGCCATGTTATCTTAACCTTGATATTGATGTTTCTAAAATTACGATTTCTTCAGTGTTAACAACTTGAAACTGTAATGAAACAGTAACTACGTTTCTATCTGGACTTGCGTTCACTATTATTTCGAGAACTTTAGCTCTAGGCTCATAAAACTCAATAGCATTTTCAATCACTTCTTTTATTTCTTCTGAAGCATCATCATTAGCTAATTCAAATAAGAGACCAGAAATGTTTCCACCAAAAAAAGGTTGGAATGGTTTTTCATAAAAATTTGTCATAATTAAATTTTTAATCGATTGCTTGACAGCTGCAGCGTGCTGCTTCTTATAAACATCACCAGATGTTTTAACACCGAAAGACAAGTCAATATCTTTATAGTCTACAGATCGTGCAGACAATAAACTTTTGACACTTAAGTCTTTATCTTCAGCTGCAAAGGCTTTTCTTACCATCTCAAACTCTTTTTACTTTATTTATACCAGTTCCACCAAGGCTTCATCACTCTGGATCTTTTCATTGTAATATGTAGTAAGCTTACGATCGAATAAAGCACTATAGTTTTCTGGAATTGTTGGAACGATAACCACTAATTGAGCTCGTTTTTCATCAGCTCTAGGATCAAAGTTATCGTATCTTAATGATAGTTCTTGATATTGGAATGAATCTTTTACAAACTCTGCAAACTCAAACAATTTATCAAATGATTCTTTACCAGTTGAGTTTTGGTACAACTCATAAACTACCGCTCTACCTGTTTTTCTGTAATCTAAGACGCTGTCTGGTGTGATTGTCTCTGCAGAGTAAGGTTTATATAACCCTTCAGCGATCACTAGACTAAAACCATTGAAGCCAGATAATTTATCAAAGGTAGAAATTATATTTGCTTGCAAAGATAAGTTTCTTGCAATTTGTTTTTTCTCTTCCAAAGTTTCTATATGATTTAGATTGGTATCACCTAAGAATCTAGCTAGTTTTATATTTCTATCTAAATTTGTTTTAGATGTAATCTCAGTTAAATTATTAGGATTATATGTTGGATCAACTGTAACTTGAAAGATACCTGCTTTTAATAATCCAGGCGACTGTTGATATTTTCTTTTGTCGTAATCAGTATCTGGTCCAATTAGAGTTTTACCTATATTTGTGGTAGTAAGTGTGGTGACTACTCTTGCTACTGCTCCTGGAGATGTGGCTGCATAAGAAGAAGAAAGATTTCCTGCTGCTATTTGACTAGCAGTAAAATCTATGTTATTAAAATGAGCTGGATTTTTCATACGAGCTCTTACATCTTTTATATTTAAATCTCTATCAGAAACACTTCCATTATCAGTTGATAAGTCTATGGATTTACGTATTCCATCGTCTTCGTCAACACTAACTTTTCTAACACCTCTATCAGATTTATCTAAGTAATCTGTTACAAGCGCAGATGTCGGAAGTTGAGTAGCAGTCGTATCTCTTACAGTTGAATCTATTACAGGACCAGGTACACCTCCTGTTGATTTACCACTGGCAACAGCAGCTTTCTTTGAAAAGTTAGCCGTACCATTTAAGCTTCCATGAAAAGTTGTAGCATACACTGAACTGGCACCCATCGTCTCAGCGTGGACTGTTTTCTGTGTAAACATATTTTTATTGTACATAATTACATTTTCACCGCCAATAGTTCCAGCATTACCAAAAGCTGAAAGGTTCTGTGCTGCAATGTTTATGTTATTACCAGATATATCCATATCTGTCTCACCAGTAAAACTTATTGCTTCTTTGTGATTATAATCTGCAGATCCGTGTACTAATTGTTTGTAAGTTCCTTTTACTATATTACTAAAACTGTCTAAAGTAATTTGAAGAGTTTTTCCTAGTCTTATAGATTGGTAGATACCTGTTACAGTTTCTCTTACATTTCCTACAATTTTCTTATTTAATGAACCAAAGATTGTTCCAATCACAGATCCTTTTACATTAAAAAGAAAATTACCACCAACTGTCATGTTTAAATCACCGGTTACATTTAAATCTAAATTGCCATAATATGTAAGCTTACCATCGCCGCCTACTGTTAAATGATAATCAGCTCCAACAACTTGTACAGTATCTGTTTTAGAAGATGTGACTATAGTTCCATCAGGCCTGATATCAAAACCGGCTCCAGTGTTATGTTTGATAAGTATTCTTTCTCCACCAGGTGTATCATTTAATTCTATAATATGACCAGAAGGTGTTTCATCTATCTTTGCTCTTTGGTACATTGTACCAACATTTTGCTTTACGTCAATTGGTTCACCAGGTTGTCCTAACTTTATATCTAAGTTATTAATCTGATCTCCACGAGCAGCTCTATTAACTGAAGATTCATTCACATATTGAGGGTACTCAAGTGAAGGATCAGAAGCTTGATTATTTGTTACACCTGTAGAATTAATACGACCTTCACCGTATAATCTGTATTGTTCTTCAAGTGTTAAATCATCTTGATTCTCAGCCATTTGTTTTCCTAACTTACCAATACTAATTGTGCTGGAGAAAGAGGCCCTTGATTTGCAGCAATGACATTTTTCTTACCAAATTTAACTCTCACATATTCACTTACATTAAAACCTGGATCTGATTTTCTTGTTGGATCAGTGTCGTTATGTCCAAAAGCCTGGCCTCCTGGCCAGACAGAATAGAAAGCTTGAACCCATCTATCAAAAGCATTGAATTGAGATTGTGTAATAGATTCAGCACTTAAGTGTCTATCAGGATTAGTAGTTCCACTATTACAATTATATCCAGCAACAAAAGCGATGCCAATACTATACTTGTTATGTCCAAGTGCATGTGCACCAGTAACGTTTAAAGGCCGGCCTCTTTCTATAACACCATTTCTTTTGATAATGTAATGATATCCAATTCCATTGAAGGTTGTATCTGTTCTGTTAATCATAAGCTCATGAACTTCTTTAGCACCAATCCATCCTTGATTATTAAAGTTAGCTGTCCAGTGAGTTACAAACTCTGTTACATCTCTCGTCATTGATCTAAACTCTGCAATTAGTTCTTCCACTGAAGAAACTTCTGTAAATTCATATATGCTTAGATCTGTTTTACTTCCTCTCCAAAGTTCTGGCGCAGAAGGATGAACATCTTTTATCTTTTTTGTGGATTCACCAAATATGTCAGTTGAAGGAGAGAAAGGTGTTATTTGAGTAGATGGACTTGTTGGAATATTAACCACTGCTTGTTCAAGATCTTTTACTGAAACTTTAGAGAATGGTTTTAACTTTTCAATAGCTTCAGTATAATTCTTTCTAACTGTAATATCAAAAGTTACATCATCTATAGTAGACTGAGGAATATCAGCAGTCGTAACTTTTCTTACTTCTTGTTCAACGTAATTTACAATGTCAAGTGATACGTTATCTAATACGCCACTAGATCTAGTTCCAACGGCAGCGTCTAAATTATTTGAAAAGGTAGTAACCTCTGAACCAATGTTGGTTACTATTGTACTTGTATTTCCATCATTAGCGTCTATGTTATTATATGAGCTTTGCCCTACATCTTGTAAACTTGCAGGAATAATATCAGACACAACACTATAACTAGGTGTTACTGAGGTTTTAATTGTTAGCACTGCTTTTATAGATCTTATTCCATTTGATGAAATAATTACATTTAGAGAACCATTTCCTACAGTATTGCCAGTAATTAATCCTAGAGAAGAACCTGTTGTAATAGTATTTGTCAAAGTATTACTATATCCTGGAACATCAGGAGTTATTTCAATTATGCCAGGAATAGATTCATCGCCATTTACTGTAAGAGATTTTAAACCATTTATGGTTTCATCTTTTTGGCCAAGAGTTGATGTTTTAGCTACACTTAATTCTTGAGATCCATTAGTTATTGTCAGGCTAAACTTATCAACTTCTCCAACAACTCCAAGATTGCTTAGAAGTTCATTTACTAATGTAGTTGGTATGTTAACACTAATCATCTGCCACCCGCTCCAATTCTAGCAAATCTTCTATACGCATCTGTAGCTGCTTCTACTCTTTGATCTAAAGATGCAGTCACGTAATTTCCGTTTACAATTTTATATTCAGGTCTTTCATAATATCTAGAAAAAGCAATCGCTGCTTCTTGAGGAGTTTCAGCTTCCATCAATTTGCCATACGCAGTTTGTTCAGTAGTTTTAAACTCATGTAAAACAAAGTTTAATTGTCCTGTAAGACTTTTATAATCTAAATTTGGTTCAGAAGAAGCACAGAATGCTATCAACTGTTCTCTTCTAACTCCGCGCCATTGAGCTAAACCTTCTGACTTTTTACCTTTATCATCTGGATTAACAGCCTCTGGATTTAATGTAGACTCGGCATAAAAGTTTCCTATTATACCACAAGCGTGGTGTGGTTGTAAACCATTTTTTGTAAAGAAATTAAATATCTTTTCTGCAGTTGTTCCACCAGTTATGAGTGTATCTACGTCAGTACTAATTGGAGTCTCTGGAAAGTTCTGCACCCTTGGATCATATACATCAAATCTTTCACCTAAACTATTATTATCTGACTGTGTAGGTATAGGTAACTCATTGTGATGTATAGCGCCAAGAACAAATGGAATCTGACAAGAACGTCCATCCATAAAAAAACCAAAGACTAAAGCTCCTGGTAAAATCTTAGAGTGCTGCCCAATACCAGATATTCCACCTTCAGTACTTGGTATCAAACACTGAGCCCAAGGTAAGTGAGAGTCTGGCAACTTGTTTTGATCTTGTGAATGTATTCCATAAACTCTTATTTGAACTCTACCTAAGTATTCAGGATCTGAATCACTAACAACTTTAGCAAAGAACCAATAGAAGTCTTCACCGTAATGATCTGTATTAAAAGCCTTCATCTTTCAACTCCAACGCTTTGCGCTAGTTTTGCACACTTTAAGTTTACGGTATATCTATTTCCTGAGAACACATGTCTTGCAGCGTATATAAAGTAATCACCTGATCGCTTATGATCAGTTTCATATCTTTGATATAAATTGTCATTCACTTGAAATCTTAGGTTTATTATGTTGCCAATAGTTTTATTTGTATTATTTTGCAAGAAGTTGCTTCCTGGAATACTAACATCAATAGGTGATTTTAGTAGAAAGTTTCTTAAAGACTTCTGTATTACTTTTTGTTCATGTAGTGGAAGATCTCCACCTTCATAATAATTATTATAATCAGACCAGTCAGTGTAAGTTCTACTTGTTGCTATTTGACTTATTTCTCTAGAAGAATACATATGTACTCCAGCATCTTCATCGAATATCGGATCATTTTGATTCTTATTAAATACTCGTCTACTTACCATATTATCAAATGTTTTCTTAATATCATGATCTACTTGAAACTGCTCGCCTTTTGTAGTATCAAAGAAATTCCATCTTCCACTTACGTAGCCAGATTTTATCAATTTAGATAAGTCTTCCATATGAAGTGATCTATAAGTTTGTATAATATAAGATTGATCAATAACACTTAAGTCTGGACCTTGTGGTCCGTATGATTGTGAGTAAATATAAGGAGTATCTGTATTAAGTGGTAATAATCCTAGTACGCTTTCCAAATCGATTAGTCTTATTTTATCATCAGCTATAGATGAATATAGAAAATATGGAGATCCATAAGCATCAGGCTTACCTTCTTTAATCCAATTAGCTGCATCTAAAGGTGTAAGGTTAGGAACAATGGCACGAATTCTTTTAAATCCAGTGCTAGGTACATACATCAATTCTCGACCTAAATGTTCTTTTAAAATCTTTTCTATAATTTCATCATGATGACCTTCATAAGATTGCTGTACTCTTATTAAATTCGATTCATAAGCATGATCTTCTACAATTTCAATTAAGAAGCTTTCATTCTGATCATTAGATTTTACAGCTTGAATTATTTTAACTACTCTAAATTTTTTTTCTATGACATTGGTAGATCTTTCATCTGTTCTTATAGTCATAGAAATTTTTTCAGTACCAAGCCAGTTAATGTCATTAAAAAGATTGGCGTTATCTAGAAACAATATAGTACCAGTTAAAAAGGGTTTGTCAACCATTTCAAATATATTGATTTCACTTATAACATTTGAGATATCAAACTCTCTTTGACCAAAGTCAAGCCTATCAGCTGTAACTACAACTGATTCGATTTGAAAATCAAATGGAGTTCGTTCTGTTTCTATATTTCTAACGTTCATTATACGCCTGACATAGCCTCTTCAAAGGCTTTTGTTACATCATCAATATTATCAGGTTTAATAATATTAATTTCTTTTAAAGAATCATTGGCCGTTACGTATTCATCTAAATATGTAACTTTAGTAAGTAATACGCCTGGACCGTTTTCTGGATCTATATCTACAATAACACCATTATTTGTATAATGATGAGCTGAGTTATACTCTTCTGATGATGATTGAACTGTAACAGTATCAGTTCCATCTGATATTAATTCTGAATCTGTAAACGATTTGTTATTAGTTACCTTTATGACTAACTGCCCTAAATCTAAATTACGTTTTAAGATTATGCCTTCGGCAGCTGATGAATTTCCTGTAACAGTATCACCTACATCAAACTTATTAAAAAGCAAGTCGCGTGTTACAACCGTTGTATTAGGATAATCTTTTTGAGCTTTTGCTAATAGATCTGCATAAGGTAGTGGCCAGCCTTGTCGTCTTAAATGATCATTCATAAAATAGAATGTCCAGTGATAATCAGTAGTACCGTATAATTTTTGTGATAATACATCAGGTCGATCACCATCTAATATCGTATAGTTACGATAAAAAGAAGATTGATTTTTTACTTGATCTATGACATCAACATAAGCGCTTATGTCTTCAACTGCAGTACCAGTGTTTTCATTGCCAAACTTGTAATTGATCTGTGGAAAGTTTATAAAGTACGCCATTAGAATCCTCTCTCAATATCTTGTTTGTCGAGTGTTCTAGATTCAACAAATGACATTGACATTTGAATTTCTTGAAAGTTACCATCTTCCATGAAGGCCATGCTACTAGGGTTATAATTAGTTTGAAAGTTTCTTAAGTATGACTTTAAGATTCCAGTAGCAATCTTTTTATTATCATATTCAATTGATATTTTAAATCTATTAGGAAATTTGTATGCAATGGGTACTGGACCAGATCTAATTGTTTCTGGATATAATTCAGTTCTAAAGAATTTAATTATTCTAGTTATTTCTCTAGCTTCTTCTACGCTTTTTGGTAACATGTTAAAGGTAAAAGAAAACTCTCTTAAGTTTACAGATTTAAATAATGCTCTTGTGTTTGGTGCTGGTGTAGTTCTTAAAGCAGTTCTTACTGCACTAGATATTGTATCACCGCCCATACCAGATAATCTTGCGGCTGCAGCTCTTGCTGCATCTTGAGTTAAGTTACCTCTAAAGAAATCAGCCATACTATTAAAAGCCTGACCAGTTTCGTTTATCAATGCTTCTAACGGAGCCGTACCTTGACCAATTGTTCCTGCAAGTGAAGAGCCAAAAACACCAAGATCTACGTTTTCAATCGCAACTCCATCTGTTATCTGTATTGATTGTGGTAAGTAAATGCTACAGTAATCTCCAGTAGGAAGCTCTTGTGTTTTTCCTATAAATGTAGGTTCAGCTCCTGTTTGGGTTCTACCTCTAGGATCAAATAGATCTGGATCCTGAGCACTTCCATTGAGAACAGTATCACTACTGCTGAGCGATTCTTTTATCTTTCTCTGAGTTCTCTTACTAATATTAGGTGGTATGGTTTGCCATACAGCAAACTTCATTCGACCTTTATATTTGTCTCTGTCCAACTTTGGGAATTGTAAACTAGGCATATAATGTTCCAATAAATAGAAATACGTTGTTATTATTTATAAAGATATCATGGCATATAAAGGAAAATACAAAGTCAAAAACATGAAGAAGTATCAAGGAGACCCCTTGAACGTCATTTACCGCTCAATGTGGGAAAGACACTGCTTCAAATGGTGTGATGAAAACTCAAATATAGTGCAATGGAGTTCGGAAGAAATAGTTGTACCATATTACTATGAGATAGATAAGAAGTATCACAGGTACTTTATAGACTTAAAAGTTAAATTTAAAGATGGTAAAGTATTTCTCATAGAAATAAAACCAGATAAAGAAACTAAACCTCCAAAATATCCAGGCAGACAAACTAAAAGGTACATTACCGAAGGTATGACTTATGTCAAGAACATGAATAAGTGGGAAGCAGCTCACAACTTTGCAAAAGATAGAGGATGGGAGTTTCATATATGGACAGAACATACACTTGAAAAGATGGGAATAAAACCAAAAGCCTTGAAACCATTAGCACCATATAAAAAAAAGAAAAAGAAGAAATAAGATATAAATAATAGCATGGCAAATTTATTTAAACAACTAGAGATAGAAGCATTCAAGGCAGGAATCCAACCTAGGACTCGTGAATCAATCAATTGGTTTCGAAACAAAGCACAAAGATTAAGAGTTAATAATAGAGCTGCTTTGATGAAAGAAGAACCAGTGCAGTTAAGAGCTAGGCAGATCCCTGGAAGCATGTTTATGTTTTTCTATGATCCAAAGAATAAAGCAACACTACCATATTATGATACCTTTCCTCTAGTTGTAGTCGTTAAATCAGCTCCTGGCGGATTTCATGGCTTGAACTTACATTACTTGCCTCCTTTATTAAGAGCTCGCCTATTAGATGCATTAATGGATAATACTAATAATATGACGTATGATGAATCTACTAGATTTGTTCTTAACTACGAATTATTAAAGGGTTCATCAAAACTTAAACATTTTAAACCTTGCTATAAACATTATCTTAATGAGCATGTAAGAAGTAGGTTTGCTTATGTTCCTCCGAAAGAATGGGAGATCGCAACGTTTTTACCAGCTGCAGATTTTCAAAAAGGTTCGAGGCAACAAGTTTATAGAGACTCAAGGAAAGCTATCTAATGTTTGAAATAGAAAGAATGAAACAAGCTATTAGCTCTAGGAATGGATTAGCAAGAACGAATCTATTCCAAGTTAATCTACCTCTTATTGTTGGAGGTGTAAGGTTATCTGAAGAGCCCTTTGGCGAAACAAGAAAAAGTGTCCTGGATTTAATGTGTACTGCTACGCAATTACCAGGTAGACAGATACTAATGAATGACAGAGTCATTGGAATCAAAAAAGAACAAATGGCTTACGGTTATGAAGCACCTGACGTTAACTTAAGTTTTTACGACAATAATAGATACAGTATACGTAAATACTTTGAGTCATGGCAGAATAGAATTATAAATCCTGAAACTAGAGAGTTAAGATTTAAAAATCAATATTCAGCTGACGTTTATATAACACAGTTCGATCATCAAGAAAGACCTGTGTATGGAGTAAATTTACTGGAAGCTTTTCCATCTACACTAAACGTAGTAGATTTAAATAATGATCCAAATGGATTGGTACAAGTAAATGTACAATTGACATATACAAACTGGAGATAATGAATGGCACTACCCAAACTGAATGAGAGTCCAAAGTATGATCTTGTTATACCATCAACTCAAAACAAAGTTAGGTTTAGACCGTACTTAGTAAAAGAAGAAAAAGTTTTAATGATGGCTTCAGAGTCAGGCGATCAACGCCAAGCTTTACAAGCTATTATAGACACACTTAAAACATGTATTGCTGACGAAGTAAATGTAAATGAGTTTACAACATTTGATGTTGAATACGCCTTTACACAGATTAGAGCAAAGTCAGTAGGTGAAGTAAGTAGAATTGGAATGAAATGTGAAAACTGTGGTGAATCAACAGAAGTAGACATTCCACTTGATGAAATTAAAATTGATGCACCAAAGGTAGAACACGATGTTCAGCTAACCGATAGCATCAGATTAAAAATGAAGTGGCCAAAATATTTCGATGTGTTAAACCATGACTTAAATAATCTAAATCAAACAGAACAAACCTTTAAGTTACTAATAGAATGTATAGAACGAGTGATGACAGAAGAAGAAAATATTCTTTTCGCTGATGAGCCTGAACAGTCAAGGTTAGATTTTATTGAATCATTAACTTCTAATCAATTTGCAAAGATTAGAGAATTCATTGAAAAGATGCCGAAGATGAAATATAATTTAAAATATAAATGTCAGCACTGTGGTACAGATCATGATATAAACCTAGAAGGAATGCAAGATTTTTTGTAATATGTCTCTCACATGATTCTCTGGTGAACCACTATAAAACAAACTTTCAATTGATGCAGCATCATCATTATAGTTTAACAGAGATAGAAAATATGATGCCATGGGAGAGAGAAGTATATTTGACAATGTTAATTGAACACTTAAAGGAAGAAAACGATAAAGCGCAACAAAGAAGTATGAACAGATGAATTTAGATATCATAAGTTCTCAGTTAAGAGAGAATAGATCAGCTCAAGAAGATACGACTCATGAAGTCAAGATGCTTACTAGTTTAGTAAGGAAGCAAATACTTCAAGATCAAAGAGATCGTATGGATGCTTTGGATAAGGAAGATGCTGTTCAACAGAAAACAGCGACTCGGATACAAAATGAATCTGGAGGAGGTGGAGGACTTCCACCACTTATTGGAAATCTTTTAAGTTTTCTAAGAGGTTTAGCAGGACCTCTTGGTCTTGTAGCTATAGCTGAACTTACAGATACTGATGCTTATTTAAGAGCACTTGGTTTACCGAGGTTGCTTAAAGGAACTAAAAATGTTTTATCTGGTATTGCTAACATATTTGATTCTGTAAGAAACTTCAAGTTGCCTAAAGTAGACTTTAAGTTTGCCGATGGTAAAATTATACCATTAAAATTTCCTCAACTTCCTAAGATCTCTTTCGCTACTTTTGCAGGAAAAATAATTAATGCTGATAACCCACTAAAATTCAAAATACCAAAATTTCCTAAAGTTTCTTTCGCTGATTCACTAGGAAAAATATTTAATGCTGGTGAACCAATAAAATTCAAACTGCCAGAACTCAAACTACCAGAATTTAAAATACCAGAATTAAAAATAAATGATGAATCTTTTAAAATTTTAGACAAAGTAAAAGCAATTATTGGTACTACTGCAGAAGGTGCAGAAGGAGGAAAGGGTTTACTTGGTTTCTTTGGACGAGTATTTAAACTATTAGATCCTGTTTTAAAGCCACTAAAATTTGTATTAAAAACTGCGCTACGACCTTTTACACAAATAATATTAACAGTAGTAGATTTCGTCAAAGGTTTCTATGATGGCTTCACTGGTGAAGAAGGAGATCTTTCTGATAAAGTGCTAGCTGGATTAGAAGGTGGATTCCTTGGAGTTGTAAAAGGTATTACTGAAGCTTTTGATTTATTGTTTATCAACATCCCTGCTTGGCTACTCGAAAAGATGGGTTTTACAAATGTCGCTGAAGTACTAAGAGGTTTTTCTCTTACAGACTTAGTTG
>CEPM01000192.1_pt1 | contig 14420 bp, 17 predicted proteins | sample 530371 | NCBI WGS metagenome assembly CEPM01 (sample SAMEA2620004, study PRJEB7988) | marine metagenome | biome: marine biome (ENVO:00000447); feature: surface water layer (ENVO:00002042); material: "saline water (ENVO:00002010), including plankton (ENVO:xxxxxxxx)" | depth 5 m
CAACAGATATAGTATGGCATAAAAAAAGAGGGGCGTCAAGCCCCTCCGAAAAGTATGTGAAATATGGATCACATGAGGTTAGCAACCTTAGTACGTCTGTAGTAACGGTTAGCGTTAGCGTTAAGAGCGCCTTCACCTTGGGTTGTGCCTTCAGCGAATGGGTTGGCGACCATACCATATCTGGTCTTGAAGCCAATCTTGGGCTGGAAGGTGTCCTGACCCACGGCTCTGACCATTTGGAGAGGCACATAGGGGCAGTAGAAGAGACCAGCGTCATAAGCGTTAGTGCCCTTGTATCCAGCAACGTAGAAGTGAGAATCACTCACGTTTGCAGAGTAAGGATCAACATACACCTTGATTCTACCATTCAGAGTACCAGCAAGAGTGCTGCTGTTATCATCAGGGAGAAGGTTGCTGTTACCAGCAAGAGCAGGAGTGTAGTCGAGCACGCCAGCCATAGAGAGAGCAGATGCCACATCAGCAGAGCAGATGAGGATGTTGCCCTTCCCGCGACGAGTCTCATGACCGATGGCATTCATGTCTCTCTCAATCTGGAAGAGAAGACCTTTGAATTTCTCAACCGACCATCTACCGTTGGAGTCAACGTCGAGGTCGAATGTGCCAGCAGTTGCGGTGTTGTTTTGAGCGCCAGGTCTTGCGATCTTGTAAACAGTTCTCACGACTTCGCGGTTGATCTCGGCAAGCACCTCAGTAGAGAGGATGTTGGCGAGCTCAGACTCGGCGTCCAGACCGTGGACTGCTTTCAAGTCCTGAGCAAGCTCAAGACTGTATTCTGCTTTGAGGGCTCTGGACTTAGCAGTCACAGTAACTTTCTCAATGCTGAATCCCATTTCAGCGAAGCTGTTATTAGCAGCGTCACCAAGAGCTTCTGCCTGAGCAGTTGTCATACCCTGACCACCAATGGTGTAGTTACCAGCAGCGTCAGCAAGCAGACCAGGATTGCTACCTGTTTGAGTGTTTGAGGCAAGGCTGTTAGCAGCGTTCTCAGAAGTAAACTCGGAGTTTGCTTCGTTGAAGAATGCTTCTGTGCCAGTCTGATTGGTATAGCGGGAGCGCATTGCGAAGATCAGTCCAGTAGGACCAGTCATTGGTTGCACACCGCAGATATCATAAGCAATCAGCTTAGGCATGGAGCGTCTGAGCAGACTGATCAGCACAGGGTCGAAACCTGCAACAGGACCAGTAGCTGTAGAGCTACCACTGTAACCAGTACCACCAAGAGAGTTGGTAGGTGCTGCTTCTGTAATGAGACCACGCTCTTCAGCGAGGAATCTTTCTTGGTTTTCCAGAAGGACAGAGGTAACCGCTTTTCTATAGTTATCCTTGATAGGATCGAGCTCGGAGTGCTCAAGAATAGGGGACCACTTCTCCTGGAGAGATTCTGTGTTAAACATTTGAATTACTATCCTAGGGAAATTAAAAAATTAATTGGACTTAGATGCCCAGCGTGACAGTGCAGTCACATAGGCAGACATTGCATCACCAGTGGGTGCATTCTCCACCTCTACGTCTTCAGTAACAGTAGTTACTTGAGGTTTGGTAGAGAAATATGATTCACGGAGGGTAGAGACCTTCGCACGGAAAGACTCTTCATTTTCAAACTCAACAGCCTCTGCAAGGGATGCCAGTTTCTCGCGCTGAGTCTGTGACAATCCTTCAGAGATTTCGCTCACGATCCCATTCTTGACAAATCCGCCGACCTCTTTGCTGAGGACAACGTTTTCTTCGATTTGTTCGTTGAGTTTAGTTTCCATACTATGAAGTTGCTCGGTCATCTCGTCAACCAAGTCAACTTTCTCGTCGGGAAGATCGATGAAATTCTCGACGAAAACTTGTTTGAGACCAGAAAGGACGTTTTCTGCCATCTCTGTCTTAATGCCATGCTCAACGGCAAGCTCATTAGCTTTCATCCATTGAGAAACAGAGTATGTAAGATAGTCGTCAACCTTTTCCGCAAGATCAGATTTGACGGTCTCAATTTCTTCTGCAAGGACCTTTGCATAGTCCTCGTGCATACGCTCCAACTCTTCATTGAGGCGAGACACCACAGCAGCCTCAAAGATTGTCTTTGCTTTATCCTTGAATTCTTCTGAAAGGTCTTCACCCTCAGTCAGAGCTGCAACGTCAGCAGACAGATCGACTTCGATCACAGTCTCCTGAGTTTCTTCTGTTTCAGCAATCACTTCGCCCTCAGGCTCGTGACCAGCTTTTACATCGCCTTTAGTGCTGAATTCAGCTTTCTGTGCGGATGCGTCAGAAGGTTTTGTGGAAGGGGGTACTGCGTTGCCACCCGCGATAGTCTTATACTTGTTACTATCGTCGTCAGGCTTGCTGTTTTGGGGAGTAGGACCACCGAGGTCTTGCACACCACCAAGGCTACTGCCGTCATTCTCCAGTTTTTTCTGGGGATCGCCAGGCTTAGCGTTTGCGGTCACGCTCGATTCGTCCAGATTTGTTTCAATTTCGTTAGACATGTGGTGTCTCCTCGGGTACAAATTCGTGGATTTACTATGATTATTTATGTTTATAGATTTTTCAAAAACGAATGGAATGCGGAAAGTTTGATTTCCTCCATTTGATTTCGCGCAGCATTATCAACTCTGCGTCTAATTTTGTCAATGGTTTGCTCATGGATTGCACCACCAGCATAGACCCATTCTCTTCCTTCCATAATGCCATTGACGAAAGCGTCAGGGGCAGAAGGATCTGCTACGATATCCGCAGCGGTTGCCAACATGAAGTCATCAGAGACAACTTTGATGCCGTTTTCTTCCTTGATAGATCCGAGACCTCTGGAAGAAACTCCAAGCTTTACACCTTCGTCGAGCAACGACTTAGCGATGTTACCCATGGGGGTATCGAGAAGTCTTGCCTTACCTACGAAGTTGTTACCCTCTTGCTTCAAAGAAGTAATCAGGTGAGACACGCGGTCGAGGTTAATGGTAGGACCATCAGGATGACCCAATTCACCAAGTGCGCGACCTTTTGAAATGTAAGACTCGTTGTATTTAGCAACTTCTCTACCCAATGTTTCCACTGGATACATTCTTCCGTTGCGATTTTTGATTGCACCTTGCAGGAAGACACCTTCGATAAAATGGCTTCTCTTGCCATTCTTACCTTCAGTAATTACAACCTTAGCGGATTCAATCTCCTCCCTGATCAGTTTCATCTGTAGTTTCCTCTGGTGTTTCGGGTTGTGCCTCAGCAGTTGGAGTCTCCTCTTCAGGTTTCTCCTCCTCTGGAGCGTTGGGGTTAAACATCTGCTTACCGATTTCTTGCTTCTTTGCGTCGATTGCATCAACTGCAGTAGTCTGCAATGCATTAGCAACATAATCAGAAATATCTTTCTGACCAGCGAATACGGAATTTACAATGTCTAGTGCGGCTTGAGTTGGCATGATTATGTTGATTCAATAATACTATTTAGATATTTCCCTTTTCATAGTCTGCGGGATCCATTCCTTCTTCCTCTTCTTGCGGAGGTTGAAGTGACATTGCCATCTGCTCATGCTCCATAGCAGGCATAGACAAAGGATCAATAAGCTTACCATCTTTAATTTCTTTCTTCATTTGCTTATCAATCTCCGTAAACTCGCTGTCAGTCTGACGTAGAATTTGACGACGAAGATATTCAAGTGAGAAATACTTTCCAGCAAAGGGATCCATTTGAGCGAGAAGAGCCATGCGCTCATTGAGCAATTCCTTCTCTTTCAATTCACTGAAGTAGTTATCCGCAACGAAATCGTATTGGATGTGCTCCTTCATATCATCCCACTCTTCAAGTGAGACAACGCCTTTAAGCACCAACTGTGTCTTCAGCAGATCACTAAACAGATCACTGAAGCGCTTGCGGAGCCTAACGACAAATTTTTGGAATTTAACTTCATCGCGAGTGATCTCTGCAGATCTACCAACGTTGAAAGTATTGTCAGATTCCAATCGCGACTCTGGGACATTCAGAGAGCGATAGAGTTTTTTCTGGAAGTACTTAACGTCTTCCAATTCTCCAAGGTTTTGCCCGCCAGGTAGGGTAGAAATTTCTGTGCCACGCCCTCCCTCGCGACGTGGAAGCCAAAAGTCTTCCAACATAGACATAAATTTCTTATCATCACGAATCTCTCCCGTGTCAGCGTTGTAGACAAGCTTGTTACGGTAGCGACTCATCACCTCTCTAAGGTATTGCTCTGCCTTTTGCTTAGGCAGATTACCAACGTCGATGTAGAAGATACGACGCTCGGGTGCTCTGGACAGACGATAGATGACCAGAGAGTCCTCAATCATGCGGAGCTGATTGAGTGCTTTAATAGCTTTATGAAGGTTAGACAAAACAAAATTGCGTTGCATATCTGTCTGTCCTGAATGACAATAACAGATTGCATCAGGCGCAATCTTTACACCGTGATTCTCATATCCTCTAAGACCTTTTGGACTGTAGATGTAATACTCTACAGATTTAGGGATCAAAGTAGATACTGCAGGATCAGCAGGTGATACTCTGTCTTTTGGTTTATCGTATTCAACAACCTTTTTAATCTTACGAGGATCAATATACCTGAGCTCAGTAATCCCTTCCTTAGGATTCTCAGGGTTGATCATCTTATGATAAAAAAGTCTTCCATCGATATACCATCTGCGGAAGATGTCATATGCTCTTCTATCAAAATCTAAGAGAGATAAGATGTTACCAAACTCTTCTCTCATTCTTGACTTAACATTATCAGAGACATCGAGATTAGAGAGCTCAATGTCAACAGGATGATCGTCAAGATCACCAGCGATAGCCTCGTTTACAATATCTGCAATAGCACTATCACACTCAGGATGGAGAGACATCTCACGATATCTTCCAATCAAGTCCACTTCACTTTGCTTATTGGCAGCATCACCTAGGTCAACGTACTGACCAAAGTATCCGCCCGCAACTATCGGTTGCGCAGCATCATCATTCTCTTTACGCACGAAAGAAGGACCCACCTTCGTGGAGCCCTTCTTCCTATCAAGAGAATATCCAAATAATTGAGATGACATTCTTACACCGAAATCATTATAATATTATTTAGCATCTTTATCAGACGCCGTTTGCCATGTTGACATCGTTTGCATATGTCCAGTACTGAACTTGGAATTCAACGGTATACTCTTCAGGAGTATCGTTGCTATCCCATGCAAGGTCAATGGCAGAGATGTTAGAAGGCCAGATACCAACGAATTGGTAGGATCTAACGACGGCACCCTGTCTATCATACTGGCGCACAACAGCGTCAGACTGATATTGAGAGATGACTTTTGCTTCCTGCAAGTTTTGCTGAAGTGCTTGGATCTTAGTAGACCACTCTTCAAACTTAGATCTAAGTGCGAATCCTTTGTCGTTAAGGACAGTAACTGTCCAAGGCTCAAAGGTTCTGTCACCAGCGATCTTGAGTGTGCGTCCTCTGTAAGGGACATCGATCACACCCACTGTAGATGCAGGGATGTTAGCAGCCTTCACAAGGAAGGATGCAAGAGAGGCAGATGCTGAGGCAGAGCCAGCGTTGCTGGCACCTGCTTCTTCCTGTGTGCGCTCTTCTGTAGAACCAGGGGTCGCACCCGTAGCAGGGCGACCATTGGTGATGATTTGTGGGAAACCAATTTCCACTTGGAAAAGGTTAGGGCGGGCAAGATCCCCAATACGGTTACGGAAGTCAAGGATAGGTGCGTTGACCTGCTTACCTTCCGACTGACCAGGATATCTTGAAAGATCTGGATTGACGGCCATTTGTTAAACTCCTAATGGATGTAATGAATTAACGGAAGTAGGTTGATAATCAAGTAGTGATTTCAGTAAAGGAAGCACCAGTTCTAGTTGCAGTAAAGGTGAGTGTGATGAAGTTGATGGATCTTGTGGGTTTCACAAAGATCTCAGCGTAGAATTCACCACGGTCAATAGATTCCGCAGGGTTGTTGGTGCCATCGCAGACCACGAGGAAGTCGAGGATACCGCGACGTGACTGGACAGAGCGAAGGTAAGGCTCAACCACGTTCTTGAAGGACTGACGAGTAAACTCATCATTCAATTCAAACAGTTGAGTCTTCGCTGCTTCAGCGATTGCCTCTTCGATAACCAAGAAGAGACGACGGACGTTGATCCTGTCGAATGCAGATTGGAAAGCGAGAGCAGTCTTGTCACCGAATAGGACGATGCCTTGACCAGGGAATGCAACAATAGGATTGACCCTTGAAGCATAGAGGCGATCTCTGTGATCCTTCAGAGGAGAGTAAGCAAGTTTGATTGCGTTACGGAGTTGACCTCTGTTGAAACCAGCAGGTGAGAACCAAGGTTCTTGATTAAGCGTTGTGCTCAATGTAAGACCTGCAACGTCAGCATTACATGGGATGTAACGATAGGCGTCGTTATACTTGTCGTAGATGTACTTATAGTTGTTATCAAACACAGCGTAAGATGTGCTTGTCAACTGATCGAAGAAGTTGACGGTGCGCTCAACAATCTGAAGTGTAGAAGGTTGACCAATAACGTCAGCTCTATAAGGCGAGATGTAAGCGATACAATCCTTACGAGTGTTAGCAATCGTAATGATGTGCTGTGCCTTAGCGATGGTGTCTGCCATGGTGCTCATGGAAGGACCCATCAGGATGTAATCGACCTCTTCAGTCTCAGCATCGCTAATCAGATCGTAACCTGCGAGGATGTTAGGACGATCAACGGTGTAACCGTCAACGCCACCTTGCAGTGAGTAAACGACAGAAGCGTTTTGCTTAGTGCCAACAACGTTGACGCTCAAGGGGTTGATGTTGCTAGGATCATCGATAGATGCAATAGCACCGTCTGCCTTGATAAGGTCAAACTCTCTGTTGATACCACTCAGACCGAAACTATCATTGCTGTTAGAATCGCGGTCGAAGATATTATTAGTTTCGTGACTACCCCAGTAGATATACTGTGAAGTATTCTTGATAACATCCTTATAGTAGATGTTGTCACCCTGAGGAGATCTAGCATCAGATGCCTTGGACACGTTGAGGAATTTCTCAAGCAGTGCGCCAGGTGTGCCAGTAATCTTACCGTCGCCATCCAACACGAGGACGTGCATCAGGTCATTACGACCACCTCTTTCAGAAACCCAGCTAGAGCTTGTAGGACGAGGAGCGATGTTGATCCAGCGCTGGTTAAGACCGTATCTACGATCTTCATACTCATCACCAACTGCAGCGATGGTGATAGTAGCAGCGTTGTCGTCAGTCAGAGTCTGGTTTGCTTGGAATCTAGGAGATCCAGCGTTGAGCGAGATGCGAAGTCTACGAGAGATAGACTCGATAACTGCGCTATCGCCAGTAGCAGATCCAGCAGATCCACCGCTGTTTGCCAACTCAGTCAGAGTATCGTTGATCTCAAGCACGTCAGAAGATGTGCCGTCGATTGTGATTTCCAACTCACGAGTCTCAGGGTTGTAAGCAACAACGCGACCAGTGACGTTACCAGAGTTAGCAGTGAAGAAGTTATCGTCTGCCCAGCTACCAACAAGAGTTGCATCATCCTTAAGAGTTGCGACTACAGAGTAACCGTAAACCTTACCATAGATGTTAGCGGCAGAGAAAGAAACTTCTGCGCCAGCAGTGAATTCCCACTCAGCGGAGGTAGGTTGTGCAAGATAACCAATCTGATCAGCACCAGCATCAGTAACCACAACTCTCAAGGAGTTACCGTGGATACCAGGAGAGGACGCTGCCCACTTCCAGTTGTTTGAAGCACTCTCAACAGTAGTTTCATACTCGTTGAGGTTTTTGATCAGAGGAGCAGTGATGCCAGTAGCAGTCAGCTCATTGATAGTTGTCTTGTTATCAGTAACAGTCTGGAGAGTAACAGCAGATCCGTCAGTGTGAGCAGCAGCAGTTGTGCCAAGTTGCGCACGAGAAACAGTCAGGTCGTTACCTGCAACACCAGTAACTCTAAGAATCTCATTATCGACTCTAATGTAAGAGTTGGTGCCAGCAGCAAGAGTAGTTGCCGATGTAACTGTCAGAGTAGTGTCTGAATCAGTAAAGGTTGCACCTTCGTTGATAGTAGACGCAGTTGCAGCAGGCTCAATCAAAGTGACAGGAGCAGCAGCGGCGTGAGAAGCAGCAGATGTGCTAAGTGTGCCACGAGCAACAGTAACGTCGTTACCAGAGACCGACTGGATCGTCAAAATTTCAGCATCAATCAAGAGGAGATCATTCACGTCGAAGTCTGTAGCAGCGCTAACAGTCAAAACTGTATCAGCAGCGCTGAAGGTTGATACTGTAAACTGTGCAGTATCAATAGCGTTTTTAAGTGCAGCGTTTGCGGCTCTGATGCACTTAAGGGTGCCGCCGTAGAGCAGGAACTGCGCAGCGCTGAACCAGTATTCGTAGTTGTATTCGTTGGGGCGTCCGAAGATCGCCAAGAGCTCTCGCTCTGAGGTAATAGAGGTAATTTGCTCTACAGGACCTTTCTCAAATGAGCCAACGATGGCAGCGACATTATCGACTGTCGCGTTTACAACGTTGGTCAGATCCCTTTCAAGAACAACGACCCCTGGTGAAAGTTGGGTAGATGCCATCGGTTAATCTCCTGATTGAAATTCTATCAAAGATGCTGAAATTATTTATTGAAATGCATTATTTCACTGGGGAAACCAGCCGTAAACTACCAATCAGGATAGTCAGACTCTACGATCTTACGTTTCCTCTTCTTATTTCGTTTCACTCTCCAGATATAACAGCCCTTACATTCATATGCATATGCACCTGGCGTGTTACCTCTGTCTTTTCTAGTCTTATAGAAATCATCGGTAAGGGTTTTAATCTCTCCACAGATTTTGCATTTCCTTTGGACAAATAGTAAATGCTCTAACCCAAACTCCTGATCTAATTCCATTATCTATAGTCCCACATATACGACATGTCTCCATATTCACCCACACTCTCTGCGTTATTCCATACCTGACCTTCAGGATCGACAAATGTCTCTTCATCGAGTCCATCAGATATAAAACCAAAGGGTGCCATATCAGCTTCGATTGCTTCTTTCTGCTCAGCATACATGCGTGCTCTGACATCAGAGTCATGCAATTCTCTAAAGTAATCTGACGTTGCCAACCATGAGAAAATTACAAGACACATAGCAAGGTCATCATTACAACCTTCTTCTGCTTCCCATGCTTGACCTTTTTGAATGAATGTAGTCAACTCAGCAATGATATCATAGTCATTAAAGATAAGTTTGTCATCTTCAATCAACTGTTTCATGTTTGCGCACCCAGTCTTCTTGACTGCGGTAGACATCTTAACACCTAATTGCACTTTAGATCCAGAGAATCCTTGACCAACTACCTGACCAGCACGTCCACGCATGGAGCACATCAGTAGATTGTCATATTCCAAATCAAATTGCATAGTATCTGCTACCTGTCCTCCAATATCATTTACTTCAATCATTACATAAGCATGATTATATGCTTTAGCAACATCATTAATGATGTTTGGGAATAGCAGTGGTTTAATTTTATTGTTTCTATACTTCGCTACCATCCTATATGGAATAGTAGTTGTGTCCATGACACAAAATGCTGAATAATCTTTTGTTAGACCACGAGCAACGTCAACTGTCATGCAGTATGTGTGCTCTGGGACTGGCTCGGCAAAGATATCTAATCCTTGATTAGATTTAATCGGGTCCTCATATACCAGTGTCTTTAACTTAGATGATGTAATCAGAGTGTTAACAGATCCAAGGAATTCACATTCAAATTCTTGGTTAAACTGCTCTTCTGATGTGTTGCGAATTGTTTGCTCTTTCCAGTCAGCGTCTCTACCTGGCACCTCTGACCAATGCACCTCAGTAGTAACGTATTCATTCTTTCCTTTCTCCGCATCGTGCCAGAGTTTGTAAAACATATTCATCCCCTTTGGCGTGGAGATGATAATCACCTTAGTAGACTTACCTGAAGAAATAGTAGGATAAACAGAGCTAAAGAACTCATCAGCAATATGCGTTGGAATAAACGCAAACTCGTCCAGAAAGATGATATTAAAAGACATACCCCTGACTGCAGAAGCAGAAGTAGAAGCAGCCATGATTTTACTTCCATTCTCCAATTCGAGCGATCCTCTGTTCCAGTTGATGACCCCTTGCTGGAGCCATTTTGGGAGGTTTTCATAAGACAGTTGCAAGCGTTGGAGCATTTCTCTTGCCGTTGCTGCTTTGTTAGCAAGAATGGCAATGTTTACTTGATCATTAAACAGTGCATACCACAACAGATAAGCGGTCACAACTGTGGACTTACCTGACTGTCGTGGTAGTTTTGCAATATTAAATCTATTATCATGAAACTTCCTCACCATGTCGGATTGGAAATCGTACATGCTAAATGGCACCAGACCTTTATCAAGTGAAACGATCTGGATATATTCTTTAATGAAATATACTGGATCCTGCTGACATTTTATAAATTCTTGTACTTGCTCAGGCGTAAAATTCTGAGCAACGTTTGCACGTTTTAGATTAGGATTACCAAGGTAGATTTCATTCTGACTCATTCAACAAGCGTCCCGTGTGCGCGTCTAATTTCTCTCAATTCTTCAAAGTCTTTTTGCTTAGTGCCACCATCATATGGCCAAGCATAACCTTCCTCGATCATTGCTTCATTAAGCGAGACTTCTGCGTCCCCAATGTATAACCAGCCGAGAAGGCGACCGTACTTGCCCACACCGCCAACAAGCTCTGTGCGAATAGTAAGCATGTCATCACCATCGATAGCACCTTCCAACTTATCTTTGAGCCAGTTGGTTGCGTCAATTCCGAGTGCTTTTTCTTCGAGATCCCTTGTGCGTTTTTCTGGAGTATCGACGCCAGCGATACGAACTCTTTCTTTTTTATAGAGATCAAATCCCAAATCGATAAGTACATCTATTGTATCTCCGTCAAGGACCTTCACTATCTCGGTCACTCGGAAGTTGTAGCAGGACTTCCTGCTTGGGGGTGTCATGGCTCCCATGTGATTCCCTCTCATCTATACCTAGTATATAGTAGATAACATAGGCTACACTTACCAGCAGTATCACCAACATCCAAATGATACTCCAAGTGACTCCGTTGACATCTGCTAATGGGCGAAGGAATAGATTCATAGGTTTCTATATTTGAAATCGAGAATACCTTTGTACAGCTCCTTCTGTAGATGGGAAAGGTGCTCTTGCTCATGATATGGTCGAGCAGGGGCACCTGGCCAAAGTCTTATCGTTTCATTTACGCAATGATATAGAAGACATATATCTTCTATTGTCAAATTATAACTGAATCTTGATTCTTCTTCGTCTTCGTGATCTTGATGCATTAAGGGTTTTTAGGGTCGATTCCCAGTGAAACGAGGTAGTCAATCCACCACTGGGGGTTTGCATTACTCTTCCATTGGGGGACCTCTAGACCCCTCTCTGAATACCACTCTGCGAGTGACTCATCTATAGTCTGTGCGATCTCCATATTCCTCTTCCTCCTCATCAACGTCCGCATACGGGTCCGCCACGAAGGGTCCTCGTTTTCGTAAAGGTTCTCGTCTGACATAATCAACTTCAGCATTTGCTGTGGCAATCCAAACGGCAAGTTTCATCACTATAAAAATGACAGCTATAGGTGATAGACATGCTAGTAGAATGAGTTGTGATCTCATTTATGTTTCTTGGCAAAGGGTTCCCAGTGCTCCCAATTATATTTATGTATAGCCCAAATACCCAAAATGGGTACAAACACCAAAAGCATTGAGAGAGTCCCTATACCATAAGGACTCTCCATCGTATGTCTAACCAGTAAAGCTACCTTGTCCATGTCATTTCCATTGTGATACAGAGCAGTAGAGTAAAACCTAATACGAATATCGCACTCATGAGAAATACTTCTGCAGCATATCAATACGCTCTTGCTCATGGGCAATGATATCCAGTTGCTCTTGAATAGCACCAAGGACATCAGGATGCTCACCGATACCTACAGGATTTTTTAGATAGATCTCAATGTTGAGTCTTGCTTTTTGAATGTTGCCCTCAGCGTCTGTCCTGAGAGCAGTAAGAATTTCGTTTCTCATGCTGGATAATCCCAATCTGTTATGTTTTGTGTTTTGTGCCATGGTCCCCACCCACCAGTATAGATGTAAGGAGTAGTGCGAATGGGACAAGTGTCACCAGTGCAGAGAAGATCATCAACGATTCTCCATGATTCCATGACTTCATCAGCGTGTACAAAGTGGGACTGGTCCCCATTGATAGCGTCATAAAGAAGTTTCTCATAACCGTCGATAGCTCTGTCCTGTGGATAGTCGTGAGTTAGAGTTGCTAACTCTAGATCGCTATTAAGACCAGGCGATTTAATATCGATCCGAATGTCCAAGTGTGGTCTTGGTTGCAATCGCATGACGATACGGTCATTGACCTCACCATCATACAATTTTACTGGTGGTGCTTTAAGTTTGACCACTACCTCTACACATTGATAGGGTAGTTTTTTACCTGTCATGATGTTAAAAGGAACTCCTTTCCATCTCCAGTTATCGACATATAAAGTACCAGCACAATAGGTAGGAGTGTTACTGCTAGGACTAACGCCCTCTTCATTACGGTAAGTATCATACTGTCCAAGGACCATATTCTCACTGATTCTAGTTGCTGCTAGGACTTTTGTCTTCTCACGTCTTAGTTCCCTAGCATTCATTTTGTAAGGAGCATCACAAGCAATCAATGCCAAGACTTGCAAGACATGATTCTGTAGCATATCCCTCACTGCACCTGATGTCTCATAGTATTGTGAGCGACCTTCACAACCAATAGTTTCAGTTGCAAAGATTTGAATTTCATCTATATATTCCCGATTCCAAATTGGCTCAAGCAAAATATTGCTAAAGCGCGTAGCAAGAATATTGTTAACAGTATCTTTGCCAAGATAATGGTCGATGCGATATACCTGTTTCTCGCGTAGATATCTCCCCACCACAGACTGTAGATGATCAGCAGATTTATAATCGTACCCAAAGGGTTTCTCAATAACCAGACGGGATGTTTCTGGGTTGTCGAGGAGTCCTGCTTCTTTGAGATTGATGATAGCATCTTCATATCTTTCTGGAGGAACTGATAGGAAATATGTATTATCTTCTAAGTAATCTGGTAAGTGAGTAAACGTTTCTGGATTAGTCAGATCCGTTGAAACATAATCCAGATGGTGAAAAAACTTTTCTGGGTAATCACCAAGTGATTGTTTCCACTGCTCTACTGTAGGTTCTCGTCGAGCAGTCCCTGTTATAACAAAATTCTCTGGAAGAAGACCTTTCTTCCAGAGATTATAAAGTGCAGGGATAATTTTCTTTTTACACAAATCACCAGTGGCACCAAAGATAACAAGACCCTTAGTGCGCTGTTCCGTTTCCGTCATAATCATCCGACTCGTAGTAGTTATTTTCACCTTTTCGTACCCCGAAATATATTGTGGATAATACAAAGGGTACCGCGATCCATTTAAGAAAATCACCGAGGTGCATGGTCTTTCATACCAGTGTGTTGACCATCATTAGGAAGTTTACCATACTCTAGATATTCAATGGCTTGCTTTGATCCCTCCAATCGAGTCAGCATGACTTCTAATTCCAACCACCTTTCATAAGCTTGGTCTAGTTTACCTTGCTCTTCTGAGAGTTGTTTGATTCTTTTATCAAATCTCTCTAGTAGTTGTTGATTAGTTTCAGTTGTTTTCATCGTACGTTGTGTCCTCCAAACATGTAACGCATCCCGTTAAGGATTTTGTATGCAAATTTGCCTAGTCCTCTGGAAGAGAATCTTTCATAAAGAGCCGTAGATAATACAGGAGCGGGTACGCCAAGGTCCACAGCGGTATGAACAGTCCAACGACCTTCGCCACTATCGGATACACCCCCGTCAAACTTATCAAGTTGAGGGTCGCTTCGTAGTACAGACGCAGTAAGATCAAGTAACCAACTCCCAACCACGCTACCGCGACGCCACAACTCAGCAACCTCAGGTACATCAATGTCGTAACAATAATCTTCGGGGCATTCCATGGGAGCCACTTCGGCGTCACCCTCAGCCACATAAGCTCTTCCTGCATTTGCCTCTTTAAGGATATTAAAACCCTCTGCATAGGCTTGCATGATACCATATTCTACACCATTATGTACCATTTTGACAAAGTGTCCTGCGCCAGGACCACCACAATGCAACCATCCACGCTCTGCAGGACTTATGTAATCGCCAGTTGCTGTACGAGGTGCTGATTCAATACCTGGTGCGAGTGCATTAAAGATTGGAGAGCAGGCGGATACTGCAGTATCTCCGCCACCAACCATAAGACAGTATCCACGGTCCAAACCGTAAACACCACC
>CEPM01022024.1_pt1 | contig 14141 bp, 24 predicted proteins | sample 530371 | NCBI WGS metagenome assembly CEPM01 (sample SAMEA2620004, study PRJEB7988) | marine metagenome | biome: marine biome (ENVO:00000447); feature: surface water layer (ENVO:00002042); material: "saline water (ENVO:00002010), including plankton (ENVO:xxxxxxxx)" | depth 5 m
TATACGATTCTCACTTACAGTTAGAAGTCTGTTACTATATAAAATTATGTCCTTTCCGTCGTATTCAAAAAGGTCTAGTGTGGTATCTTTACTGAGTATATACTCGGCGTAAGACCGCTGCGATGCAATACCTACATACTGTGCAATCTCTATATCCTCGTATTCTTCTCGGTGTAAAAATAGCCTCTCTGGGTAAAGCAAGAAGCTCTGTCCAGAGAAGTCTTTTTGATAGTACTTATAAAGTCTATCTCGTTTATTTTTGGGCATAAGATTATAGGTCATTCCATGGATAACCGTGATTATGTCACGAACTTTTCCTTTCGTTGCTCTATGTATCTTTTTCCAATTGTAGAATATCATTATATCAAAAATTTAACCTTTTGTCAAGAAGAATTTTTCCATGCTCATATCGTTTCAATATCGTATCCCTGCTTCATATAATATCCGAATCGTGCATTTGCCTGTCGTCTTGCGGTATTACCCTCAAGATGAATATCAACTATTACAGGCTGTTTCTTTCCTTCTTGTGTTCTAATTACTCTTCCAATTAGCTGTGTAAGTAGTGGTTCGTTATTTATGGGTGTAGCCAAAACTAGGCAACTTAGCGAATTTAATGATATTCCCTCACTAAATATAGCTTGTGTTCCACATAACACATCTTTGTCATGTTCCATTTGAGCCATCAACGCAGGGCGCTCTTCATGCGGGATTTGTCCTGTAATACAGATAGCATTATCCCCAATCAGTTTTTGGCAGGCTCGTAGAAAATCCACTCTATCACTTACCAGCAATACTTTGTGACCCAGTGCTGCATAATTTGCCGCAAGCAGTGCCACCATATTTTGGTACTCAGGATTGTATGCAATAGCATTGATACGACTTGCCCAAGGTGCTTGCGCTCCGTCTGGAAATCGTACTCCACTCTTTACAACTTTGACACTTGGTATCATAAAGTTTTCTTTTGCAGGTTTGAGAACATTATCCGAAAAATAATCACGGAATGTTACATGCCTGCCATCTTTTCTTTCCATTGTACCAGTCAGTCCAATCTTGTATCGTGCATGACTTGCGTCAATAATACGACCAAAAGTCGGACTACTTACGTGGTGCATTTCATCAAGAATCAGTGTTCCAAACTCTTTTGAAACTTGATCCACCTTTCTATATAAACTTTGAACATTTCCGACAGTAAAGTCTCTTATGTCAAATCTTCCAGAGCCGATCACACCCGCTTCAACCCCGAACACTTTCTTTATTTCTTTCTCCCATTGACTTCGTAGTTGTAATGTATGTGTTACTATCAAAGTCTTTTGTGCGAGTTTATTCGCAATAGCCAATCCTGTAAAAGTCTTTCCCCAACTAACCCACGCATTTATAATGCAGGAGTCCAGCACTTCGCTGTATACGGCTTCTTGGGAGGGGCGAAGTGTAAATCCAAAAGAATGTGGTTCAATTGGAGAAAGAACTCGTTTGTCCACTATTTCATGCCCAGCAGGTATTAAGTCTGTTCTACCTATTGGCATGGTTATAAGTCCTTTACGGACTACTCCCATATTCTTAATAATAAAGGGAGGATCACCAGGCCGACGTGGTGCAATACTATAAGTTAATGCACTATCTATATCAGCCTGCTGACTGGGAGTAACCTCCATGTAAATTCTATTTCTTAGAACTGCTTTCATTCAACAACTTTCCAATTACGGATAGTCTCTATATCTATATCTTCCCACTTTTGAAAGTCTACATTATAACATATTAGTTTGTCTCCAGACTGATGTGTTATTTTAGTGGGTAAAAACTCTTCTTTGAGAGTATATTCTCTACTATAAATATTACCACTATTTAGACTTTGAAATGTGATAAGCACTATTCCTTTTTCTAATTTTTCTATTAATTCCATATTTATCTCCACTCAGGGCCGATGTACCATTGTACTAACGACATACGAGTGCCTTTGGTAACTGGTGTTACTTCATGTTTTAAAAATGATGGAAAGATAAGTACTGTGCCTTTATCTCTCCACTTTGGGTCTTCTACTTTATTACCGAAGAAATCCCACAATACAAAGTCACCACCCTCATAGTGATGACTGTCAGAAAGTTGAACTGTTACTGATAATTTACGAAGACTAGGACAGCTTGGGTCAAAGTCTCTATGAGCTTTATAAAAATGTCCTTCTCTGTAGATTCCAAACTGTACTTGCTCACAAGAATCTAAATGACACTTATAAGAGTTTTCATTAACATTTGTTACTAGCGCTTTGATAATTGATTCAACAGCATGACCTTTTGGAAAAAATCCAACATCTGTTTGTCTATATGAATTATCTTTTAGTAGTGAATCTTTCTGATTTACTACTGCTTCTTGTATAACAAGTTCTTTTCCTTGTTCAATAAACATATCAACTAATCTTGTCTCTAATGCTTTGTGTCCTACAAAGACTGGTGTTTTCATTATCTGTCTCATACTTCTCCTAAATGGTGGAGCTGAGAGGACTTGAACCTCCGACCCTCTGCGTGCAAAGCAGATGCTCTCCCAACTGAGCTACAGCCCCTATATTTTTCTCCATGTTTTTCTTTTCTTATTAGTACAGTAGTCGTATACGAGAAAAGGACTTTTACCTAGATATAACACTCTTGCATAGCGCATTTCTGCTGGTAAGGGTCTTTTCTCTGTAAAGGCAGAAGGAATATCCTCTAGCCATACTACTGTTCCAATATCTCTACTTTCTGTTTTTCTAATTTTATGGCAAATTAGATCGCCTTTTATTGATTTTGTGTATCTAAAATACTTTCCAGTACTATCTACATAGTTTTTACCTTTGTGTTTAATCAACCCTGTAAAGCTTTCTATCATTCTTTTTAGTGGATATAATTGGTGAGGCGACTGTAATCTTCTTTTACCGAGAGTATCTCCGTCTTGATTACGATCATCTACTACCATTCCATCACACCATAATAGACCGTCTTGTTCTTCACATTCATCATGAAGAACAAAGATTGGAAACTTTACATCATTCAACAACATGGCTGATTACCCAAAAAGCTAATAACATCATAACAACAGTTAGAACTTGAACAACAGACATAAATGCCACAAATCGTAGTTGGTGTTTTCCATACTTTTCTATTTGCTCGTTTATCCATTCTTCTTGTTCCTCTGGTGTTGCTTCTTTTGTTTTGTTTAATTGTAATTCTAATTGCTCAGGCATTTAGTAATTTATCTAACTCCGTATATCCTCCGATAGCTTCTCCATCTACTAATATTTGTGGAAAAGTTCTCGCACTTGGGAAGAGTTCAAACATTTGTTTTGCTCCAAAATCTTGACCCATCATTAAATACTCTACCTCACAACCTTTAGCTGTTGCAAGTTGTTTTGCCATTTCACAATAACCACAACCTGGTTTACTATAAATTATTACTTTCATTCCATTGTCTCCTCAACAAATTCTGCAATTGTCTGTATATCTTGTTCAGATAACACACTTGCTTGAGCCCACATTGTAGATGACATAGCACCCACTTGACCTCTATTTTTATACGTAGTCAGCCTATCAATAATATATTCTGCATCTTGTCCTGCTAAAGCTGGAAATGCTCCCATACCTTGACCTTGTTGACCGTGACACGCTGCACAACCTGCCCATAAACCTCTGATTGATGAGTACGGGTCTGCCGCTTCAGCTTCTGCTTGTTTCGCCACTTGTTCCATAAGCGTACCATGAACTCTTTGATATTCCTCATAACATTCTCCATAACAACCTTGAACTCTACTTTGTCTAGGCGTGTCTGCTGTTACATACAGAATAATCCCGAGCATGGAAGTACAAATTGTTGCAATCATTAATAAATCTTTCATTCTTTTACAAATATTCCGTCTACCATACGGCCTTTGCGATCTTTTATATCCTCATATGCTACTGCAAGACACTCCTCTAAAGTTGTGTTTTCTCTCTCTGCAATATTAATAAGAATAACTAAACAGTCGCCGATGTCATCTTTGACATCTTGTTGTTTACATACACTATCAGAAAGTTCTCCAACTTCCTGCACAAGTTTTAACACTTGGTCTTTACTCGTAGCACCATCAATTAAATTTCTATCGTGATGCCACTGTGACACTTTATTAATTAGTTGTTCCATATTTATCCTCAAACTTGCCCATACTATAATCATTTCCTATTTCAAAGTCACAACCGACTGGGCAATCGGGTATGCTTAATCCTCTATCTTTCTGCACACTAGTTTTTAGTATATCACAGTATAAGTCTACTTGATCTTCTTTTACTTCAGCAAGAATGGAGTCATGAACTAGAGCAAATATTTTCATATCATTCTCTTTATCCATTTCTACAATCTTTCTGTGTGCGTCTACTGCTCCTAGTAAGTTTATATCTGAAGCAACAGACTGAACTAAAAAGTTTATACCTGATCTTACTTCATGTGCTACTATACCTTTATTGTCAGATTTAACATTAGGCAGTCTTCTCTTTCTTCCAAAGAAGGAGTAATCAAAGCCTTTGGCTCCTATAAAGTCTTTTCTTTCGTCTAACCATCTCTTTAGTCCATAGAAACTTTTAAAGTAATCATTAATAACTTCTGTTGCTTCATTCTTACTAAAGTATTTGCCAGAGTCTTTTGTAACTTGCTCACTAATCTTAGAAGGGCCTGCTCCATACATTATACCGAAAGTAACTGCTTTTGCTTGTTGTCTTTCTACTGAATAGTACTCAGCTACATCTTCTACTTCGCAAGGTAAGTTAAATACTAGTTTAGCAATTGATGAGTGAAAGTTGCCTCCATCTTGGAATACTTTTTGTAAGTTCTTATCTTTTGCTAACACAGCAGCGACATAGACCTCTGCTGTTGTTAAGTCCATTGCAACAATCTTATGTCCTTCTTTTGCTTTTATACAACCTTTAACGATTGGATTATCTCTTGGTATCTGTTGCATATTAAGTTTACCACTAGAAGATAATCTTCCTGATGTTGTGCCGTGTAGATTGAAGTTTGTTCTCAATCTTCCATCACGATTCAACGCAGGAATAATCTTATCAAGATATGTATTCTTAATTTTGACTTTCTGACGAATCTGAAGAATCAACTCTGGAATAGGGTGTTTCTCAGCAAGTCTACCTAATACTTCTGCATTTGTAGAATCTGCTCCTGTTCCTGTTTTGATACCAGTAGGAGTTAAACCAACATAGTCAAATAAAAGTTCTCTTAGCTGAATTGTAGAGTTTGGATTGAACTCTTTGCCTTTTTCAGTTTCAAACTTTTGTACTTCTTCAAACTCATACAGTTTTTCTACTGCACTATCAATATCCTCTTGCATTAGCTGTGTAGATTCTTTTAGTCTTTCAACATCAAAGGGAACTCCATTGTTCTCAATATCTCTTAAAAATCTACAGCCAGGAATAAGAATATCTTTATATACTTTATAGAAAGGTTTATCTATGCAATACTTCTCAAACTTCTCAAATAAAAGAAAAGTACAAACTGCGTCCATCGCTGCATAGTTTTTCATAATATCAAAAGGAATCATTTCCCATTGAAAGTCATCTTTTAATATACCGTTTGCTTTTCTGTAATTATCTATCCAGTCATACATAGGTTTCTCATAATCTCCATAGTCTGTATATTTTAGAGATAATTGTTTTAGTCCGTGTGTGCCTGGTTGTTCATCTATACAGTAGTGTAGTAACATGGTATCTTCAAATCTTGGAAACTTAAATCCAAAGTGAAACTCAAAGAAACCCAAGTCAAACTTAGCATTGTGAAATACTACTCTTTTCTTGTCAAATAGTAGTTGCATAAGATGTTCTGCTCTTTCATCAATACAGTCTGCCGCTACATATGCGCCATGCTCAGGTTCGTACGATAAACTAAATCCTAACATATATCCATCTCTAGGATATAACGCAGTAGTCTCTGAGTCAAGTGCAATAAAGTCATAATCTGAATTTAGTGCGTTGTCTAGGAATACATATAGGTCTCTACTATCTGTAATTCCATAACACTTATCTGTATCTAATTCTTTCTGTTTTAACTCACCACTTACATACTTTTCTGCACTCTCTGTACTTTCTTTCCAGAGTTGTTTCATTTCTGGTTTGAAACTAAGCATTGCTGGGTTAATTAGTGGTATAAACTTTTTATCCACAACTTTACCACTATACTCTGTTACTGATGTAACCTTTGTAAAATATTTGACTGGTTCTGATCCTACTAGAATGACCCAGTCATAGTCATCTATTTCAATCTCTAAGTCCACATCACCCTTCAACACTTTCTTTTTAGTAGGGTCTGAACATAGAGCAAATCTGTCTGTAACAAAATCAAAGTCTAATAATTTTTGTGTACTTCGTTTTGTTTCAATCAGTGCTATTTTTGCCATAATACATACTCCTTAATTGTCTTACTTGTTCTATTGATAAATCTCCTGCATCATTTACATCTGCAGGTAACTCCCTAATTTCTGCGCCCAGTTTTATTCTGTCACATATTTGTTTTATTTTCTCTGCTCCTATTCTGCCTGCTTCATCATTGTCTAGTAGTATATCTACTTTCTGTATACCTTTCAATTTCAGTAATGAGAGTTTATCTTCATTTACACCTGAAACTCCGAAACAGCACATAGAGTTTGTTAATCCGCCCATATATAGTTTTAGTACATCAAATATACCCTCTGTTAATACGATAGAATTATTGATGGGCTTTGCACTCATAGGGTATAAAGGGAGATTCGCACCAACGGGAGTGTTGTAATATTTAGGTACGACTCCCCTTTTACCTCTACATACAAAAGCAACTATCTTATTTGTTATATCTTTTACAGGAAAGCATAGCCTATCTGTAAAAGGACTAACAGGAGCAGTAAAAGTTTCAAACTCTTGATATACCCAAGGAGCAATCTGCCGAAAATTACCTTTGTAGGGCATGGCTCCAGAGGGCATATCCTGTCCTGCTGATCCTTGTTGCTTTTGTTTAATCGTATTTAATAGTTTTGTTCTTGCTACATCTAGTGTGTTTTGATGTAGTCCATAAAATAAATGTAGCTGTCCTTTATATCCACATGAAAAACAATGAAAGATACCAGTTTCTTTATCCACTCTCATACTGGGATTGGTATCATCATGATCGTGATTTAGACATCTGATAACAAAATCTTTACCAGACGATCTATAATCTACACCCTTTTCATTCAATAGTTCTTCTACATTCATAATTCTTCTTGTGATCCTTCATCATTATACATACTATCTTTTAGTGCTTGTTTCTCTTGTGGATTCATAGCACTCTCAGGGCCGATTCTTAAAGTCTCCCAGTTTACTGCACTAGTAAAAGATTTCATCTCTCTACTTCTCATTTTTACACAATTAAATGTCATACAGTTATCTGTTTGCTCCCATGTTTCAAGAGAGTATGCTGCGTCTGCCGCATCAAGAATACCTTTTGCAAATCTAGCTTCTCCTGTGGAATCTGTTTGATACGGAGAGAATACCATTGCCTCATATTCTTGTGCATATGCTTTTAATGCTTTACTAATTTCTACTTGTTCTATCCAATCATACTGACCTGATCGGTTTGGTCTATTGTTTCTTTTTACTTGGTTTAGATAATCTACTATTATCACTCCAGGTTGCATTGTGTCTACTTTTTGTTTTAGTTCTGCTTGTATTCTTGACAATGTGAGTCCTGGATCATACACAATGTCTAGTTGTCTTTCCTTATTTAGAGGTTGTTTTCTTACTTTATTATGGAATAGTTCAAAATCTTCTCCAAGATTTTGATATTCTGAGAGGATATCCATACCGTTCTCAAATCTTCCTGCCCACCATTTTCCAACCTCATACCATTCTAGTGGGGATAAATTTTTGTTTCTAATTCTTTTCATTGATATACTAGTTGCTATGGAACACATTCTTTGTAGTATTGCTCTACTGTCCATCTCAATAGTAAAATATATTGATGATCTGTTTTGGTTGTATGCATTGACTGCAACATTACAACAAGTTAAAGATTTACCTGCTCCTCGTCTACCACCAACTAATACTAAATCTTTTGGTGAGAATGCAAAGTCAGAATCATACTCTGCGTTTAGTCCAAGAGGTAAATACTTACTTAATTCTGTATCAGATTCAAACAAACTCATGCCCTGCATACTTTCACTAGGAGGTTGTAGGTCTACTCTTTCTCCTACATCTAATACTATCTGTGATAATGCTCCTATATTTTCTTCTGCTGTTTGGAATCCAATACTTGTTTCTATAAACTTCTGTAACTCTTTAAATATTTCATCTTGAGTATACTCATTCTTGAGATACTCTAGTAGCATCCAAGCGTCTATCTCTGTCTCTACGGATTCAATCGCATATAGTTTTGCAACTGTAGCATCGTCACGAACACTAGCATAGAGTTCTTGGAATGTTGGAAGGGAGTTATAGATGTCTAAATGATTGTTGATGACGCGAAAAATCCCTTGAAGATCACCACTTAAATAATTTTCTTTAAGTGCACTCCAAGTCTCAATGTCGTCTTGTACAATTATTTGTTTTAGTAATGCCGAAGCAAGATTCAATGTATACCCTCCCGATTTGTATATAATAAAGGAGCAGAGGCTTCACTCGTGATGAACACCTCTACTCAATGAAAAAAGAAATTTAGCCGATTTCTTTCTTAGCTGCGCCGTTGTAGTCTGCGCACTGAAGTCCTCTTCTTGTTAGCATGGTTTTAACACCTCTAACAGTCTTACCGATTTCATTCGCAATATCTTCAACAGTCATACTTGAAATATCAAGGTCAGCTAAAACGTCAGCTTTGCTAGAACCTTTTGTTTCTTTCTGTCTAGGTATAGCATTGATATCACCACTTCTTAGTAATGAAAGAGCTTTACCTCTGATAGAATTTACACTCTTGCCTAGAGCTTCTGCGATTTCTTCTACGAATGAACCGCCATGTACCATTGATACAAACTGCTCTTCTTCTGCAGGTGTGTAAGTTCTAACACTTTCTGGCTTAGGAGCAGGCTTAACATGCTCTGTAAGTTCCATAGAAAGAATTTTTCCTTGAATTGATTTTGGACTAAACTGTCCGCCTTCAAAGTTTGATGCAATTTCTGCATATGTGTAAACTCCGCTGTTATCTGAAACGAAGTTTGATAATGTTGCTTCTTGCTCTTCGCTAAAAGATTTAGAAGCTGAAGCTGAAGCTAATTCAACTTCAAAGCCCATTTTTCTAAGTTTGCTAGAAACACTTCTTGAAGAAGTTTCTAGGTTCTCTGCAGCTTCTTGTACAACTGCTTGAGAAACTGGGCCTTCGCCTACGAAATCAACTAATTGTTGAGTTCTTTCGTCTGTCCACTTTGGTAGTGCCATTTTTTAATCTCCTATATTTTTTATATTATTTATAATTTGGACTCCTCTATCACGAGCAGTCTGGGTTTTACTACTTTCTATTCCGCTCTCATTGACTAGTATTGTAACATCTTTAGTAAGACTACTTTTAACTACATAACCCAGTTTTTCAAGTACTGCTTCTGCAGCAGCTTTGTTAGGGTATGATTTCAACTTACCAGTGATACAAACTACGCCTTTTATTTCTTTTGGTTCAGTAGTTTTGCAACTAAAAGAAAAAGGAAGCATGTCGTACTCGTTCGGATAAAAAACATCATCTATCCAATTACATAAACTTTCCGTAGCTTTTGGGCCTAATCCAGCTCTCTTACATGATTCAGGTGTAATGTCATCTATATGACTAATTACTGTTCCTAACTTTTGAGAAGCAGTATTGCCTATAAGTGGTATAGAGAACGCGGGAAGGAGATTAATAAGGTCAACAGCTTTACTTTTATTTATCTCTTGGTGTAGCTTGATACCTATTTTCTCCGATTCCAGCAGTTCACATACTTCCTCTACTGAGAATGAATATAATTCATGAAGGTCATAGACTTGCAACTTATCTAAAGTCGCAGGTCCAAGTCCTTTTATCTTGAGTGTCTTTGCAAAATGCTCTAATTTCTTAGAAGATTTTGCTTCGCAAGAATCGTTGAGACAAAATAACTGCTCATTAACTAAGTCCAACTTGAAACTACAAGTAGGGCAGTTAATTGGTATATTTATTTCTCTCATCTTCTCTTTTCAAAATATATGTATATTATATCAAAAAAACCAACGTCTGTCAAGAACTATTTTTTGGGAAGTCTTGGTTTATCTTCAAAAGAGAGTCAAAATTGAAACATTCGGTGTGACCACCAAATTTATTCTGAGGTGAATATGAATCTGCCTCAAATTTTTTATGTAGCTCTTGCTCATACTTCCAACAGTCGTAAATGGTTCCAAACCACTCACGAACTCGCACTTGTCTATAATGCTGAGAGTAGTTGTCACCGCTGACTCCTCTTTGTAGTGTTCCTTTCCCTGCTTTTCCCTTTCTTGCTTTAGCTATACCAACTTTTATAAACTTTTCTCCTGTTTCTGGGTTAATAAGTTTCATAAGATATAGAACCCCAGGATTATCTTTTTCTTGGGGTCTGTTGTCAAAATATGTTTGTGAGTATTTACCTGCCACGGAAACACCATATTCTTTTTCGCCAGGCAAGCCTAAAGAAACGGAATCCATCTCCGAAAGGCGCTGATCTTAAACGATTGTAAATCAATCCTCATACCTCTTTGAGAAGTAGAGTCTTGTGTAGAATACTCTGATATATGCACTTATCGTTAGAAATATAACTGATATAATAGATAAAGCTTCAGGACTATTAATCCCAAACCTCTCTATGCATAGCCAGAGTATAAGATAGTTTAGTGGAAACTGTGTTAGTAATGCGCTAAGCACACTAAACATAGTTTCTTTATGTATTCTTTTTGTTCTTTTGTCCATTATACAAATATAATTAATAGTATTATTACTGTTCTTGTTATTGCAACATCATCACTAAAGATGTTGTCTTGTTCTTTAACTTTTGTGCCTAAGGCGTTTGCCCAGACTCTCCATAAATATTTCATTAAAATAACCTCATTACCCAGTTCTCTGCTACATCTTCAGCATAAGACTCTGAGTGTTTGTGTACCTTTTTAGTTGCTACGAGATCATTTTCTTGATATAAGTCTACCTCAAATCCTTTCTCTGTCATGTAGACTTTTGCTGTTCTATTGTCTTGTCTCATTATATGATATAGTTCGTTTACTTTATTCCTCTCCATAAATTTCCTCTAATGCTGGTTCAAATATATTTCTTCTAAAATAGTCTAGGGATTTATCCTCAAAGACTATACCTGTTCTTTTTTCTATTCGTAATTGTTCATGAAGCCATATTCTATGTTCTTCATAAATCATGCTTTCTGGATACCAAATCATAATATATCGTCCATGTGTTTGTCTTTACTGAGTTGTTCACCCGAACTAACTCCGTGTGTGTTTTTCTTCTCCTCTACCATTTTAGTTGTTTCCCAAACTAATGCTCCCATAACTACTAAAAAACTAATACCTATGATAAAACTTAAAAATAAACTAAATAATTCCATTAGTCTACTCTCCTTACTATCTTCGGTATAATTTTACCACTTCGTATTACCTCTACTTTACAACCAATTTGTAAATCAAGACTTTGTACAAAGCCTGCGTTATGTAAACTTGCTCTTGATATTCTAGCATCGTCTATGACTACTGGCTCTAGAATTGCAACTGGTGTTACAGCTCCTGATTTGCCAGTATTCCACTCTACATCAAGTAGAGTTGTAATAACTCCTGCTTCTCTTGTTTTCAAAGCAAATGCTCCTCGTGGGTGGTGAGAAGTATATCCTAAGTCATTAAAAGTCTTGTTGTTATTCACTCTAAATACTTGCCCATCTTGTGGGTATAAATCTGCATTACAAGTAAATATTGTTTCAAATCCAAACTCTTTTAACTCTTTCATGTCATCAAGATAAGTGGGATTCCCATTGGTAGGCTCTAATCCGTGGGCAATAAACTGTAAGTCTCGTGTAAGAAACTCTTCTTCACTCTTTAAGTTTAATGCACCAGCGGCATAGTTCCTAGCATTGGGAATCTCCTTGGGAGCAACAACCTCTCCTGTAATCTGAACATAGGATTTAGGAACTGTTGGGGGAACTAAATGTTTAACTAGATTAGTTACATCAATCCCATGTTTTCCATCTCCACGAGTTATTGCTCTCCACAACTTGTGACCATGATATGATACACTAATTGCAGCCCCATCTAGTTTAGGGGATACAACTGTGACACTATCTTTAGCCCAAGAAGGAGGTGTGTCCTCTCCCTCAAATACTTTTTGTAGGCTATACATTTGAAATGCGTGAGGAACTTTCTCAGATGAACTGAGTTTATAACCTACGGTGTCATACTGTGTTTTAATCCTATCATATACCTCATCTGGTATTATAGGATTACCACTATAATATGCTTCCTCACATTGTTCTATAAAATTGTTTAACTTCATTTTCCTATATGTTTTATGTCTGATTTGGGAATAACTTGATAAGCTCCCTTGTTATATGCTATTGATACAGTATACTGCTTACTTACTTCTTTCTTGTAAGTATTATCACTTGCAGGAGAGTATGAATCCATAGTCATACTAGGATACTGCTCTCTGTGATTATCTGTTTTATACTGCGGAAAGTGACCACGAAAAGATTGTGGTTTTGCTTTCTGTGTTTTGCAACTGGTCGTCTTTCTTTTGCGACCAAATGAATCGTGTGTAATACTTCCTTTTATAATCATACATATATTATATCAAATCCATGAGGATTTGTCAAGAACTATTTTTAGGTGAGGTATATTTGATCCAATATATCTTTGAACTCTTTTTCAAGTATTGATTTACTTTCTGCTAACGATAAGATTTCCACTAGCGCTATAAATAGGTTTCTAGTGTTGTTTAGGTCAAGTTCAAGAGAAACTCCCTCTTTACTTGGTTTCCATTCTTCGTCAAAGTCTTGGTAATATTTACGAATAGAAAGCCATTCTTCCCCACGAAATACTGATATTGAGAGTAATAACTTTTCATTTTTACTTTCATTATAGTATATTTCTTTTTCATAATAAGGTGGTGTATTCAAATCAATCATTCTTAATCACCTTATTTAGGGGAAGAACTTTGGTTACATCTTTGGGGTCTAACAACCTGTAAGAGTCGGTATCCCAGCAAAAGAGTAAACAATTATTAGAGCCTTCTTTGGCTCTGTTCTTTCTATTTTTAATGTAGGGAGCTGAAAAGTCCCTTGTGCATATATTGTATTTTAGTTTTCTACTATTTTTACTTCTATATGTGACATAAGCGTCTCCCGCTTCGTCCATGCGTTTTTTAAATTCTTCTTTTGTCATAGTTCCTCCAATTTAATCTAGCAAAAGTTTTTTTGAATTGTTAAATTTTTGGTTCTTTCAAAAGATGAAAAAATGCAGGGACTTGCGCCCCTGCTATAAAACTAAATTAATTATTTAGTTTTTCAATTACAGAAGTGAAGTAAACAGCTGCTTTACCTGTTAATTTAGATATGATGGCTTCATCTACATCTAAACCTGCATCAGTTAAAGCATTTGATAGAGAGTTCTGTGCGTCTGCAACAGACACTCTACCACCGCCGTTTCCGCTGGAAGATGATCTTGCAGCTGGAGTCTTCTTAACATACACTCCTGCCTTTGTCAAAATCATTCTTACACCATTCACAGATTCGCCCATCTGTTCAGCGATATCTGCTACAATTTCCATTGAGGTCTCTGGTGTAGGCTCTGCACTTGTGTACAGGTCTACTGCCTCTTGTTTTCTTGAATCGTCCCAAGCCATTCTTTTTCTCCTTAATTTTCCGAATTTGTTTTCATACTCCTCTACTGATGATGTGGCACGATAGCCTGGACACCAACCAGTAGAAGTAAGCATTTGTTGATAAAATCTGTCACTCATAGATTTATTTCCATTAATATATTATATTATAAGAAATATTTAACCATTTGTCAAGAACTATTTTTTGATTCCTAACTAAAATGCTTTTTAATTGTTTCAATTTTTTCTTCTGCTTGTGCAATCTTATCTACTTGCGTTTCTATGGCTTCTACTATATCTGGGTGTTCACCTATCCCTGCGGGATTTCTTTGGTAAACTAATATATTAGCTTTCGCCAT
>CEPM01000443.1_pt1 | contig 14009 bp, 30 predicted proteins | sample 530371 | NCBI WGS metagenome assembly CEPM01 (sample SAMEA2620004, study PRJEB7988) | marine metagenome | biome: marine biome (ENVO:00000447); feature: surface water layer (ENVO:00002042); material: "saline water (ENVO:00002010), including plankton (ENVO:xxxxxxxx)" | depth 5 m
GTTAAAAAACTTTTAAAAGAAGCAGAAATAATTGATGCTGCAATAGAAGAAGCAACAGTAGAACTAAAACCTTTAACATCAGCTAAAACTGTAAAAGAAGGCGTAGTGCCTGTAACACCTAAACGTGCTAGAACTAAAAAAGGAAGATATGTTGCTGACGATAAATCTACTCCTGATGTAAACGAAGCATGGGTAGGCGGAAAAGCACCTAAAAAGAAGAAGAAGTGATTTTGCAAAGTCCTTTATTTAAACCCGAAAGTTCATGGTCTGTGCCTGATGTGTTTCCACAGTTTGCAACTGATGAAACGGTAGCCATAGACCTTGAGACTTATGACCCTAATCTACTCATCAATGGTCCAGGTTGGGCTACAGGTAATGGTCATATTGTTGGTGTGGGTGTTGCTACAAAAGATTGGCATGGGTATTTTCCTATACGTCATGAAGGTGGCGGCAATTTAGATGAGGGTATTGTATTAAGGTGGTTAAAAAATGTTTTATCTACCCAACGCAAAGTAATCTTTCATAATTCTCTGTATGATGTTGGGTGGTTAAAAAGGGAAGGCATTGATATACAAGGTACAATCCTTGATACTATCATTGCCGCCCCTCTACTAGACGAAAATAGATTTTCATATTCGCTAGATAATTTAGGTAAAGATTGGTGTAACGAAACTAAAGATGAAACGTTATTACAAGACGCTGCACTTACTTATGGTGTTAACCCTAAAAGCGAAATGTATAGACTACCCGCAAAATACGTTGGACCTTACGGTGAACAAGACGCCATACTTACTTATAAACTGTGGCATAAATTAGAAGAACAAATTAAAGAACAAGATTTAGAAAAAGTTTTATATATGGAACTTAGCCTAATACCTCTACTTATCGAAATGCGATGGAGGGGTGTAAGAGTCGATACTAATAAAGCAGATGAAGTTAGTAGTCGATTATCTAAAGAAGAACAACTTATACAAGTAGAAATAAAAAGGAAATATGGTAGTGATGTAAATTTATGGGCTAACGCTTCATTACAAAACATATTCGATAAAAACGATTTATGGTATCCACGTACAGAAAAAGGCACACCTAGTTTTCAAAGACAGTGGTTAGAAGGACATGAACACGAGTTGCCTAAACTAATTGTTAGGGCTAGAAAGTTAAATAAAGCGAGAACTACGTTTATTGATAAAATGATAGGCGACCATGTATTTAATGGTCGTATACATGCAGAAGCTCACCCTATGCGTAACGACAGGGGTGGCACAGTCAGTGGTAGATTTAGTTATAGTAATCCTAATCTACAACAAGTCCCTGCTCGTGACCCAGAAATAGGTAATTTAATACGGTCATTATTTATACCAGAAGAAGGCTGTGAATGGGGAGCGTTTGACTATTCACAACAAGAGCCTAGACTTACGGTGCATTACGCCAACGAAATGAGTCTACGTGGCTCACAAGAAGCTGTACAACAGTATACAGAAAATAATGCAGACTTTCACCAGATAGTTGCAGATATGGCAAACATACCACGTAAACAAGCTAAAACGATTAATCTAGGATTAAGCTATGGTATGGGTAAAGAAAAATTAATTAGAGAGCTAGGGCTAGACGAGTTCGAAGCAGAAAAATTATTTCAACAATATCATGAAAAAGTTCCGTTTATAAAAGCATTACAAGACCAATGCACTCGGATAGCGAATTTAAAAGGATTTATAAAAACTATCGGTGGGCGTAGATGTCGTTTCGATTTATGGGAAAGTAAATTTGAAAGAACTACACCGCTAGCAAAAGATGAAGCAATAACAAAATACGGCGATGAACTAAAACGTTCATTTACTTATAAAGCACTCAACCGTTTGATACAAGGCTCTGCGGCTGATATGACTAAATTAGCCATGATAGAACTATGGAAGGAAGGAATAGTCCCACACTTGCAAATACATGATGAGGTAGATATATCTATCGAAAATCATGCTCAGGCTAAAAAAGTTATAGAGATTATGGAAAACTGTGTAAAAATCGCAGTTCCTCTATTAGTCGACGCAGAGCTTGGTCAATCTTGGGGCGAAGTTAAGGAGATAACTCTATGAGAGGTATAACACCAAAAAAGAAAGCAGAAAGTCAAGAAAAATATGCAATGATGTATGAGGAGTGGCTAAAACAAGATATCACTCTACTCGAATTAGCAGAAGCATATGATTTAACAAAACAACGTGCATGGCAAATTGTAACACGCTGTAAGTTAGGTGATGGCGATTATTATCTTGGAACGCAAGTTGCACGTAATAAATGGAATGAACTCAACTCTACTTATAATGATATGGAAGAAATAACAGCCGAATATAATGCATGGTTAAAGACTAAAAGTGTAAAAACTATTAGAAATAATCAGTCAGTAGTACCACATAGCGGTTGGGACTGGAAATACTAAATTTTAAGCTATATCGGAAAAATCGGTCTCACCAGACGCCACCTAAGGCGTTTTGACGGAGTAGTTAAGGGTTTAGCCTTAGAAGATATAGTCAGGGCTTAAAACGGCTTAGATTAAACAGAAAGCTAATTTCGTCGTTTTACTGCTTTACTTTGGCGTTAATCTACTTTACCCTATAGGTATGTGTAAAAAAGAGAAAGTTACATACCTACGATGTGCTTTACCCAAGTGTGATAACCCACTTACAGGAAAGCAAAGAAAATTTTGTAGTAGGAAATGTATGGTTAAAAATAACACGGCAAGTAGAAAAGGTGTTTATAAAGACCTTGACGGATGGGCAGGTGGACCGAGAAGTTTAACTAAAGTTGAAAACTCTATTAAACATGACGAAACTCATGTTACAGGTAATGGTAGATTCGCAGTTGATGACTACCATGTTGACCCAGATATATTTGCTATAGCAGAAGCTAACCATGAACAGTACGTGCAAGATAGAAATGAACACGAAGCTAAAGTTGTTATAGCAGGTTTAGAAGCATTTGTAGAAGAATACAATAAACACCATGACGTATCTTATGAAACTTTACGGTCTAAAAAATATCTAGCTAATTTAACAGAAGACCAAAAAGTAGGTATGCGTATCAAAAGTACAAAATATGCGAGAAAAAATAAAGATAAAATAAACAAAAGAGCAAAAGAAAAATATAGAACTAATAAAGAAGCTAGGAAAAAACGTGCAGTTTATGCAAAAAAATATTATGAACAAAACCTTAAAAAACCAGATTTATTCAAACATGAAGAATGGCTAAAGAAAAGAATCTCTGGCTCTTATTAAGAGAAAATCTAAAAGATATTCACCTACAGCGTATTGAAACAGGTATGACAGGTGCAGGTGTGCCCGACGTAAACGGTTGTGGTTGGGGCAAAGAATTTTGGATAGAACTAAAAGAAATACATTCAGGAAATAAACTTACTCTACGACCCATGCAAGTATCATGGTTAACTAAACGTGCAATGCATGGAGGACAGGTGTTTGTCATGGCTAGAAAAAATGACGAAATCAAACTCTACCATATCGATAGCCTAACAGGAATTAAAGAATTAGTAAAAGGTGGTTATAATCATAAAGCTCTTCTAACTCTCACCGTTCCCTACGACTGGGCTGCTCTTACTAGTGCTTTACTTTCGTAAGTTTGTTATATACTATTATAAGGGTAAGCGTGGGGCTTACAACCATATACACTATCAGAAAGGAGAATTATATGGCACATAATATAGAAACAATAGCGTGGGCAAACGATGTCCCTTGGCACAAACTAGGTGTTAAGGTAGAGTCTAATCTTACGCCATTGCAAATGTTGGAGGCGGCAGAGTTAAACTGGACTGTTAGTAAACGTCCAAGCTACACTATCGATACTCCAGACTGGAGCGACAACGTGGGGTTAATTCAAGCTGAAGATACCTACCATATTGTTCGTGACAGCGACAATACAATACTTTCGCATTGCGGGAAGAACTATGTTCCTTTCCAAAACGAGAGGGTATTTGAGTTTTTTAAACGCTTTACAGAAGCTGGTGATATGACCATGGAAACTGCAGGTAGTTTAAGAAACGGTAAAGAAATTTGGGGTTTAGCTAAAATCTCAGATGACTTTGAACTTGCTGGTGGTGATGAAATAGGAGGTTATCTCTTAATTAATCAACCACACGTAGCAGGTAAATCGATGACGATAAAACTAACGCCTATAAGAGTAGTTTGTAATAACACACTTACATTAGCTCTAGAACAAGCAGGTAATCACTTTAGAGTGCCGCATGTTAGAGATTTCAATGACCAAGTTGTTAAAACTGCAGAAGAGGCACTAGGTTTATCTAAATCTAAAATGCAAGAGTTTCAGCAATACGCTACAACTCTATCTAAAGCGAAAGCTAAACATTCTGACGTAATAGATTACGTTGCAGAAATATATCAACCAGATATGCTTATGCAATATAAACTAGAAGAAAAATTACGTTCAGAAGGTAAAGCAGTCGGTATACAAGAACCATTAGCGGAGAAACTTAATAAGTTCCCTGCATTAGCTATGGAAGGGTATTACAACTCTCCAGGTGCAAACCTTAAATCAGCTAAAGAAACATGGTGGGGTGCATTTAATGCTGTTACCTATGTCGAAGACCACCTTAGGACTTCGCAAGTAAAAGGTAATGCTTTACATAGTGCTTGGTTTGGTGCAGGAGCTAATAGAAAAGCTAAAGCACTAGATATGGCTCTATCGAGGGCTGCCTAATGGATGATTATAGCGTACCAGCCAATCTACTTGGCAGACTATGGGAAGCTGTATTCAGCAAAGCACATGAGAATGAGCTAGCACAAGAGCTAGCTGACCTTATGATAGCACAAGGCTGTGAGCAACTAGAGGGGGTCAATGACCCCGCTCTAGTGTTTATGTTTTGGAAGAAATATTTAGAAGATAATAAACTTATTAAAATCGAGGATATACACTAATGAAATTTAACATAGAAAAAGGAGTTCCTATCCCTGAAGATATCAGGGGCAGAGGCTCACAATACGCATGGGGCGATATGGAAGTCGGCGATTCAGTTTTTATAGAATTGCGAGAAGATGACAATGCAACTCGTGCAAAAAATAGATTACAACAATCTACTAGGACTTTTTGTAAAAAACAAGAACCCGAGTGGAAGTTTGTATTACGTTATAGACTTGAAGAAATATCTGACCCTTCAAACCCTACACTGGTAGAAGTATCTGGTATCAGAGTCTGGCGTATCGCTTAATGAACTTGCTGCTTTACATTCGTAAAAGTGGTAAGTATAGTAAAGCTTGGTGTCTGTATAAAAACAGATTAAATTAATATTTAGAAAGGAGAAAGATATGCGAACAGCAACTACTACTTCAAAATCTAAAAGTATGCCGCCAAAGGTTGTTGCAGACAAGCCTATAAGCAAAGCACAAGTAACAAAAGTGCCAAAGCCTGTCGCAAAAACTAGAGGTGCAGCGAGAAAAAGCTACAAGTTCAGTGGCACTATGCCTGAACAAACTGGCTTTACACCGCAAATGTATGCTTTATTACAAACAATTAGTGAAGCTAAAAAGACTGAGCTAGACCCTAAAAAGTTTACTGCTCAAGACTTAGTTGCACTAGCTGTTAAAAAAGGATTCTTGTCTACATGCCAAGACCCTTTAAGAATTTTCAGATTTTACAAAGATAGATTAGTAAGCGAAGGCTTCCTATCTGAAGTATAATTTGGAAACCGTGAGACTGTATTGCCTCAATAGTACAGTCTCACACGATAAGGTTAGCGGAAAAGTGGATAGCTATTAAAGTATAAATCCAGTTTGACGAGGAATTGATGTTTAATCTACATAGGTTAGGCTAGAGTGAAGTCATATGAACAACGCCTTATCATTTATTATTCATAGGAGGAGAATATGGAAATTACAATAACTAAACACGACGGCACTGTTGTAGAAACTAATGCTATAGCACTCGCTCGTAAGCTTAACAATGTTGTAGTCCCTAACATGGCTGATGGAGTTTTAGAAAAACCAGAAATCCGTTGGGACCAAGCTGATTTTATCAACTGCGTGATTGATACTATCGATACTATGTTTACTGAAAAAGAAATGAAATAACGTTGCTTTACTTTCGGCTTGCTGGTAGGTAAAGTATTAATATAACTAATTAAGAAAGGAGAAAGTTATGAAAGCTATATTAATTGACCCTTTTGACCAATCTGTGTCAGAAGTAGATTATAACGGAGATTACAAAGAAATATACAATCTTACAGATTGCGATACTTTCGATGTAGTATCTCTTGACGATACCAACGATATATACGTAGATGACGAAGGTTTATTGAAAGACCCTACACGTTATTTTAGAATATATAGTTATACGACCAACCAACTTGTGACCCTTGCGGGCAAAGGTTTAATACTTGGTCATAACGACGAGGGCGAGAGTATTGCCACTACGTTAGATGTTAACGAGTATGCGAAAACTATACAGTTTTTACCTGAAGGTAAGTTGGTTGCGAGAATTTGGAGTTAATTATGCCAAACCATTGTTTTAATAGAGTAGAAATACATTGTAGGTCTGAAGAACAGGCTAAAGAAATTAAAGAATTTTTACAGTCTGAAGAAACTTGTTTCGACCTAAGCCATATATTACCCGAGCCAGACTACGAAAGTATCGCAGTTAAGCCAACGTTTGGTAAAGAAGACGATACCCACCGTATGCCAAAATGGTGGGATTGGCGTATTCAAAATTGGGGTACTAAATGGAATACTTATGACGACGAGTTATGTGAAATTAATGAAACTTTAGAGTATCGTTTCAATACTGCATGGTCGCCGCCAGAAATGGCAGTAGCTCATTTACGTGAGATATATAAAGAAGAACGTGATGGCGTTAGTATTACAGCGTTTTATGACGAGCCTGGAATGGAAATCGCGGGGTATTATTAATGGATATACAAGAAGCGTTAGAATTACTTGGTGAAGTTGTTTCATCGGGGGCTAAAACAGGATACGACGAAGACGCTGTTAACGAGGCTTGGGATATAATTTATCAAGTTGTGACTGAACATGCTGACTTCGATACTCCGTAATGTTTTAGTGCTTTACTTTGGCGTTAGTCGTAAGTAAACTATTATTAAGTTTTAGTTGTGAGGAATTACTCTCGTTCATACGACCTCACAACTAGACGAGGGTGTGTGTAGGGGAAAAACGCATGCAAATCCGAGGAAGACCCACTCGGCACACACTCTCAATTTTTATAGAAAGGAGAATATTATGAACTTAGAAATTATTAAAGAACAAACATTACGGCATATCAGTAGGTTAACATACTATTTAGATATGTCTGATGAAGATAGGTTAAAAGCCTATGATTTTGTTACATCTGCTTTATGGGATTACCATAGAATATACGAGCCTTATACTAAAATCAAAGTTGCTGACGTAAGCCACTTTTTCGATATTTGGTTTGAAGATACTTACGGCAATTACAGTTATGAAGATACCTGTGTTTGTGGTTTACCACTAGAAGCCAACGGTAGAAATTGTTATTCACATATGACAAGGGGTATGTAATGGATAGGTATACAGTAGATTTACAATTATATATTTGGGCGGATAGCGATAAAGAAGCTGTTAAAATCGCTCAAGAAATACAACAACGACAACGAGATAAATTTGATAATCGTTGTAATATTAATCGACTAGCGGAAGCTCCGTTCGGTCGAGTACAAGAAAGGGAGATACAAATTGAAAGTAGTTATTAATAAATATACAGCTTTAACAGATATAGAGTTGGGTGTTAAAATAACAATAGACGATGTTAAAAAACTACACCCTAATTTAGCAAATTGGGAAGCACAGCATGTAATAGCACGGCTTGCCAGAGAACACGAAACAGGAGTATTTTATGGAGCAGCAATCGAACAAATCGACAAGTGGGCAAAAGAACTCTACCCCGAAAGAGCAAGAAGTTCCGAAACACCTACGACACCTGAGCAAAAAGAAACTTGATGCACTTAGGTATATATTTAGAGGAAAACTATGAGAACAACTAGATTAGAAGAAGTAACGAGAGTTGAGAACTGGGGTGAAGAACGTGGTTTACTGAATGTAGAAAAGTTTACACAAGATTTAATAGATACTAACGCACAAACGTTGAAACTTATGGAAGAAGTAGGTGAACTAGCGAAAGCTGTAGCTTATCGTGACGAACAAAGTTTAAAAGATGGTATAGGCGATTGTGCAGTAGTATTGATTATATTAGCAGCACAATATGGTTTAACGTTTGAACAATGTTTAGACCATGCTTGGGACGAAATTAAAGACCGTACAGGTAAATTAGAGGATGGATTATTTAAGAAAGATTAGTTCGCGAAAGGGACTTAGTTATGGCTCAGCCAAGACTATAGTTAAGTGGATAAGCACGCAGTGGCAAACACAGACATGACTAAGTCCTGCTTTTTTTGGTATGCAACAACTTTCATTATAGTGAGCATACAAGGGCTGTAGAGTGCTCCGTTCAACTATTCATACATTCTACAGTCCGCCCTTTGCTTTACTTTCGGTTTGCTGGTAAGTAAACTATTTATAGTTAAAAATTAGAAAGGAGAAAGTTATGAAATTTACAAAAATTGAAGACGGCGTTTATCGAGGCTCTGACGGTAATTTATACCACGACGAGCGAGTATTAAGGTATAGAGTTATATACCAACATGCTGATACACCGCACAGCGAAAACTGGATGTTACACACATCGCATAGTAAGTTAGAGTCTGCACAAGCAGAAGTCGACAGACAAAACGAAAAGTGGAAAGGTTTGAATGTATACAAATTACGTGATACAGGCGAAGCTACTACTATTAAAAGATTGTTATATTAAGGAGGAATTATGAATAATGTAACTAAACTAGAAGACCGCAAATGTTCTATTTGCGAAGGACATATCGAGCCTTTAAGAAACGATAAGGGCGAGATAGTATGGGAAGGCGGCAATAACGCCGAGCCTGTTAACGAAGGCAGATGTTGTGACGAATGTAATATGACAGTCGTTATACCTGCACGTATTGCACAGATGAGGAGTTGATTATGGGTGTTGAGATATTTATTTTACCAGCAATGATGTTTTGTTTAGCTATCTTAATAATGATAGCAGGGAGTTAATTATGGGATTAGATTGTTATATAGTACATGGTAACGACCATGATAAAGCGTTTACGCACGAAGATGATGAACGCCTAAAAGATATCAACCTTTGCGGAGGTATGCTCAGCGGAAGTGGTAGCGATGGCTCGTTTAGGGGTAAAGTATACGAGCCTTTAGTTGATGAGCTTATGCAACATCGAGGAGGTATATGGCATAAATCGGAGCACGATAACCCGCCGTATGTTACAAGCGATGAACTAAAAGCACAAGCTGATGTGTTAGAAGAATTTTTACATACTGTTAGAGAAGAATATGGTGTGTTTGGTAGCGACCCTAATGATACGAACTGTCCTTTAGATATTGATGACGACACTATAGTTTATCAAGTAGAGGATTGGGCTGAATATACACTCGGCGAAGTTAAAGACCTAGCGACTTTACTCGGTATTGCTGGTAAACGTGGTGCGGTAATGCACGTATGGTGGTAGTGCTTTACTTTGGCTTTACTCGTAGCTATACTATTTATAGCGTAATAAAAGAAAGGAGAAAGATTATGATATGTTCATTATGCCGAGATAAAATACCGACCGCACGAGCTAAACTAGGTTATTCGACCTGTACATCGTGCGGCGAAGAAGCTGCACAGCGATTAGCTGAACAGCGTAAAACACAGATTGCACCAGCGTATAACAAAGGTGCATATCAGTATATCACTATTAACGATACTAAAACTATTGGGAGGTAGTTATGAGTATTTCAACAGAAAAATTATTTGGACAAGATGCTGTTAGCTCTTGTCCTGACGGATGGACTTGTGTTCAATGCGGAGACGAGTATTCAGAAAATACCGTAGATGTAAAAGATTATTATGTAATTAATACTGATGAGGGAACATTATGTTCACCGTGTCATGAATTAGATAATGCTACTTTAGAGTGTCGTGAGTGCGGTAGTTTATTGATAGGTGACGAGCCTAGAATAATCACTACCTGCGACGAATGTAAAACTAAAACTATTGGGAGGTAGTTATGCAAACTGAAGAAAATAAAAATAAACCATACTTTGAAATGTTAGATACTATGCAGGAAATGGGAAGTATTAATATGTTCGGAGCACCTGCAGAGTTAAGAAAAGTATTTCCAGAACTTGGCAGACACGAAGCTGTAGATATTACAGGTGCTTGGATGAAGGCACAAAAAGAGAAAAATGACTGATTGTAAATATAAAGTGCTCGGAGATTGTGATATACGCAACAGTCATAAAATTACGAAAGACGGCGTATTAATCAGCGTATTAGAATGTGAGGACTGTGGCAAACGAGAGGTAGAAACTTTTGATGAACTCTATAAACAAGATGAGAAATGATGACGGACTTTGGTTACTAATGGCTTGGCTTTTGCTAACTTCGGCGGTTGTTTTACTTTGGTAAAACTCGTAGCTATAATAGTAAAGTAGTAAATTATTATTACGATAGAAAGGAGAAAGATATGAACGAAATTTTTAATAATATAAACGAACAGCTTGATAAGAATCGAGTTGACGAGTGGCACTGTACGATACCTCTATCAGAAGATGGAGGGGTAATGGCTGACGATTTAGTAGATACTATTGGACCAGGCGGATTAGTTGACGGTTATATAGTTGTGATTGACGAAGAACGCAGAGGTTTCACTGAAGCCGACTTTATAGGTACTACAGTTATACAATCGAAAGATTATATCTACCATATATTGAAGATTGGAGACGGACATGGATTCAGTGCTTCGATTACTAGAATTAACCAAAATGCGGAGGAAGTATGAACGAAATATTTGAATTAAGGGTTTATCCCGAGCCGAGTGATGCTTATGCAGAAAACGGTAAATTCCATTTGATATGGAAATACGTAACACTAGACCAAGCGAATAAGTTGATACAAGCATATGATAAAGTGTTTGATTTGATGTATGCACCTGAAGGTTTAGAAGATAAGGTAGGAAATATGTTAACAACTGATACTACGGACGACCCGATTATAGCTACTATGGTCAACGGAGAGATAGTCGCAGTCAGCCACACTGACGGTAAAAGATATTTTGCACCCAGAGACGGTTTTGATTGGATGAATGTTACAAAAACGGAGGAAGTATGAGCGATAGATTATTTAAAGTATATTTATGTTATCATCACGAGAGAGAAAGAACCCCTAATCAATACAAAGAATTTTTATGTATCACTACAGCAGACCGTGTAGCAAAGATACATGAACATTACTCGGAGTTGTGGGGTTTAATAATGGACCCATGCCATACTAATCAAAAAGGAGAATACTACCCAGTCGATGAACTAACGGAAAGTAAAATACTACAAGAATGGGAAGCATTTGATTTCGATGCGTTATTAGAGTGTGTAGAAACAGGTGAAGAATTTTGGTATGTGACTATACGCGAAAATGGTGTAGATAGATATGAATTGGAGAAAATCTTATGAGCGATAAATTATTTAAATTATATTTAGAATATAGACATGAAGTGCAACCGATGGACGATGTATTCGTTTGCATGTGCCGACCAGAACAAGTAGACGATATATTAGAAAGTTATGCTGAACTTTGGTGTTCAGTAGTAGATAGAAATATAGATTTACTCGATAAATACCCTATCGAAAAATTAACAAACGACGAAGTATTACAAGGTTGGGAATCGTTCGAAGGAACAAAACTTGAGAATATTGAGACAGGCGAAAAGTTTGAGTATATAGAAATCATTGGTACAGACAAGTATAAGTTAGAGAAAATCTAAAGCTCGTAGGCTGCTTTATAATCGCTTTGCTGGTAGCTATAATATAAGGGTATTAAAAAAGAAAGGAGAATATTATGAACGATACACCAGAATTTGAAGGAATAAATAGCCCTAGCGAAAAGCTAGACGCTAAGATTTTTAGTAAAGCCTACCCCGAAGATTTAGCCGATAAGCTGAATGGTGGACCTGTAGTTGCTGATTTCTTTGTTGTCGGTAACTCTACTATTATGCGTATAAATGTTAATGACGGTATGTTTGCGGTCTATCATTTCGAAAAATGCCCTGCGGTCTTAACTGCTAGTCAATGTGAATCTAAGTTTGATTCTATGGTTAAAGTCGACGCTGAATGGGTCGAAGAAACTGAGAATCGTAGAGACTCTTAAAGTGTAAGCCCTCGCTTTATGCGGGGGTTGTTTTATTTTCGGTTTGCTGGTAGCTATAATATATATAGTTAAAAATATTAATTTTCAAAGAAAGGAGAAATTATGAAAGAATATACTAGAGGACGACACGTCTACATAGGACAAGAATGGGATTGGTCGAATGAATATACTGAGCCAAGGAAGGTTACTAAGATAGAATTAGTAAAACGTGGGACTAGATGTATGGACGATGAGTTTACATTTAACGCACCAGCTGAGCTACTAACATTTGACGATGGAACACAAGGATATGTTAGCCCTGAGTTTGAAGGAGTTTTGTGGACTTACGACACTATAGAGCGGGAGCGTATGGGATTGCTTAGATAATTAACACTCGAAGGACCCTCGCTTTATGCGGGGGTTTTTTACGCCTGTAGTAATCTAAAAGTCGTTGGCGCGTCTTAAAAATCTTAGGTATAATATAGGGGTAAAAAATTATTTTTACGATTAACTAAGAAAGGAGAAATTATTATGAATGATAAATATAAAGACTTTTTGAAAACATTAGCTAGAAAAGTAAAACTAGTGGATAAAATGTTGGAAATTACTAGAAAACATTTCAACAACGAGTTTGTTGGGATGAGATTACACGCATTTGACGATAGTGGTTGGTTTGGTAGAATGGTTCCGATTAAAGTGACTGACGATTGGAAAAATGTTACAACGACTTACTGTCATGAGAGAAATGCTAATATACTTACACCTAGTTATTATTGGGAGTTAGCGAATGATTTCTGGAATGATTTAAAAGAGTGGAATATTAGTTTTTATAATACCGATATAAAAGACGGTAAGCATAGACCGTTAGTTATTAATTTTATGGTCCACGAGACTATGGGTAATTATAGTTTTATATGGACTAAGAAAGAATTCGATAGATTAGCCGAAACGTCGAATTTATTTCCTATAGCGTTGCGACAACATGAATTACCGAAAGGGTATTACTCTCCGAAAGAAACGAGAGTGTTGGGCGACGAGATAGAAAATATGACTGATGACAGTATTATGGTGATAACTGCCGACGGTTGGGACCAGTCGGATATGTTTGATATTAAATATTTTAATATTTATGAGATTAACGCTGATACAGACATAGAAGAAACTGTACAGGAAATCATTGGTGCACTTTTAGATACTGATGGTGCCAGCAGATTCGTAGATAGATACTAAGGACTATCTGCTAAATGCCCTCGTGCCGTTATCTACGGCTCGGGGGTTTTTATTATTAGACCTATCGTATTAGTGTTTTTAAAAATAAAAAATTTTATTGAAAGAAATCTACAAAACTACTAATATCTCTAATATACTAATAGAATCAGTCTACAACCCTCTTTGTTACTCTGTTCTTTGAATCTACAAAACTAATAGATTTTCTATTAGTTATTAGAAACTATGGTAAGATTACTAGAGGGCACGAGAAAAGTAATTTGAAAATTATCTTTTTTAATATATTTGTAATATCATTTGCTGAAGCGAGGTATTACAATGAAAAAGCTAACTTATACTCATTTAGTTCCCACCGAAGACGGCAAAGCTTTCGTAGACCAAAATGGTAAGACGTGGCAGCCACTCAACTCTAAACAAAAACTATTTTGTAAAGAGTATATTAAAGGACAAACAGCAACTGAAGCCGCTATAAAAGCAGGCTATACAAAGGATAGGAAGGGTGCCAAAACACAAGGCAGCGTATT
>CEPM01005867.1_pt1 | contig 13971 bp, 13 predicted proteins | sample 530371 | NCBI WGS metagenome assembly CEPM01 (sample SAMEA2620004, study PRJEB7988) | marine metagenome | biome: marine biome (ENVO:00000447); feature: surface water layer (ENVO:00002042); material: "saline water (ENVO:00002010), including plankton (ENVO:xxxxxxxx)" | depth 5 m
TATAATAAAGAAATTGAAAGACCACGACCTGTATTTTCTGTAGTTGCTTGTGCAATTATACGTGAGCCGTTATCAAATTCTAAACTACCTTTGTTATAACTTGTTGCACCTGCTCTAATGTAATCAGGACATAACTCATACGCATATCTAATTCTATGCATAATTTCTTGGGCACCTGAATATTTGTGAGCCGCAATTAAAATAGTTTGGTCTGGGTTAAACATTGCATACCATAAAAGATATCCAGCCGCAGTTGTAGACTTTCCCATTTGTCTTCCTAACATTGATATAGAAAATCTAAAATCGTGATAAGAATGCAAAAGTTCATTTTGAAAAGGATATGCATTATATAAAATACTACCTCTTGTCGGGTGTTGTATTTTAAAATAATTGTTTAGAAAGTGAAAAGGATCATTTGCACATTTGCTAAACTCTAGTAGTTCTGTGTTACTAAACCTTGTTTTTTGATATGCTTTTTTAACTAAGTCTGCCATAATTAAATACTCATTTAATTATATTTATGCACAAAAAAAGGGGAGCCTAAACTCCCCTTTAGTTATTATAGCAAATATAATATTTTTAAACTGTGTGTGCTATTTCATATAAGAATGTTGAACCAGTAGCATTCATAGTACTAATTTGTCCTGCCGTATAATGATGTCCGTTTTCTGATGGATTTTTGTCTACGTCAATCTCATAAATGTATCTGTCTGTTGTTTCTGTAGTTGTAACATTACTAGTTGCCGTTAACGCATATTCGTGTAATCCATTTGCATCTACAGTACCTTGCCAAGCAGACCACTGACTGATATTTGTATCAACTTTTACAACTATAATATCACCTACAACAAGATTGGCTAAAACTGAATGCCAAGTAGGTAAATCATCAGCACCATTTGTAGGTTGATTTGGATGTGTTTTTGATACTCTCATAACAAGTCTCGGTTGACCACTTGATGAATCTGCCGATGAATCATATCTAGTTGAATCCCAACCATCTGCAAACCCTTCACCACCGACTAGTGCCGTTCCTGCTGAAGGATAATTTGCTGGTAATGATATATTAGTATTTTCTGTGTTTAATTTCCAAGCGACTGCCGTACTTGCAGTCTCAGTTAGTAAACCATGGTCTTGATTGTCTACTACTGTTAAATCTGATACTGTAGATAAGTCTACATATTCTCTAGTTCCAGATACTGAACCTAGATTTGGACCTCTATGCGTAGCACCCGCAGTTGGTAAATCTTCTGCCGCGTCTGTAATTGCACCAAAATCCTGTAATTCTGCTAACCAAATAGAACGTCTTACACGTACTTTTGCACCAGTACCTATATTATTCCATTTGACGTTTCTGTAAGTATTTGCCATAATAGTGTCTCCAACAAAATTATTAGTTCTCTAATAATTCTATTTATCGGTTCTAGTGATATTTATTAAGATATTAGTTTATTAATATGCTTGTGTTGTACTGTTATATTCAAATTGGTCAAGGTAACCATTTGTACTTCTTCTATGATGAGAAAACTCATATTTATAGCCATCAGCATCATATAAAGTAAGCCAAGTAGTATTTTCATAATTTGAAATTACTTGTCCTTCAAACAATTGGTCAAGTACTGATGCTCTTGCACCGAATTGTGAGTTATCATAATCGATATTCCATCTTGTATAATTTCCGTTACCTGTATCTTTCGTAAATCCTGATATATGATATCCATTTGGTGCTTGAAGACTTGAGTATATCGCATCATTTAATCCCCAAGTATGATATGCACTGTTGGTTGACAAAGTAAATGTACCATTATTAGGGAATGCATCACCTAATTCTAATGTTGTATTTGATGGATGATGTACTGCTTTAACAAGTGTTACGTCTGTGGTCATACCATTTGCAGTCCAATCAGGATGGTCACTAGTCAAATCAACGTGGTCTAATACATAATCTTGTAATGAAGTATTATAACTAGCACCTGTGATACGTAAGTAACGGTCACGTGCTTGTGCTGGTGTTGACGTTGATGTATCGTTAATTGTAATGTATGCAGTTTCGGCTACCTTTGTAGCCGGGAAAGATGTGCCGTTTAAATCTGTGTTGTGAATCAAGGCTTTGAATCTTTCTACACCAGTACCATCAGATATAGCATCTGCCATAACTTGAATTTGGAAACTTGCAGTGTTATTGTTAACTGTTATCAAACCTGCTCCAATTGGATAACCAGTTGAGCCATCTTGACTACCATATTGGTTACCACCACCAGAAATATCTTGGGTAAAGTCAAATGTACTACCTGTAGTATGTGACCCTTGAATTGAGTGTAGTAATTGAGTACCGTCTGCAACATTTGTTGTAGTTACTGTAAATGTTACTGTTGTACCTTCATCGACAGATGTTCCTCCAGGAGCATCGTGTGTTACCGTATATGTAGGTGACGTATCCACAACGTTTGTGTTTTCTGGATTTAGTTTCCAAGCAACTGCCGTTATTGCGTTATCAGTTATTAGACCGTGGTCTTGTGTATCAACTACAGTTAAATCATTTACTGTGGATAAATTAACATACTGTCTCGTACCAGATACCGCACCTAAGTTTGGACCTCTATGTGTTGCACCTGATGTTGGCAAATCTACGGCATCGTCTGTAACCGTACCAAAATCTTGTAACTCTGCGAGCCATATTGAACGTCTGATTCTTACTTTTGCACCAGTACCTATGTTATTCCATTTGACTCTTCTATATCTATTTGGCATATGCCTCCCCTTTATATTCCTATGTTAAATTACGAATCTTTAACTGCTCCAGATACAAATACAAATTTACCTTTTGGTCCTGGAGTATTTACACTACCTGCTCTACTACCTAAATAGTAGTTTGTTCCTGCTACTGAACCAGATCCTAGACCTATTTCAGTACCATCCCAATCATTTACAGGTGTAACGTAAGTTGATGTGTACCCATTATCACTTCTAGGTAAACTTGTACTACCTGAACCGTTTGGATAACCACCATAAGCCTCAATAAATGCAGGCGGGGCTGATCCCACCATTGAACCTTGTTGAATAATATTTGTTGTACCATCAGTTGAATAGTACGTCTGAAAACCAGTTGAAGCAGTAATTGTTGAAGTCGTTGTTCCATTACCGCTTGATGTTCCTGCACCTGATGAAGTTATAGCAAGAATACTATTTGTTGCAACACCGTCTATAGTTGTACCTGTTGTAACACTTGGATCATAAATCATTATCTGACCTACACCACCAGTACCGCCTGTGTAACCACTTGCGTAAGATAGAGAACCTCCATTATTTGGATCACCCCAAACACCTCTTTGAGCATTTTGTCCTGGTCTTACAAATAATGCACCATTGCCTGGAACTTCAATATCCCAAGCGTGTATTACTTGTTGACCTGACTCTTGGTTTGTTGCATTATTTCTGTTAATACCCATTGCTTGATATGAGTAAACTCTATAAGTTGTAGAAGAAGTTGCAGAAGGGTTGTTAATTCTACGCCAACCAATAATAGGTGTATCACCTGAACCACCAGTTGCCGATGTGACTACTTCATATCCACTATCACCTGGTTCTTGATTACCTGATGAAACAGTAGTGTGCATATAACTAGCAAGTCTATAAACACCCATAGTATTACTTCTGTTTACTGGATTTACACTATCGCCGAAATTCCAACTTGTAAAGTTAGAGGAAGATGAAACTGTAAAATCTGCCTGTGTTGCTGGTACAACAACATTTGTATTTTCTGGATTTAATTTCCAAGCAACCGCCGTTATTGCGGTATCAGATATAGCACCATGGTCTTGTGTATCAACTACGGTTAAATCATTTACTGTAGATAAATCTACATATTCTCTTGTACCAGACTTAGCACCTAAATTTCCTCTATGTGTCGCACCTGATGTTGGTAAATCTACGGCACCATCTGTAATCGTACCAAAGTCTTGTAATTCTGCAAGCCATATTGAACGTCTAATTCTTACTTTTGCTCCCGTACCAATATTGTTCCACTTGACTCTTCTATATCTATTCGGCATTCAACTCTCCCTCATTGTTCTTGAAGTCTTATGATGTATTTATCAAAAAAGCAGTCCCGAAAGACTGCTTAGTTTTGAGGTTCTTGAAAGAGATTATTTGTTTTCTTCGTTTAATTGTTCGCCTAAAGGCTTAACTTCTGCATCATCGTGAGGTTCTACGTCACTTGGAAGACCACCGTGTGGATCTTCGTGATGTTCTTCAGGAATTGCTTCCATTGTACCATCATCTGGCATTGCAGTATCATCGTGATCCATCATATCGTCCATCATATCATCTTCCATATGATGGTCTTCATAATGAGGCATTGATGAGCCTGTTTCGTATAATGCTTGTGTGTGCATATCAGTTGACCAGTCTTGGTGAGTATCATAAGCAACTTGATCCTCTGGAACATATGCCCAGGTCATAGGTGCTTGGTCTTCCATATGGTCTTGATGTTCTAATAATTCGTCTAACAAGTCACGTGCATTTTTTCTTTTGTCAAGTTCAATGCCACAGGCTCTTCCCTCTGCCTCTAACATATCTTTGACTTGTTTTTCCATTTCGGATGCTTGATGTTGGAGGTCTTCCATCATCGTAATCATCATTTCTTTATCGTACATAGGTGGTCTCCTCTATACCGTGTAGGTAAGTTGTGCGTGATTGCACTTGTATTTAGAGGATTTTAAGATTTATTGCTGGTTATTAGTAGCGTTGCTAACTTGGTTTTTAACTGCATTTGCACCTGTCTTAACCGCTTTTTTTATTAAAGCACCACCAATTTTTTTAGCCGCCATACCTACTAGCGGAGCGATTGGTAGTTCGTCAATTTTTTCACTTTCTTCGGCACCTACTGCAATCCAGCCTTCTTGTTTTGCAACTTCTTCATCGTAGCCTTTGTAATCATCGTTGCCACTGAAATAAGTGAAGTCACTTGCTGGCATATAATGTGTCCAGTTTGACATTTCTGCTTTTTTGCCGTATCCGTGGTCGCCAGTTTTTGCGTTGAACCAAGCATACATATCTTCTTCTTCTGCAACAACTTCTTCTTCTTGAGTTACTTCCTCAGTTGGTTGTTCAGTTTCTTGTGGAAGATTTGCTAATTTTCTTAATCTGTTTAATTCTGCGTTTTCGTCCATTTCATCTTCTCCTTCTTCATCGTATGAACCATATAAGTTATCAATATCACCGATGAAACCATCACAAGCGTGGTTAGGATCATCTGGACAATCACCGCCACAATAACGACATTTTTCTTCTGCTATAAATTCGTATGATTCAAACCATTTTTGTTTTTGTGTTTCTTCGTTAGTTGATTCCATCATACCTAAATCAGATAATCTCATTTCTAACCATTCTGTTGGATCACCGTCTCTTGCTTTTTGTGTACCATATGGCATTTCGTCTTGATAATATCCAAATAAATCCATGTAAAGTTGTGAATCAGGATCTAACTGACCAGTTGCTTTTACTTTTTCAGCATCTTCTGGATAACTCATAAACATTGCTTTGACTTCATCTGCTTCCATACCTTCTTCAACTTTTTCATCAGTTGTTTCTTTGATTTCATCTTCGATAAAATCATCCATTAATGACTCATAGATTTCGCTTTCGTCTAGAGAATATTCTAATGGGTTATCACCTCTTGAAGGTGCTTTGTCTAGTGATTTCTTTTGCTTTGCAATACTTTCTGGAGATTTTTTTGAGTAATCGTCTAAGTCTAACTTATCGTTTGCTGGTGTTGGTTTGTATTCAGTTTCTTCTTCGATGCTTTCGCCACAACCACAATCAGATTGTGATTGCATTCCTGCTAAATGCATCATACGTAGAACTTCTTCTGGATGTTCTGTACTTGTGTTTGAAGTTGTAACTGACTTTCCGTTATCATCAGTAACAGTTAAGTTATAATGTTTACTCATTTTTCATCTCCTGAGATAACAGAAGGACTAGACTTTTCTTCTGTATCCATTTGTTCTTGTGCCGGATCTCTTTTTTCTTTCGGGCTTAATTCATTTTCGTGTGTCTCTGTTTCTTTTGGTGTTAAAGACTTTAAGAAATCTGAAATAAATCCACGTCCGTAAGATTTTCCGTCATCGGATTCTTCATCATAATCAGAAGTTAATAAAGGTTCTTTATTTTCTTCTTCTTTTTCTTCTGTTGGTTCCCATCCTTCTGGATGTACTGCAACTTCTTTGATGTTTAATCCTAATAAATCTGATAATTGTTGACGCATAATGTCCGCTGATACAGGATAACCTGTAACAACATCAATCTTTGAAACTTCTGAAATATCAATGTCTTTAAAGAACATTGGATTTTTAGAAATTGGAGTAGTTGATGTTTTTGACATATTTTTTACGTCATACTTTCCTAAGAATCTTTCAATTCTATCTTCATCACCTTCTGCCAAAGCACAGGCAAAACGTAATGTCATTTTATGTTCTTTTTCTGACTCTAATAATATTTCTTTAAAAGTTTTCATTGTTGTTCTCCAACGTACTATTCTTATTTATCAATTTTGTACAAATTTATTCCTTTTTGGACTTTGCCTCATCTGCAATCTTCTGTGCATCTGCTATTTTCTTCAATAATTCGTTTCTATCGATGTTCAAACTGCCTTCAGTAGTTAATTCTTCGTCATTTTTGCCAGAATCCCTATCTTTTTGATGATCCAGTTTTGCTTTCTGTAATTGAAGATTAATCATACGTAGTTTTCTGTCTACTTTACTGTCTTTTGCCTCTTTTGCAGTCTTTAATAACTGATTTGCAGTCTCCATTAGTTTAGCACCTGCGTGTACTTCAACGTTCATACCTAATTGAAAGATTTCTTCAAATGACTTTAGTGCTTTAGAATGAATATCGTCCATTTCACGGTCGTGTTCATTTAAATCTTTTACAACAGGCAATGCAGAGTCAATTTTCTCTGTATTTTCCATTTCTTGATTTAGAATTTCTTGCAATTCTTTAGATTCTTCAATAGTAGGAACTTGTTCTTCTTGTTCTTCTTCGATTTTCTCTGGTTCTTCAGGAGCAAGATTAAAAGTTTCTTCTAATTTCTTTGTCATTTCCAATACCTTTCTACGTTTTCTACATAACGTTGTTTACTAAAGTATTTTACATATGTTTCTTTCATAAATTGTAAATTACAAGTAGGACTTGTCATACCTACATACCCTGATATTTTGTTTACTAGTTTTTCAGGGTCAGTAACTAGTTCTTCAAAATCTACTATCAACGTATCTATACCTGATGTTACTTTATTATATAAATCAAACCAATCTTTACTATATGGTTCAGTTTCATAAGGCACTGATTTTACATCCGGTGCATTTTTAAGTATATGGTTTCTCATACAAATAGTAGTATTTCTTTTTAATAAAATTTTCTTACTGTATTTATATTTAACTTCTAAGTTATTTTTTAACTTGTCTACAACACTCTCACCTTTAGAATCTAAGTAAGGATGCACTTTAGATATGAAAAATCTTTGGTCTAATTTTGCTTGTTCTATCAAATCATCTAAATTAAACATAACTTCAAAGAAACTATCTTTATTGTAAAACTCATAGTCATCAAATACTAATGGTGTATCAAATAATTGCAAACCTATCTTTTCATTTTGCCTTGCTTTTATTCTACCATCATTGATAAACTCTATTTTAGCACCATTGCCATAGATTGAATCAGATATCGATAACATAGAGGTAAGGAAATCACCACCTGCACCTGGTTCATACATTAATAAAATTGTTTTCTTTGAGATTTCCTCTTCTAGCCTAGAAATCTTATCTTTATAGTTCATTTTTTAATCTTATCATATTAAGGTAATGATATTTATGCTATTTCTTTTTCCTCTTAACAGGTTTTGGTTTTCGTGTATTAGAATATATGTCTCCTTCAGTTAAAACTCTGAATCTCATATTTCTTTTATTACACCATTTAGTCGCCGCATCCCATTTTGCATAATTTTGTATGACTTGTGCTTTTTCAACTCTTGCTCTTGCTAATCTAGGATCTGCTTGAGCCGATGGTTTGATTTCTATTAGTTCTGCTTGTTTCTTTCCTGCTTTGTCTTGGTATACAACTACAAAATCAGGAACATATGCAGTTACTTTTCCATTTAAAGGATTTTGATATGTTATTTTTACTGGTTCACTAGCCCAAGCAAATATATTTGGGTTGTTGTCACAAAAATTCATAAACGTAAGTTCCCAACTACTTCTAAAAGTAGGTTCTCCCTTACCAGAATACTTCTGTGGGTTTCTTATTGTGTATTTGCCTTTGTGAAATTTTGATGTTCTGCTCATTTAAGAATAGCCCTTGCAACATATCTGTTTGGTTTTTGAGGATTTATTTTACCTTCTTGATAACCAAATCGCAAGGAACTGTTCATAGCAAATGCGCCTAAATCATTTAATTTAAAATCTGGAGATACTTCATCTACTAGTTGATATGGATTTAATCCATAACTTCTTGCGACATTTACTAATTCAGCCGCATAAGTATTTGCTTTGGTATCAGTAAAGCCTTTTTTAATAAGTTTTGCTTTTAATACATCTATATCGAATGCCATTATCTAATACCCTTTGTTAAATTTTTTAAAGTAGTAATACTTGATTGTGCTGAATTCAATGCTGAGTTACTTACATTTGGATTTGTTGAAACTGTAGTTGTTGGATTTGCGTTTCCTCCACGTGCCACTCCTGCATTGTTTATCCCATCTCTAACTAAATCGCCTATTATACCAAATTTACTTTGTTTTGTTTTACTTAAATTCTGTAATGTGCCTATACCCGTGTTCCCTACAATGCCTTGTGCCGCAGAATTTTTAATATTGTTCCAGTTTATACTTCTTCCATTAAAGAAAGCATTTACTAATTCACCTTTTAATGCACTTGCTAAATTGCTACCACCGTATCTTTGTGTACCACCGTCATATGTATTACCTAAGTTAGCAAAATCTGCCACTTGAGGATATTTAGTTGCTGGTTCAAAAGGATTTGGATTGATGAATTTTTCTTCTGGTACTGCCTCAAGAAATTGATGTCTTGATTTGGCTTCTTCAATTTCTTGTCTTGCTAAATCGGCCGCCGCATCAGCATCTGGACTTGTAGTTGCTGAAAAGGCCAGTTTGTTATTTAATTTTGATAACTCATCTAATTTTTGTTGATTTATTTGGGTATTTTGAGCCCTTAATGAGTTTGAAAATGTCTGATTACCTGTTGCCCAAGGTGCATCATCGGCACCTGGTATATCTAAACCACTCATCTTATCTGTTACTTTACTTTTATCTCCATAAAAGTCTTTTAATAAATTATTTAATGCATCATTCCATACATTTGCGTGGTCTGTTTTCCATCCTGATGTACCTGAACTTTGAATTGCTTCAAGTAAGTATTCATTACCATAGTTCATCCAATCAGGGAATGACTCTACTGTAGTAACACTAGGACTTATAACAACATTTTCTGGTTGTAAACTTATGTCCATAGTTCTTAAAGTACTATCTGCATAATCACTTGGTGAGAATGTAATATTAGATACTATAGGATTGATTATTTCAATTTTTTGAATTTGACCATCACCGAAACCTTGATTTTCTATACCAGGAGCGGCGCCTACAGATGAATCTAAATTACCAAAGAAATGAAAAATTACAACTTTTTCAAATGATTGATGAAAAGACTTTCCTTTTGCCGATAATTTTCTACCTTGATTTCCTATTGACATTAATTCTTGTTCGATACTTGCACTGTCTGTGTTCATATCTGCATTAGCAAAGAATTGACCATAGATTTCTCTCATCAACTGAAACGTTTGACCGTCAGTTGTATCATAGAATTGTAATTGTACTTCTGGGAAATCTATACGTGTAGGAACATAGACACGTTTTCCATATCTATCTACAGGGAATGTAGTTGTTTGGATTCCTACTCCACTTACACTTTTTGCGAATCGTGCCGTTGGAAGTTTGTTTGCTGATTGAGTTCTTTCGTTTATGCCGTGTAACTCGACATAGAACATATCCCCAAATTTGGGAGTAGAATTCAGAGGACTACTACGTGGTCCTCCGAATCCGAATCTCTTTGAGGCGTTCTGACTGTCCCTAACTAGTTTGTTACCGGCGCCGTTAAACCCGCCCACTTTCTTGGTAGCCATATCGGTGCCTACCTTTTATTAACCAAGGATACTAGAGTTATTAATGAACTGTGTATCTGGCATAATTTCAGTATCAGTGAATACCGCGTTATCATATTGAATTGTTAATGCGATTGTTACTGGATCTGAAACTGAGTAATCAGATTGTGAGTAGTCTGCGTTCTGAACAAAACAACCTTCAAGTTGCCATTGTTCGTTTGGATTGCCTGAGTTACCGTCTAAGATTTCAATTAGAGTAGAAAACTTATAGTTAGTACCTGCCGCCGGACCAGCCTGATTTCTGTGGTTCAACTGTGATTGTACTTGAGCACCAACTAGTTTAGTTAAGTTGTTTGCAATATCATCACGTAGAGTAATTGTGATTGGCTCCCAAGTGTGTTTGCCCATCATATACATACGTGAGTTATATGAATCTACTGGAATTGATTCGTGAGTAATCTTCGGTCTAGTTACGTTCATTACTTGTCTTGTAAACTCTTGTGTTTGTGTGGCTGTGCCACCAAAACCTGCAACTTGAACACGGAAACGATAATTCAGTTTTGGTTGTAGAATACCAGAACCAGTAACTGCGTCACCAGAATCTGTTGGTACACCAAAATTATTTAATGTTCTTGCCATTTTTTTGTCTCCTAAAAAGTTTCGAAACTTTGTTTTATAAGAGTATTTATCATTAATGTTTGGAATTAAAGTTGTATATAATGAAAAACCCCTCCAAAAGGAGGGGTTAATCTAATTTATTTTGATAATATCTCTATTATGCTAGAGATTCACCAGTATTTCTAATACGTAGCGGAATGTAGATAAATTCAACTGATTTAACTGGTTGAATTGCAACATCTACATATAACTCGTTTCTATCAATACGTGCTGGTGTGTTGTTTGATTCATCACAAACTACTAAGAAGTCAAATAGACCTCTGTTTGTAACTAACTCACCACAGAAACGTTCTACTGCATCACGAATATTGTCACGTGTGATTTTATCATTCTGTTCGAATAAGAAACCACGTGATAAATTGTCAAGATTGAAACGCATATAGTTTACTAGTCTCGCAACATTTACTCTGTCTAATGCAGATGCAAATGCTTGTGAAGTTTTTTGTCCGTAAACTACTAGACCTTGATTTGGAAGGTCTGCGATTGGATTGACACGTGCAGTGTATAACGTATCACGTTGACCATTGCTTAAACGTACTTGTGAAAACTCATTTTCATCGTTTACGAAACCAACTTTACTTGCGTTAGTTACGACACCACGTGTTAGACCCGCTGGAGCAAACCATGGGAATGACACTTGGTCTGAAAATGCTATTGTACGTAATGCAATCGCTGATGAAGGGATAACAACATCATTACCTGATAAGTCTGTAGATAGACCGTGTGGGTAATAAACTGCCGCATATGTTTCTGCTGGCATATTGTCAGTTGCCCAATTTTTAAGAGAAGTAGAATCTGACTTAAGATCCATTGGTGTATCACCAATTACAAAAGCGATTTCTTTCTTGTCTTTGTTTAGAGCAATCATTTCATCCATCAACTCAGGATAACCTGGAGCCGCGATTAAGTTAAAGTATACTGACTCTGAACGAATACCATCGTTGCTTGATAGAGCCGATTGCATACCTTCAACAACCATATGACGTTGTGCGTGTGCGCCAAACTTACCAGAACCATCTAGGTTAGAACCTGATGCCCACTCCCACTTACCGTTAGTGTATTTTTTAACATTGTAAGTAGAGTAATCCATGTTAACAAGTAACATATCTTGTGGGTGTAACTCTGGGTTTGGTGTTAATGCGTGTGCAGAACGTGTATTTGTATTACCTTCTGCATCATATGGAGCATCGTAGTTGTAGTGTCCGAATACTACACCATTAACTGATGATTGGTCTGCATTGTCAAGTTTAACCCAAGATGATCCATCGTAACGATAGATTGCTGGGTAAGGAAGTTCATCGCCATCGACCCATAAGTCACCTGTTTGTAATGGTGATGTACCATCTTTTCTTGCAGTAGGCATACCTGTTCTTAGTTGAAGTTCAGTTGCTTGTAAGCCGTCTGCGTCTTCTGACCAAGCGTGTGGTTGCCATTCCATTGCAGTACCATTGAAGTTGTTCTTTAAGATTTCAATTTTTAGGTCTGAATTGTACCATAAAGTACCTTCTGCAACTTCGCCTGTAATTTGTGTTTCTTTGGCTTCGATTACTAAATCGCTCCAAGCACTATCTACATTTGTTGCTCCTGTGAAGCCCATTGCAGTGAAACCTGCGGCAAAGTCAATGTTTAATTCCATGCCATCAGTTTTCGATACTCTGATTTTATTTGAACCTAATTTTTCAACTGTAACGTTGGCCGCATTTAGTGATGCGTTTGATTGCATTTGTAAAATTAATGCATCTAAAGTCACTGCGGTTACGTTGAATTGTTGACCTTCTACTGTGAAATCAGTTGTAATACTTGATGTATTACCGATTGCGTTAGAAGTAATTGATGTTACTGTTTTACCAGTATGTCTTCTTAATTCCCAAAAACCTTTTGTTGCATCATAACGTGCATAGATATCGCCAGCAGTTATCAAGTCTGCACTTGCGGCATCATCTGATGTGTATAATGGTGCTTGTACAGATTGAAATAATCCAGATGTTGAATTATAAATTGATATTGTTGGATCAATACCACCACCTTGTTTAGTTAGACGAACATAAAGTTCACCACCTGCAAGAGGTGTTGTTCCGTCTGACTTAGTAGTAGGTGCAAATTTGTTAAATTGGAAATCTGATGAACCGGTGTCGCCTAATACGATCCAGTTAACACCAACTTTTTCATAATATGTAACTTTTGTTGTTGAGGCTACGATTGCAATGTCTCCTGAGGACCCGTAAGTGTTTACTGGTGCCGCAAAGCCATCTGCGTTTATTGGTTCAACGTTACCACTATCAGGTGCATCTGTTAATACTTTTGGTGTAACTGCATTCCAGTTTGTACCATCATATTTAAAGATACCAAATGCTGATTTTGATACATCGTGCCAATATGTGCCGTTTGCTATTGCGCCTGCTGGTTCGTTTGTAGATGCTTCCAACTGTGACATATCTACGTTTGCACGAACAACATAGGCGTTGTTTGATACGCCAAGATATTGATACGCGGCTAATAGACCGTATTCACTAGTTTCTGCTCCTTGCACAACCGATCCGCCAACTTCATAGAACTTTGGTTCTCCGAAAGTTTCAACTAATTCTCGTTGTGAAGAAACAAGATATGCAACACCGGCATTTTGCTCAAGTGTTCCAGAAGCGATTGCTGAACCAGATGCGTCTGTTTTGTTTGTTGCAGTTGCAACAACTAGTAATGGAAGTGTGCCTTGAGTAGCGGCCGCATATTGCGACTCATCACTAACTGTAACTGACACGCCCGGTGATACTAATGTAGGCATTCTGTTTCTCCTTATTTCATAAATTGCTATTCAGCAATTTTCTAAATTGCTATAACTATTTATCGAAAAATGCGAAAAAAGTGGTGTTTTTGAGTTAACTACGTAGACAATAGGTCTGAAACTTGACTATATAGATGCTCCAAGTCTTTAGAGTTATCAAATTGAATGTCAAAGTCCCATCCTGCCCATCCATATTCACTTCTATGTACATTTGGATAGTGACTATTCATACTATTCACCATTCTATCAGACTTTATAGTATTCTGTTTACAAGCAGTTTCCCACCAATCTGGTTTGTCATTTCTCCAAACTACAGAAGTTTTTCCACCTAATTTTTTAATAACATC
>CEPM01012239.1_pt1 | contig 13795 bp, 23 predicted proteins | sample 530371 | NCBI WGS metagenome assembly CEPM01 (sample SAMEA2620004, study PRJEB7988) | marine metagenome | biome: marine biome (ENVO:00000447); feature: surface water layer (ENVO:00002042); material: "saline water (ENVO:00002010), including plankton (ENVO:xxxxxxxx)" | depth 5 m
GGTTTTGTAGTAGATGAAAAACTATCATTTACAGAAAAAGCTTATGTTGATGGTTTTCTAAGGATGCCTAATGAAGATGAGAATATTGATGAGCTAACATCTAAACTAGCAAAAGATAAAAAGGTTTATGGAGGTTTTAGCTTACAAGTTAGAATGTCTAAAAGTGGAAAGATAGCAGCTATTAATCATATAGATTTTTGTGATATTAGAGTAGGTGTTAATGATAATTTATATTATTACACTGATGACTGGTCTGCTAGGAATCCACAAAACAACGAAGATTATAAAATATTACAGCACTTTCCTTATGATGAGAGTGCAAAACCTGAAGTAGATTATTTAATTTATTACAAAGAATATAGACCAGACTTAGGAGTTTATCCAATGCCAGACTACACTAGTGCTATACCTTACTTAGAGTCTGACGCTGAGATAGCAAACTTTACTTTACAAAATATTAAAAACAACCTATCAGCGGGATATGTTATTTCTTTTGCAAATGGGCAACCTACTGAAGAGGAAATGCAATCTATTGAAAGAAGATTTAAAGATTATGCTACAGGAGCTGATAATGCTGGTAAGCCTTTGCTATCATTTACTGACCAGAATAGTGACCATCCTCAGATACTACCTATTCCAGTAAACGGACAAGACGAAAGATTTATTAACCTAAACAACCAAATTAGGGAAGAGATATTCACAGCTCACGGAATAACTAGCCCTCAACTTTTTGGAATTAAAGAAAACTCTGGCTTAGGTAATAACGCGGATGAGATTGCAGTAGCTAGTCAATTGTATCAAAACTTACAAATAGACCCAGAACAAAAAGTATTTAATGAGTTAATAAACTCAATACTTAACTTTAACGGTATTAGTGGTCATCCAGTAAGACTACAGAAAATAGAGCCAGTACAAAGATACTTTAGTGAAACAGCTGTATTAGGTGCTATGACTCAGGATGAGCTTAGAGAGAAAATTGGACTGTCACAAAGCGAAATAGAAACTAATAAAGTAGCTGAGGCTATTGGTATATTAAGTCCATTAGTAGCTACTAAGGTACTAGACAATATGTCTATTGAAGAAATAAGACAATTAATAGGTCTTAAAGGTAGTGTGACTAGAACTACTGAAAGTCTTAAAAAAGAATTTAAAGAAGTAGAAGACGAGATTATATTTAGTCAATTAGATAATACTGGAATAGAAGTAGAAAAACTAGAAATAATAGAAACTTTTATAAAGCCAATTACTAATATAAAAGAGGCGCAAAAATTTGAAACTCAATTATTAAACGATTTTAAATTTGAAATAAATAGAGTTTTAACTAGTGCTGAAAAAAGTATTTTAGATTTACTTATAGATAATCCAGATTTACCTATTACAGAAATAGCTGAGGCTTTAAGTTTACCACAATCTGAAGTTAATGATTTAATAGCAGAACTTCAAAATGCCGGCGCTTTAGATAATGAATTTAAACCTACTGAAGATGCTAAGAAAACTATTCAAAAGCCTGAAGATGAAACTTTTGTAGTTTACAAATATATAGAGAGACCAGATGCGCCACCAGTACAAACTCAAAGTAGACCATTTTGCATTAGAATGATGGCATTAGCTAAGACTAAAAGATATACACTACAGCAATTAAGTTTATTAACAAATGACTTAGGACAGTCTGGAATTGATATATTTACTAAAAGAGGTGGATGGTATAACAACCCAAGAACTGGGCAAACCACTCCCTACTGTAGACATATATGGGAAATGCAAATAGTAAGATTAAAAAAATGAAATTAAGTAGCTACCAAATATTAAAAAGAAGAAAACTAAAAGCAGAAAGCGAATTAGAAAATATTAAAGAAGATTTAGAGGCTATTGTTTTACAGCCTTATAGTAGTAGAGCTAAAAATGTAAGACACGAAATAAAATTAAAATACGATATATAATGGCAGTTTTATTCATATCAGAACAATACGTAAAGAACACTACATTAATAGACGAAAATGTAGATATGAGGTTAATATTGCCTAGTATTAAAGACTGTCAGGAGTTAAGGATTCACCCTATTTGTGGAACTCCTTTATATGAAGATTTAAAGACTAAGATAACTGGCAGCACTTTAAACAGTGATGAGGTTAATTTATTAGATAACTATATAGCACCTACTATGGCTCAGTGGGTAATGTATGAGTGTTCTACTTCTATGTTATTTAAATATAGAAATAAATCAGTATCAACTAAGAATAGCGAAAACAGTAATCCTATAGACTATCAAGATTTACAGTATTTAAGAGACGAGTGGAAAAACAAAGCAGAGGAAAGAGAGGCTAGGTTAATTAATTTCTTATGTGAAAACGATAATTTATTCCCTAAGTATAAAGAACACTCAGATGATTTAAATCCTAGAAAGACAGCTTTTCAAACTAGCTTCTATTTAGGTGGTGGTGGTAGTAGTTACTGCTGGAGAGACGAATATAGAAATAGCCAAAAATGATATTAACTTATAACCAAATAATAGAACAATTTAGAATATTTGCTAGTTTACATAAGCAGGTTCAAAACTTTGGTAATGGTGACTTATGGGAGATAGTAGAACATAACCAACTAGCTGACTTTAACTATCCACTGTTTTGGGTAGCTGACCAGCCAGCAACTTTAGGTGATGGAACTTTTACTTGGAATTTTAATATTATGGCTATGGACTTAGTTAATAAAGATGAGACTAACGAAAATGATGTAAAGAGTGATATGTGCCAGGTTTTACTAGATGCTGTAGCCTACTTTGAACAACAAAATGTTTCTAGTAGTTTTATAGACTGGAAGAGAATAAACTTAGTAAGAGGCTCTACTTTAAATAGTTTTACAGAAAGATTTGAAGATGAGCTAACTGGTTTTGGAATGAATATAGGTTTTAAAATGCCTTTTGCTTATGATAACTGTGATATACCAATGTAAAAGATATGGCAATAATATATAATAAAAATAGAAAAAAAGGATTATTTTATATACCATCTGGAGGTTTAGGCCCTAGTGTTAGTGCTGAATTTGCTTATGGTAAAGCATCTTACAACCAGGCTGAAGCTGACCCTACGCCAACTATTACAGGAACTACTGGTGGAACATTTAGTTCTGATGCTGGTGTTTCTTTTATAGACACCTCAACAGGTCAAATTGATTTATCTGCTTCTACTATTGCAACACACGCAATCACATACATTGTAGATGGTGTTCAATCAACTCAAAATGTAGGCATCACAGCAGCACCTTATTCTAGTACTAGGTCATTTAGCTTCGATGGGGTAAACGACTATTTTGATTTAGGAAGTAATTTTTATCAAGTTGGTAGTGGAGATGTAAGCATAAGTGCTTGGATAAATCCCCAATCTCAATTAGGAAATAACGATATAATTGGAATAGGCTCAAACGGTGGTAGTAGAATAAGACTGCAAAGAAGAGGAAATAATTTTGGAGCTTATATCAATGGTTCAGGTCTTACTGGTTCAGCTCTTACTGGTTCAACTACAATCACAAATGGAGTTTGGTATCATTTAATGTTAATAAAATCTGGTACAACATTTACACTTTACGTTAATACAACATCAGAAGCGAGTGGAACTTTTACTGGTACTTTCGATTCTCAAGAAGGGATTATTGGAGCATATTTTGGAGGTGGTTCAGGTTATATTAACGGCAATATAGACGAGGTTTCAATCTGGAATTCAGCTTTAAGCAGTGATGCAATTACAGAGATTTACAACAGTGGTGCTGGTAATTTTGATTTAACTAATTTAACACATACGAGTTCAAGTAATTTGAAAGCGTGGCTAAAAATGGGAGAGTAAATGGCAACAGAATTTTACAATAGAAATTGGCGTATGCCTAATAGTTGGAACGGCTCAACTGATAATAATAATAAAGTATCTAATTATTCTATGACCTTTGATGGGAGTTCGGAGTATATAGATTTAGGAAATGATGTGTTTTTTGATACAAACAACCCTTTTACTTTTTCAGCTTGGATAAATTTAGATTCATACACAACAAACTATCCATATATAGCCAATTTAAAAACTAATGTAACAAATGGTTTTGCTATATTTTTAAGTAATACTGGATCATATACAGGTGTAAATATAGGTTCAACAGATAGCAATATAACAAAAGGAAAAACAACAGGTGATATATCAAGCACCTTTCTAAATTCTTGGAATCATATTGCTATAATATATAATGGTAGTGGTGCAAACACATTAAGTAATTATTCAATTTATGTAAATGGTTCATCTATAACATTAACAACAACAGGAAGTTTTTCAACTATTACAAATGTTAATAATTTAGGAAGGTCAGGTAGTGGTTCATTTTACTTTGATGGCAAAATAGACCATCTAGCAATCTTTGACTATGCTCTTTCAGCTTCACAAGTTACAAGTTTATATGGTAACTCTACTGATGGAGTAGGTAATCCAATGGAACTATCTACAAAGCCAGTGGCATACTATAAAATTGGAGATAAAGCAGCATTTAATGGTTCTGAGTATTTAGTGACAAATTCAGCTAGTGAAGTTTACAGTCCATACGCTTTAGATTTTGACGGAACAGATGATAAAATAGAAACTGGTATAAGCACAGGCACTAATGATGTTAGTATTTCTTATTGGATGAAAACAACGGCTACACATTCATATTTATTAAAACAATGTGCTTTTGGTGGCCCAGATTCAACTTTTGGCACAGATTACAGTTTAGGGCTACTTGGTTCACACGTTTTAACTCCAAATGACACTAAAGTTAGAATTTTTAATTCTTTAGGTAGTACTAAATTAAATGATGGGAATTGGCATCACGTTGCTTTTACATACGATTACACAACAAAAGAAGTAAAAGCTTATGTTGATGGTAGTCTTGACTTAACAACAACCGTTTCTCTTTTTAGGTCAAAAACAATACTTATTGGAAGTGCTGGGAGTAGTTTATTTTTTACTGGTGCAGTTTCACAATGCGCTTTGTTTAATTCTGTTTTAACATCTTCACAAGTTACAGAACTTTACAATCAAGGTAAACCAGGAAATCTCAACTCACACTCAGCATATTCAAACTTAGTTAGCTGGTGGCAATTAGGAGAAAACAGTTCTTTTGACGGTACTAACTGGACTGTATTAGATGAGAAAGGAACTAACAACGGCACAAGTGTAAATATGGCTGAAGATGATTTAGTAAATGGAGTTGGTACTACTGGAAACGGTTTAAGTGATGGAATGGGTGGAGCAGATAATATAGTGGGCGAAGCTCCTTACAGTACAGCAAATGCAGTTAGTTACGGTATGGGAGCAGACGCAAAATCAACATCAGTACCTAGTTAAAAATATTAAAAAATAAAAAAATGAGACAATACGCAGTAATTAATTTAGAGAATACAGATAAAGTAATCTTTTCACAGGTTAATCAATCGAGTGCACAAACAATGCGAAGAAACCTAGCAAACACAGAGGGTTTACTTTCGTGGAGTACAGAGCCGTCATTTATTACAAATTCAAGTTTACCTATTGTAGGTAGTGTAATGACACACTCAGAAGCTCTTGAATTGATGGCAACACCTGAATGGTCAGAACCTATGCCTGAATGAGAGGATTAACAGCTAAAATAGAAAAGCCTAAAAAAAGGCGTAAAGGTATTCACGCTAAAAGTAAAATGAGTAAGAATAAATGTAGTAAAAATTATGTAAAACCCTATGCAAAACAGGGACGTTAAAATATTAAAAATGGAAGACCATAGTCTATTAATGGCTATAACCGCTCTGGTAGGAGGGTTAGGCTTAAAACAAATCTGGGATATTATCAAAAAGAAAATGGATATTAAAGCCAGTAAAGAAGCTAGGACAGATGACTTCCAAATACAAGTAATAGAACAACTTAAAGAAAAGATAGGTGACTTAGAAAAGAAAATTGATTCTTTAATTACAGAAAATACTCATTTAAGAGAAAAGCTAGCTAGGATGGAAGAGAGACTATTAATTAATGCAAAAAAAAAAGTCAATCGTAGAAATAATGCAACTAAGTAAAAACCTATATCTATCTGAAGTAATCAAATCTAGAACAGCTAAAAGACTAGGAATAACCAATGAACCAACAGTAGAGCATTTAGTAAATCTTAAAGAATTAGCAGAAAACATATTTCAACCTCTAAGAGACTATTATGGAGTGCCTATATATATTAGTAGCGGTTACCGTTCTGAGGCTTTAAATAAAGCTATTGGTGGTAGTAAATCCTCACAGCACTGTAAAGGACAAGCTATTGATATAGATAGAGACGGTCATAGCTTACCTAACAACGCTCAGATATTTGAATATATTAAAAACAATTTAGACTTTGACCAATTAATATGGGAGTTTGGCAGTAACACAAACCCAGACTGGGTACACGTTAGCTATAATAATTATGGCAATCAAAGAAAGCAGGTGCTAGTAGCATATAAAGACAGTAGAGGGAAAACTAGATATAAGAGTTATGAGTAATAATAAAAAGTTTAAAGATACTAAAATAGGTAAATTCTTAAAAAACAAAGCACCTAAGATATTGGATATAGTTGGGGATGTATTACCAGACCAAGGAGCTTTATCAATAGTTAAAAACCTCATAGACAAAGATGATAATATAAGTGCTGAAGATAAAAAAGCACTACATAATCAACTAATAGAATCTTATAAAACAGAAGTAGCTGATAGAGATAGTGCAAGAAAAAGAGAGGTAGAAATTGCTAAAGTAAGAAAGTTCGATTTTATGTTTACTCTTACTGGTCTAGTAGGTCTATCTACATTTGTTTTTTTAGTATATGCTATTGTTTATATTAACATACCAGAACACAACGAAAAGACATTTTATACTTTAATCGGTTTGGTAGAAGGAATAACTTTGAGTATTTTTAGCTTTTACTTTGGAGCATCAATTAGAAAAAATTGATTATATTTACTTTTCTTTAAAAATTGAGTAAGAATAAAAACCATAATAAAAGGTATATAGAATCTAAAACTTCCAATCCTAGATATAGACTAAAACCAGACGAAGCAGAAATAATACATCAGTATAGAAGAGCTAAAGAAGAGTGTGAAAGAGAAGGTTTAGACCCTAAAACTTTACATAGTGGATGGATTAAAAATAAAAACGCTAGTCTATATTTTAAACAGCCTAAAGCTAATGAAATAGATTTTAAGAAACTTAGTAAAGAACTACTAGAAGACTTAAAAGAATATTCCCCTAAATACCCACAATTACAAAGACAAAAATATAAAGATGGTCATTTACTTTTTATGTGTCCGTCTGATTTACATATAGGTAAGCTGTGTAAGAGCTTTTCTAGTGGCGAAGAGTATAACAATCAAATAGCTGTTATAAGAGCTTTAGAAGGCGTTAAAGGGTGTTTAAATAAAGCGCAAGGGTTTAACGTAGATAAAACTATTCTACTATTATCTGGAGACTTATTACACGTAGATAATTTTGACAATACAACTAGAAAAGGTACTAAACAAAATGAAGTAGATGGTTTACTAAGTGACCACTTTCAAATAGCTAAGAGGTTAATGGTATCTATTATAGAGATGTTATTAGAGGTTAGTACAGTTCACGTTATGTTTACGCCAGGAAATCACGACAATACTATCGGCTGGTTAGTAGCTGAGATATTAGCTGTATGGTTTAGACATAATAAAGATGTTACTTTTGATGTTAGTCTACAAATGAGAAAGTATTACAAATATAAAACTAACTTAATTAGTAGCTGTCACGGTCATAGAATTAAAGCAGATACTCTACCAATGGTAGTAGCAGATGAGTGTAAGTGGTGGAGTCAAACTAAATATAGATATATGTTTACTCAGCACATACATCATAAAGTGTCAAAGCAATACCCAGGGCTGTGGGTGGAGTCGCTTATGTCACCTACTGAATCAGATATTTACCACCATACTAGTGGCTATCAAAGTTCTAACAACAAAGCAATAGAGGCTTTTTTGTTTAGCGAGTTCGGTCAAGTTGCTAGACTTACACATTTATTTTAAGATATAATTATATTTTTTTTAGTCTTTTTGTAATTTGTATTATAATTATATATATATTTACAAAACAAACATTAAAAATAATTAAAATGTCAAAGACAATAAACTATACAACTAGAACTTTTTACGTACCAGCCGAGAGGATGGACACACTATTAGAGTTTCAAGAGAAATGTAGAGCTAACGGTCACAAATCTTATAGCTCAGTGATGTTAAAATTAATGGAGGAATACAATAAAAATAATTAATTATGCAATCTAATATATATTATAACTCACATAACGATTACTTAGAACACTGGGAGCGTTACGAAAGACATAACTTTTTAGCTCAAAGACTACTTAATATTATTATACAGGCCAACTGGAATAAAAATTTAATATGTAGATTCTATTTAACTAGAAACGATATAGAAATACATAGAAATAGATTTGGTCGTTATATAGCAGTAGTAGAAACTATAGCTAAAGAAATGAAACAATTAAATATAAATTACAACGAAAAAAGAATAATTAAGATAATTGATATACTAACCAAAATACAACAATATGACAATTAATAAACTAAAAACAGTAGACATAAAAGGTAAGGCTTATGTCACAGTAAACGAAAGAATTAAATACTTTAGAGAAAAGTTTACAGGATATTGCTTAACTTCAGAGATAACACATATAAATGATAATGGTGTTATAATCCGCTCAAGTATTCAAAATGATAAAGGTGTAGAAGTAGCTAGTGGATATGCTCACGAAAAACAAAACTCGAGCTTTATTAATAAGACCTCATTTATAGAAAACTGTGAGACTAGTAGCTGGGGTAGATGCTTAGCTAATTTTGGAATCGGTGTTGATTCTAATGTAGCTAGTGCAGATGAGGTAGCAAATGCAATTAAAAACCAATAAAAATACAATTATGACAATATTTGACCACATAGAAAACATAAAAAACCAATGCGAGTTTATACTAAAAGAATTAGAAAAAGAAAAATCTATCTATGATTATTGGAGAAACGATAATATAAAAAAAGATTTAGATAATTTAAACAACTTAACAATTAGAAAAGATGAGGACGTTTAAAATAAGATGTTCGGCTATTGGTCAGATTATGACTAATCCTAGAACAAAGAAAGAATATTTATCTAAAACAACAGCGAGCTACTGCGAAGAGTGGCTTAAAGAGCAAATCTACAGCCGTAAAAAAGAAATTAGTAGTAAGTACTTAGATAAAGGTAATATGGTAGAACAAAGTTCTTTAGATTATATAGCCAGTGAATTAGGTTATGGTAGTTTACCTAAAAATGAAAAGTCATTTGAAAACGATTATTTAACAGGTACTCCAGATGCTATATTTAGTGACCATATAATAGACGTTAAAAACAGTTGGGATTGTTTTACTTTTCCACTATTTTATGATAATGTACCTAATAAGAATTATTACTGGCAAGCTCAAGGATATATGTCTTTAACTGGATTAGACTATTATAGATTAATATATACACTGATGGACACTCCAGAAGAGTTAATTAAAAAAGAGTATTTTGGCAGTAATTTAGACTATGATACTTTTGCAAAGCATTACAAATATTCAGATATTGATTCTAAGTATAGGATTAAAGTATTTGAAATAGAGCGTAATGACATAGACATAGATAGTATTTACACTAGAGTAGTAGAGTGTAGAGAATATATAAACAATATAAACCAATAAATAAATAAACAATGATAGATTTTATTACATACGACAGAGAAAACCCATATATATGGAAAAAATTCAAAATGTACTCATTTCAAGCTAAAGAAAAAGGTTTTACAAATTATTCAGCAAATGGTATATTTGAAATTATTAGATGGAATACAGATATAAAAAGTAGAAAAAAATACAAAGTAAATAATAATTATAGACCAGATTATGCTAGAAAAATGATGAATCAATATCCTGAGTTTAAAGGTTTTTTTAGAACAAGGTCATTAAAAGCAATAAGAACTAAATAATTAAATTTATAAAAATGGCAATACATAACCAAATATTCTATACTTATAGAATGAAACAGAAAAAAATAGAAGAATCTATTAAATTACTAGAAGAAAATAATTATATAGTAATGACTAAAGAACAATATAATAAAATAAATAACAAATAAAATGGAAAAAAAACAAATAATATACTGCGGAGGCGGTAATAAAAGAAACGAAAACTGGCTTACAGTTACAGTTCACATAGATAAAGCTAAAGAACATATCTTTGAATATAAAGGTAATAGATATTTAAAATTAAATGTTAATGTGAAAGACCAGGCAGACCAGTTTGGAAAAGATGTTAGTCTTAGTGTTAATACATACGAACCACAAAAAGAGTCTAAACCAGTACAGCAAATAGCTGAAGAAACTGATGATTTACCCTTTTAACGTAGATTATGTTATTGAACTATTTAATAAATACGGTCTTATTTTAAAAAAATGACATCAAAAGAAAAATATGAAACATTAGGAGATAAGGATAAAAAACTTATCTCCGTTTTATTAGCTAAAGGTAAAACACAACAATACATAGTAGAAAGATTTGGGCTGTCTAAAAAGTTTGTTAGGTGTCATCTATATAATGAATTTGGTGTAAAATTTATAAATTATAATTCAATACCAATTTTCTTTGGTACTAAAAAAGAATCCTACTATGAAAATGAAATGGATTATGGTACTATAAATTTATATTATGATTTTAAAGACTTAAACGAATTTGAGATTATAGCCTATAATAATTACAACGAAAAAAACAAAGCGTATTATGAATGATAAAATAAAAAAAGAAATAGAAAAAGATTTAAAACAATTAACATTTGACCAAAAAGTTAATTATATAAATGATATAAAGTTTTTTATACATAAAAACAGCCCTTTTAAAAACGAACCTGTAGATTTTGTAAGGTGGGTTAAATGTGATGATATAGTTTCTAATGATTATAACCCAAATAAAGTAGCTCCTCCAGAAATGGAACTTTTAGAAGTTTCAATAATGAATGACGGCTATACTCAACCAATTGTTACTTGGGATAATCACGAAAAAAATAAAATAGAAGTGATAGATGGTTTTCACAGAAATAGAGTAGGTAAAGAATCTAAAATTATTAATAAAAGAATAAATGGTTATTTACCTGTTGTTAATATAAGAAACGAACAATCATCTAAAAATGATAGAATTGCCTCAACTATAAGACATAATAGAGCAAGAGGAAAACATCAAGTTAATGCTATGAGTGAAATAGTTATAGAGTTAAAAAATAGAAATTGGACAAATAAAAGAATATCAAAACAGTTGGGTATGGATGAAGAAGAAGTGCTAAGGTTATGTCAAGTTAGTGGATTAGAACATTTATTTAACGATAAAGATTTTTCAAAGGCTTGGGAATCTTCAGACTATGTAGAAAATAATTATGAATTATTAACTGATGATGTTAATGATGTTATTGATTTGTATAAAATACCATTAGAAGATGATAAGGAACGGATTTTTCATACTTACGATAAATGGGAGTGTCATAAAGCAGGTTTTTATAAAAGTAAACTAGATGGATTGTCTCATCAAGAATGCGAAAATAAATTCATAGAAATTATGACTAATGAAGATGTGTTTAATAAATCATTAAATAGAGTTATTAATGAGTGGCAATATAGTTGTGAACATTATCTAACAAATAAAGCAATGAATAGAATTGCTTGGTTAGGTCAAGCTGCGGTTTGTATATCATCTGGTGTGCCTTCAAGATATTCTACTGCTTGGAGTAAATTAAGTAAAGAAGAACAAGATAAAGCTAATTTAATAGCTAACAAATATTTAAACATCTGGTTAGAAAAAAATAAATTACAAAAAATAGATTTAGAAAATGCATTAAATATTAACAGACAAATAGAATTATATTAATTATGGCAACAAAATATTATTTAAATAAAAACGTTTTACAAGCATCTAAAGAAAGAATATCAAAGGTCTTTGATTCTTTTGAAAAATATTATATAAGTTTTTCAGGCGGTAAGGATTCAACTGTTATGACTCATTTAGTTTTAGATGAAGCTATAAAAAGAAATAAAAAAGTAGGTCTTTTAATTATTGATTTAGAAGCACAATATCAAAATACAATTGAACACATTGAAGAAATAATTGATAAATATAAAGACAATATAGATTTACATTGGTTTTGTGGTGAATTATTATTAAGGAATGCAGTTAGTGATTTTCAACCTAAATGGACTTGTTGGGATAATAATAATAAAAATATATGGGTTAGGGAAAAGCCAAAAAAAGCAAGTGATTTATCTCAATATGATTTTTATGTTCCAAAAATGGAATTTGAAGAATTTATGGTTTTATTTGGTAAATGGTATGCTAAAGATGCATTAACTGCTGGATTTATAGGAATTAGGTCTGATGAAAGTTTACATAGGTATAGAGCTATTACTTCTAATAAAAAAAATCTAACTTATAATAACTATAAATGGACTACAAAACTTAATAAAAATTTATTTAATGTTTATCCAATTTATGATTGGAGAACTGAAGATATATGGATTTTTCATTCAAAGTATAAAAATTTATGTCATAATAAGATTTATGATTTAATGACAATGGCTGGTGTTAAATTGAGTAACCAAAGGTTGTGTCAACCTTATGGAGATGACCAAAAAAAAGGATTATGGTTGTATCATATTTTAGAAAGTGATACTTGGTATAAATTATTAAATAGAGTAAGTGGTGTTAATAGTGGTTCATTATATATTAATGAAAAAGGTAATATTAATGGTTATAATAATGTTACAAAACCAGATAATCACACTTGGGAAAGTTATTGTAATTATTTACTTAAATCATTACCATATAAAATGCAAATTCATTATAAAGAAAAATTTAAAAAGTTTATAGTTGGATGGAAAAAAAGAGGTTATAATAAAATACCTGATGAAGCTCCACACGATTTAGAAGTAAAATGTTGGGCTCCTTCTTGGAAAAGAATGGTTAGGTGTATTTTAAGAAATGATTATTACTGTAAAGGATTAGGCCAAACACAACCAAAGTCTGAAGCTTATGAAAAATATAAATCAATTAAATATAAAAGAAAATTAGAATCTGAATTAAAATAAATACTTTTACTTACTAAAACCAATACAACAAACACAAATAAATGAGCGAAGAACTACCATATTTTAAATTCTTTCCTAGTCAGTGGATAGGTGGAGAGATTAACTATTTATCTAAAGAAGATAAAGGAGCTTTTATAGATGCTGTCTGCCACTACTGGAATAAAGACTGTTCTATGACTTATAATAAACTAGCCAGGCGAATAGGTCAAAAGTCACTAGATACACTACTAGATGAAGAGCTACTACAAAAAAAAGGCAATCAAATTAATATAAAATTTTTAGATAAACAATACAAAGAGCGAAAAGAACAATATATAAAAAGAGTGCAAGCCGCTAAAAAGTCTAAAAAAACTAAGATTAAAAGCAATGACCCTTATTTATCTACAAATAGTATTAATAACTTTATGAAAGCGCAACAGAATGATAGTTGAAAAAGATGAGCAACTAAAATACCTATACGCTTTTAAAGAGGGTAAAATTAAAAAAGGTTTAGGAATTGGAAACGAATTAGATAATTGGGTATTGTATAAAAGAGGTAGTTTTAATATTATAGTAGGTTTAGATAATGTAGGTAAGACTAATTTTATGTTATGGTATTTCTTAGCTTTAAGTATTAAACA
>CEPM01038077.1_pt1 | contig 13779 bp, 4 predicted proteins | sample 530371 | NCBI WGS metagenome assembly CEPM01 (sample SAMEA2620004, study PRJEB7988) | marine metagenome | biome: marine biome (ENVO:00000447); feature: surface water layer (ENVO:00002042); material: "saline water (ENVO:00002010), including plankton (ENVO:xxxxxxxx)" | depth 5 m
TTCTTCTAATAATGGTCAAATACTTTCACTACCAAATGAAACCACCGAAGGAGATTCTACAACATATACCATAACGCCTACACAAACAATACCAAGTGAAGGTTTTGTAGATGTAGATATAAGTATACCAGCTTCTGGAACTCCAGCTCAATATTGTTTTACTATTACAGGTGATTTAATTGATCCTTTCCCTCAAATAAACCCTGTTTGTATAAATCAATTTGCTAAAGTTGCTTTAACATTTAACACAACAGGTGCTAATTTAACCATAGTATCAACAACTTTAAATGGAAATGAAATGCCTTCTAGTACTATAACAAGATCTAGAAATGCAAATACAGCTCCTGAGTTTGGTTCTTTCTTTTATAAAAATGTTATAGTTTATAAAATACAAGCTACAGCTAATCAACCTTTAACTCTTGTTAGCGATCCAACTCCTTCTTGGACAAACTTAGATGAACCTTTTTCTAGTGTTACGGAAGAGGTTATAAATTCACCAAATTTATCTTTAAGCGACGCTACTGGTATAACTACAGGCATGAGAATGACTGGTACTAATGTTACATTGAATAGTGCTGTTCCTTCTGTTTGTACTGTCTCTTCTATAAATAGTAACAATATAGTTGTTGATCCAGCTCAAGCTAACATACCTTTTGACGTTTTTAACCCTAATAATGCTGTAATCTTAACATTTAGTAATAGAAAAGGTAGTATATTAGAATTACCAGCTACTGCTGTTTTAGACACTAACACTCAGGAAGTTACACTTACAATAAATGGATCTATAGAGAGATATGGTGATTCTAATCAAACTTTTACACTTGATTTAACATCATTGATAACAGTAGGTAGCGCTAATCCGTGTAAGCAGTTTAATGTAACTGTTGGAACAGGTGGTGGTTTATTAGCTTATTATGACTGTATAACAGGTAATAAAAGAGAATTAACTGTGTTTAAAGGACAAGCTGACTTTAATATATGTGCGCTTACTACGCCAGCGCCTACAACTACAGGCACTATGACTGTCGCTGCCCATGGTAGTAATACGTGTGCCGCTGGAGGTCCTTCAAATCAAGGTACTTGTACCACTTGGACAATAACTTATAATCCAGCTGCGCCTAGAGGTAAATCAGTAACTGTAACATATATAGATTGTATAACGCTAGCTGAAGCAACTATAAGCGTAGGATTAGGTTCTACAGTAACACAATGTGCTACAAGACAAATACCAGTAAGCTCTAATCCAGGTGATGGTGGAGCAACAATAACACTAACTAATTTAAATTGTTCACCTTAATATGGAAACACAAGCAATAACATTAACATTCGCATACTTACTAAATGTATCTTTGCAGATAGGTGATACACTATATTATTTAGCTTCAAACGAAGAAATAGTTGAAATAGGTGAAGTTACAAATATAACTGTAACATTTGCTAACCCAGCAACAAACACCACTGCTCAAACAGTTGTAGTTGCTCAAATACCTATAAATGTAACACCACCAACAAACTCTAGTTATATATTTTTTACAAAAGATGCGCAAGGTAATACATCAAATTTAAAAGGTTATTATGCTGAGGCACAATTTAGAAATAATGATACTAAAGAGTGTGAACTGTTTTCTGTAGGATCAGAAATATTTGAAAGTAGTAAATAACATGTAATTATTATAAGATAAACACTAAATAAAATGGCACAAGGACTATATAAAAAATCACCCGTAAAACAAATACCAGGAGCGTCATTAGCACAAGCGGCCGGAGGGCTCGTTGGAATTGCTGGTGGTATTATTGGTGGTGGCAAAAGAAGAAGAGAGCAAAGAAGAGCTCAAAGAGAAATGAATAGAAATAAAGCTAGATTTGAAAGTTTAGATACATCAAATTTAGCTGCAAACTTAGACAACGCTTACGAAGACTTAACAGTAAACCAAGGAGCTGCAAATTTTGCTAGAGAACAAGCTCAGCAAAGTCAAGCTAATATTATGAGTAATATGGCTGGCGCGGCAGGTGGATCTGGTATTGCGGCTATGGCTCAGGCTTTAGCTGGTTCTGCAAATCAACAAGCGCAACAAGCATCCGCTGACATTGCTAGACAAGAATCTGCTAACCAAATGAGAGCAGCACAAGGTAGAATGAGTATACAAAACGCTGAATTAGCTGGTGCTCAAGAAGCTAGAGCTTTAGAAAAAGATAAAGTAAGCACTTTATTAGGTATGTCGCAGCAAAGATTAGGAGCGGCAAATGCAGCAAGAGCACAAGCAACTCAAAGTATAATGGGTGGTATAGGTAGTATAGCTGGTGCTGTTGGAGATACTATAGATGCTAATCAACTTTAAATCAATAAAACTATGGATAATTCACCAATAAAACAAAACGCGTCATTAATACAAGGCGCAGGTACAGCGGCTGGTGGCAGAACAGGTGGTTTTGTTGATGTTAGTGGTGCTTTTATGAGAGGAGCAACACAGCCTATGACGCAGCTTCAGATGATGAACATGCGAAGAAAAATGTATGACAGAAGGCGAAATGAAATAGAGCTAAAGAATTATGTTAATAGTTTAGAAGATATAGATTTAGCAAAAGTAGAAGATTCTATGCGAGATGAAGTTAGTTCTTTTTTAATTCAAAATAGAAATAGATACGCTGAAGCAGCAAAAATAGCATCAAGAACAGATGCCGACAATCCTGAATATATGGAAGCTGTAAGAGAGATGAATAAAATAAAATCTTCTTTTAAAAACCTTAGTAATAATTTAGATACATTTAAAAAGAATAGAGAGCAGTTTTATGAAGATGTAAAAAATAATTCTATAAGTGATGCTTCAAATGTTGACGCTTTAAATGCTTTGTATAAAAATAATGATTACGATATAGTAATAGATCCTTTTGGTAGTTTTAGTATATTTACAGAAGGTGAATATGTACCTTTATCAGATTTTACAGAAGATACTGATTATAATTATCATTTAAAAAATTCAGAAGGCTTTAACGCTATAATGGACTTGACTAATAAAGTTCATAAAGCTGGTGTTAAATTAGAAGGCGGTGCTAGAGATATTGTTAGTAGAAATTTAAGTGTTTTATTTAACAACATGGGCCAAGAAGATTTAATGTCTATGGTCTATGATAATATGTTAGATTCTAAAATACCTATAATAGATAGAGATGATTTTAACGATGATTTATTGTCTATTGAAAACGAAGATCAATTAAGAACATATCTACACGATGTTTTTTTAGAAGGGCTAGAAGCTGTTGGTGAATCATCGTTTAACACTAATAGCGTATCTTCAAAAAAGAAAAAACGTAGAAGCTCAGGCGGGGGCGGTAGTAATTTCAATAAATATAAAGGAAAAAATCCAGAACAAATTAGAGGTCTTTTAACAGGTGGCGCAATTACACCTGAAGAAGCACAGCAATTATTAAATTTTTACAATAACAAAGATAATGAAAACGAAAGTGTTATTGAATTAGAAGTAGACGAAAACGGTAATCCTATAGACACAGAATTTCAAGACAACGACGAAGCTAATGCTTCTGTTGTAAACTCAGGTGTATCATTTAGCGGTGATGTTGATAGATCTAGTTTAAATAGAATAACTGTAGCTGGTTCGTCTGGTAGCAATAGAGCAAATATATTAAGAGATGGTAAAGCTATAACTTCTAAGAAAAGCGGTATTACAGTGACTGGTGTAAGAGCTCAAGGTAATGATGTTGTAGTTGATGCTAAGTTTCTTGGTATGAGTAAAACTGGAGATTTAGGTAGATTTAAGAAAAGCGGTAATGGCTTTAAGTTTGCTCCAGGTTCAGATTACGCGCAATTAAATAAATCGCCTCAAGATAAAAGAGATTTTGATAATTTTGTTAGAGCGGTAGAAAGCGATCCAAGATTTGCTGCTGAAGTTTTAAAAGCTGTAAGAGGTACAAATGATTTTAAAGCCGCTACTTACGGATAAAATATAATTAATATGCCAAACAAAAAATATAAAGTTTTAATCGACGGTAATGAAAAAACATTTAGCGTTGGTGATAGTAAGTATAATGATTTTATACAAAAATATCCTAATGCTCAACCAGTAAGTAGTGATCCAATAGGAGATATACTTAGTAATGCAAATTTTCAAAACGATCCTGCGAATGCAGAGACCAACGTAGGATCGGGTTTACCATCGGGTCTCATTTCTTTGGATATAGCAAGGACACAAAAGCAAAGAAAAAATAACGCAGCATCAAACGAAGCAAATCGAATAAATTTCGACAAGATGTTTGAGATAAAAGAAGATAGGTTTGGCAACAAGATCCAAGATAGATTAACAACATCTACTTTTGTTGATAAAAGAAAGTTTGATAAAGGCTTCTTTGCAAATAAAGATGTTTTTGTTCCTTATAAATACGCGGCTTCTCAAGATGTAGTAAATTATCTTTCGTTAGAAACAGATATGAACGTTGACGATTATTTAGAGCTTGATGATCCACAAAAAAGAGAATTAGAATCTAAAGCTCTTAGATACTGGGATTATAACGACTTGCAAATAAATGAAATAAACAAAGACAAAGAAAAGAAAGTTAATTTTTTAATGGAAAACCTTTTAGATCCTGAAGAAGAATTAACAATAGAAAATGCGTACGGAAAAAATCCACTTAGCGAGTTGTTTGAAATGGAAGAAACAGAGGGCGTGGCAGCTATGGAAGAACTTTTTTCAAGCACAAATCTTAATTTTGAAGAAGATAAAGCTGGATTTGATGTAGTAAAAGTAACAATACCAGGTGTTGACGACGAGTTGCTTCTTCAATTTGACACTGATGACGCTGCTGAAGACGTATCTCTAGGTGCCTTTAACCCTATAGTTGGCGCTATAGAAAACGCTATGCAAACAGACGAAGACATTGCTAAAAGAAATATACGTAATGTAAATCAATTTAAAAGTTTTTTAGAAAAGCATGCTGATAAAATAGAGGTTAGTAGAAACGCTATTATAACAAGAAAGCAAGCTGTAAATTCTCATAAAAAACTAATTCAACAAGAAGTTGAAAACAACCCTAGCTATCAAGAAGAAATAAAATTAATAGGTGAAAAGTATAATAGAAAAAACCTAGAAGACTCAAACTCTGAAACATCAAAGTTGTTTAATGGTAAAATGGAGGTTATGCCTGTAAACGCTTTAGATGGCACTTATGTACAAGGTGATAACAAAGAATATTTTGTTAAAGGTGTATTAGCAGATAAATACGATAAGACTGTAACTGACTTGCAGGCTTTACCGAAAGAAGAGTTAGAGTCTAAAATGAAAGATTTTAATGTTTCAACAATTGAAGACCTTGCTAAAGTTTTAGTTTTAAATCAAGAAACATTAAGCGAAACAATTCAAGCTAAAGCAAAATACTTTGATATATACATAGGAAGTTTAGATACAGGTTATTTTAGCAATGAAGATGAAAAACTTCAAGGTAAAATATTTGCTAATAACATGATTGCTTCTTTGCAGAATACAAAGCAGGTAAGAGAAGAAATATTACAACAAAACTTTATTGTAGAAGAAGTTGAGTTTAACGCAGCTGTTGGCGAACTAGCTTTACTATATAGTAATCAAGGTTATTTAAGTGAAGAACAAATGGATGTTCTTATAAAAGCGTTTAACAAGCAAGGTGTATTTGTAAATCCTTATGAAAACGAGTTTTACAGTGAAGAAACCATTTCTACAAACGAAGACGGCGAAACAAATAGAGTAACAAAAGTAAGAAATAAATTTGTTGAAGAAAATTTAAAAAGTTTATACGACAAAACATATATTGATAACCAAGCGTATAGGTTTTTGTTTGATGAAAATAATAAAAAACTAGAAAATCTTGCTAAAGAAGGACAAGATATTAATACATATTTAGATGTAGCAGCTAGAAATTATAACTATACAGAAAAAATGCTAACAAACGTTGGTCTTGGTTTTCAAGATATTGTAATGGGTGTTGGTAATTTAGGTTATAATGTTATTACTCTTGGAACTCAAATGGACGAAGAAAGTGCTTTCTCAAGATATTACGAATCAGCACAAAGAAAAAGAGCTAGCTTTCAAAGAGATATAGATTTTAGTTCAAATGAAGGTGGTGCTTTTAGTTCTTTAGAAAACTTTGGCGCATTTGTTATGCAAGAGGCTACTATGCAAGTTCCTATTATAACAACTATAATGGCTACAGGTCCTTATGCTTTATATGTAATAGGTGCTCAGTCTGCTGGTGAAAAACAAATGGACATGACTTATCAAGTTTTAAATGGTAAGTTAGACCCTATGGATTCACATTTAGACATGTGGTTTAGAAGTATAGGTTATGGTGTGGCTGAAGCTGGTTTTGCTTATGTGTCAACTATACCTATTTTAAAGAGAGCACAAAAAACCTGGTTGGCTGGAAGTAAAAATAACTTTCAACTATACAACAACTCTGCTAAAAAATGGTGGAAAGAAAATAGTAAAGGTTTAGCTACTGATTTATTAGCTGAGCCATTATCTGAAATGGGTACTGTAACTGTTCAAAATATGTTAGACGGAAACTTTAACAATATTTTTCAAGGAGTTGACCATGCAGGTTTTAGTGGTTTTGGTTTTAGCTTATTGTTTTCTGGTACTCCGTTTATAAGAGGAGCTTATAACTCTAAGTTCTCTTCTTATGAAAGTACTTCTGAAATAAGAAGTAAAATAGCAGAGATAACAGAACTAAGAAAAAGACTAAACGTTGTTAAAATTCAAAATGAAGGCTCTTCAGTGTACAAGCAGCTTGAAGCAGATATTACTAGAAAACAAAAAGAAGTAAATCAACTTATAAGAAACAACTCTGATCTTATAGAAAATGTTATGGGCTCTTCAGATATACAGACAACCATAGCAATTAGAAATAAACAATTTGAACTTCAAACAGAAGCTAATAATATAATAAACAATAAAGATCTTTCTCCTGAAATGAAAAAGAAACTTATTGCTCCTTTAGAATCTGAGTTTAAAGTTTATGATGGTATATTAAATAATTCTTTATCTAATAGTAATAAAAGAAAACTAAGAACAACATTTTTAAATTTACAAGCAACTGACGATCAAGCTTACAATAACTACATAAATAGGGCTGAGCAATTATTAATATCTGAAAATAATAATGTAAATCCTGATCCTCAAAAAACAATAGATAAAGCATATGAGCTTTTTGTTTACGACAAAGTAAAAGAAAAAAATAATAACACAAGCGCTATAGATATTCAAGAGTTTGAAACTGTTGATGAAGCTACTAATGAAATAAATAAATTAGTAGACAATCAAACATTGACTAGGGAAGAAGGTGATCAAATGATACAGAACATTGAAGAAGGTGCTGATGGTGTTGCTGTTAAAGACACAGACGTAACTATAGCTGTTGTAGAAAACCAAGTTAAAAACGAACAGCTCTATGTAAAAACACATGAAATAGGACATCAAGTTTTTTGGAAAATATTTGGAAACAGTGAAATAGGTTTTAGTGATGTTTCAAATCAGCTTTTAAAATCTATGGAAAAAGCTGACAACAAAATGTATCAAGAACTAATAAAAGACACTAGAATATACAAAGACGGTAATCTTGATCCTAAAGAAGTTATATCTGTATTCTTAGAATATGCAGCTGCAGGTAAGTTAAAAAATAATAAAAAATTAGGAGGTTTATTTGGTGTATTAGTTAATCAAAAATTAAAAGATTTTCATGATTTTGATTTTAGAGGTGCAGATGATATGTATGAATTTTCTGTTGCTTTAGGTAAAAAAATACAAGACGGCACTTTAACTATGGACGATATACAGGCTGCGTCTGAATCAAACTTAGTTGAAAAATCTAAACAAAAAGACTTAGAAAATCAGGTAAACGAAACTAGAGAAGCTCCTAGTGATATAGCAGAGAGCTCAGGTACTAATTTAGAAGGTTTAATAAACAACTATGTTGTTCGTGAGATGAACAAAGATAGAAGATCTAATGGCATGAAGCCTTTACCTAATAACTATGTACCAATACCTACAAAGAAAAGAGAAAAAATAAATGGGTTTATAAATGAAATGTTAACTAAAGACGCTAACGGAAATATTGTTAGTAACTTTATGAACTCAAGACTTGTTACACAATCAGACGCTCTTGGTCCATACATAACAACTATATCAAACAAAATATGGAATGGTTTAGATCCTATGAACAGAGAAGGTCAAACATTAGAAACATGGAGAGAGTTAGTTGCAAGTGAGTTGTCTACAATGATACAACAAGAATATTTAAGACCAAACTCTCAAGGTGTAACTAATTATCAAGAGTTAGATAAGTTCGTTAGAAATAGAGGTTATTTTAGAGTTTTTGAATTAGCGAGACAAACATTTAAACAAACACCCACAGGCACAGGCTTAGACAATGTAGTACAAACAGAAAGTCAAATAGATTTAGAGGCTCAGCAAGCAGAACTTGATCAACTTAAAAAAGATAGAGCTAACAGAACTGATTTCATGAGTAGAGTTAAAATTGTTGATAGCAATAATAAATTAATACCTCTACCAGAAAGAGTTATAAATAAAACAAAAGATAACATTGTTAAAACGTTTAGAACTAAAAAGTTTAAAAACGAAGTTGGTACTAACAAGCATAGAGTTGAATTATCAAAAGAATATTCTGGCCCAATAGGCTTAGTGTTTAAAAATATTATGCAAAGAGGTGAAAACTTTGATAATGACATTAAACTAACAAATCAACAGAAAAGAGCTAATTATTCTAAGTTTTTATCACAAAACTACGATCTTATTTACGATCTTGATATTGATATATTAACTAAAAAATATCCTTTCTTAGTTGAAAACACAGGTGTTAGAATGAACGCTGAGCAGATCAGAGCATATAACGACGCAATAGATAAAGGTATAAGAACTGGTAGAAAAATAAAAGATATTAAATCAGGTCCTTTTATATTTGAAAAGATAGACAAGGTAAAAGGTAAAATAGAATATTTAAAATACTTTGAAGGTGATAATGTTGCTGCTAATGTAAGAGGTGCTAGACAATTATCACTAGCTGATGAGTTTGCACAACAAGTTTCTTTTGATCTACAATCAGATGTTTTAATAGACAATAGATTAAAAACAGAGGACTTTGTACAAAAGCTAGCTAAAAGTACAGGTAGGGTAGCTTTTTCATTTGTAAGAGGTTTACCAGACGCTAAACAAAGACAGTTTATAGCTTCATTACCTGATATTGCAGCTAGAGTTAATCCTAGTTCAACAAACTGGGGTGATGCTGAGTCTATAGAAAAAACATTTAAAAACGTTTTATCAGGTATACTACCTAATTTTACAAAAGGAGAGATAAGCCAAGTAGCAAAGAAAATAGCTAAGTTTGCAAACAGGTTTGATTTAATGGACCCTGTGTTAAAACAAAAAGCTCAAAGTGATAATGTTTTAGAACAGTATTTAATAGAAAGCGTTACTGAAGCAGGAGAAAATACAAACATTAAAAACTTTTTAAATTTAGAAAATGATATAGGTTTTTATTTTAATGATAAAGTTAGATTAGAAAAACATAGAGGCCTTGTATTAGACTATATTAGAAACGAAGATGGTACTGTAGATAAAAATAAACTACTTGATATTTTAAAGTATAGATCAATGTATACTGGTGCTGGTAAAATTGGAAGCGGCACGTTTACAATATTAGAAGGATCTATTGTTGAAGATAAAAACGCAACAAGAAGTAAAGAGCAAAGGTATCAGGTTTTTAAAAATGTTGCAGACTTATACAATCATTTAAACACTTTAACAGGTGTTAATATAGAAGGTAACTCAGTTACTATAAATGGCGAAACATTATCAATACCTAGTTTAATACCTCAAACAAGCGCTTATGCTTTGGGTAATCCAGATTATGAAGCTGGTTTGGCTCAAGCAAAAGAAGCTAGACAGTTTGTAAAAGATATGATTAGCAAAGTTGTTGATGGTAAAAATTATGACAATGCTGATTTAGCTATGCTGATAAAGCAGTTAGATTCTCAAATGACTGCTCCTTTAAAAACAGCTGCTGATTTAAAATATGTTATAGAGGGTAAACTAGATCCTAAGAAAGCTAAATATGAACACATGATACCTACTAACTGGGTTGTTATGAATTTATTAAATGCTTATAAAAATAATAGATCAAGCGCAGATGGTTTAGCAAATGAAATATTTGAAAATTACAATGTAGCTGTTATACCTAACGCTATGGACACGTTTCTTACAAAAATAGGTTTACAGTCTGTAATGCCTGTTGGATATAAGTTAGGTGAACCTTCATGGAATAGATATTATAACATGATGACTCTTGGTAACAAAAACTTTGTTGCTATAAGAGATTTATCTAATAATAGTATAATAGGTCAAGACTGGGCTGATGCAGCCGTTGGTGATGTTCAAGTAGACAAGGTATATAACAAGATAAAAAAATATCAAGCCCAAACAAAAGCTTTAAATAAAGGTTCTTCTATATTGTTTTCTAAAATACCAAAAGGTATAAGCGTTTGGGACTTTGATGATACACTTGCTAGAACCAAATCTAACGTGCTTTATACGCTTCCTGACGGCACTAAAGGTAAAATAGATGCTACGCAGTTCGCGTTAAGATCTGGTGAGCTAGAAGCTCAAGGAGCAATATTTGATTTTAGCGAGTTTAGCAGGGTTATGAAAGGCCAAAAAGGTCCTTTATTTGAAAAAGCAGTTGCTCGTAATAAAAAGTTTGGTAATAAAAATGTTTTTATACTTACAGCTAGACCACAAAATGCCGCTCCAGCAATACATACGTTTTTAAAAGGTATTGGTTTAGATATACGTTTAGAAAATATAGTTGGCTTAGAAGATGGTACCGCTAAAGCAAAAGCTGATTGGATGGTAACTAAAATAGCAGAAGGTTATAATGATTTTTATTTTGCAGACGACGCTATTAAAAATGTTAAAGCTGTAAAACAAATATATGATAACTTCGATGTAAAAGGTAAAGTACAACAAGCTAAAATAGCTTATAGCAAAACTCTTAGCAACGACTTTAATAAAATGATAGAAAGACAAAAAGGTGTTGGTGCTGAAAAAGTTTTTTCTGATGTTGTTGCTAGAAGAAGAGGTAAGACTTCTGGTAGCATAAGAGGCGTTATATCTTCAAGTGCTCAAGACTTTAGAGGCTTAACTCAATATGTTTTTGCTGGTAAAGGCAAGCAAGGTGAAGCTGATCAAAAGTTTTTTGAAGATGCTTTAATGACGCCTTATTTTAAAGGTATTGCAAGAATGGAAACATATAGACAGCAAGCTAAAAAAGATGTAGCTGGTTTATTAAACGCGTTTTCAGACGTAAAAAAGAAACTTAATAAAACAATACCTGATGGTGATTTTACTCATGATGCGGCTGTTAGGGTTTATCTTTGGAGTAAAGCTGGTGAAACAATACCAGGTATATCTAAAAGAGATCAAGCTAAACTAGTCAAGTTTGTTGAAAATGATGCATCGTTAAAAGGCTATGCTGATGGATTATTAGAGGTTTCAGGTAAAGAAAAGTGGCCTGCGCCAGAAGAATACTGGGATTCACAAACAACACTAAGTGATTTAAATAATTTAACTGATAAGGCTAATAGAAAAGAGTTTTTAGCTGAATTTAATGAAAACGTAGATATTATATTTAGTCCAGAAAACTTAAACAAAGTAGAAGCTTTATACGGTAAAAAATTAAGAAGCGCTATAGAAGATAGTATATATGCTATGAAAACTGGTAGCAATAGAACAGCTGGATCAAATAGAATAAACAATGGCTGGTTAAACTGGATTAACAACTCTGTTGGTACTATAATGTTCTTCAATAGAAGATCAGCTTTACTGCAGTTAATATCTACTACAAACTTTATAAACTGGTCTGATAACAATATACTCAAAGCAGGTTTAGCTTTTGCTAATCAAAAACAATATTGGAAAGACTGGACAATGATATGGAACTCTGATAAACTAAAACAAAGACGAGGTGGTTTACAGTCAGATGTTCAAGAAGCTGAAATTGCTGCAGCTGCTAAAAATTCAAAAGACAAAGTAAACGCTGTTATATCTAAACTGTTAAAATTAGGTTTTACACCTACTAAACTTGCGGATAGTTTTGCTATTGCAACAGGTGGTGCTTCATTTTATAGAAATAGAGTTAACACGTATTTAAAACAAGGTTTGTCACAAGCAGAGGCAGAAGCAAAAGCATTTCAAGATTTTAGTAAAGTATCTGATGAAGCACAGCAGTCAGGTGATCCAGCTTTAATATCTCAGCAACAAAGAAGTACAGCTGGACGTTTAATACTTGCTTTTCAAAACACACCAATGCAGTATACAAGATTAATGGAAAAAGCTGCTAAAGATTTAATAAATGGTAGAGGTGATGCTGGAACTAATATAAGTAAAATAGTTTATTATGGTGCTGTTCAAAATCTTATATTTAATGCTCTGCAAAATGCTTTCTTTGCTTTAATACCAGGTTTTGATGATGAAGAAGAGCCAGAGTTTAAAAATGAAAAAGAAAGAAAAAAATATTACGAAAAACTAGAATTAAAAGAATCACAAAAACATACTAGAATATTAAACGGTATGATTGACTCTGTGTTAAGAGGTACTGGTATATATGGTGCAGTAGCTTCAACAATAAAAAATACTATAATGAAGTACAATGAGCAAGAACAAAAAGGCTTTACAGCTGATCACGCTTATACTATTATAGAAGCTGCTAACATATCACCGCCAATTGGTTCTAAGTTTAGAAAAATATATTCAGCTATACAAACTAAGAAGTTTGATAACGATGTAATTGAAAAGCATCCTTGGGACGTAACAATAGATGGTAGGTTTAATCCTTCACCAAGTTATGACATAATAGGATCTTTATCATCTGCTTTGTTAAATCTACCTTTAGATCGTGTAATGATAGAATTAAAGGGTATTGCTGAAATGTTAGATGAAAGAAATACAGCTATGCAAAGATTAGCATTAGGCTTAGGTTGGAGAACTTGGGGTGTTAATGCTAAAAATGAAGAGTTTGATCTTATAAAAGCTGAAGCAAAAGAAAAAAGAAGATTAGAAGGTATAGAAAAAGCTAAAAGAACTAGAGAAGAAAACAAAAGACTAGAGCAAGAAAAGAAAAACAATATGACTCTAGAGCAATTAATAAGATATGAGGATTCAATTAAAAGAAGAAGAAGTGAGTCTGCAAGAAAAGGAGTTGAAACAAGAAGAAGAAATAAAAGAAAAAAAGATTCTTTAGAAACAATAGAATTACAAAAACTAATAAACCAAATGACACAACAATGAAAAAAATACTAGTAATTATTTTAGCGATGTTAACATTTACGATTAGCGCGCAAGAAAAAGAAAAGAAAAACTTTTTTAAAGGTTTTTACGAAGACTTTTTTAAGTATGCTACTGTATATGCTGCAGGAGATTATAGAGCTGCATACGAATCGTCTGATAAAAAATACTTAATAAGACAACCTGAAGGTGCTGGCTTATATGATGTACCTGAAGTTGTAGATGTTACAGAGTACTTTCCATCTGATTATAGAGTAGGCTTTGGTATACGTAAACTAGGTAGATTTGATTACGAAAGAAAACCAGGTAACTTTTGGACTGGTGATCAAAATGTAGAAAGACAAAATGCTTTGATAGCTCCTACGTCTGCTGTAAAAGGCTGGGAGTATTTATTTCATTTTGAAAAAGAAAGACGTAGAGGTGAAGAGTGGAATAATCAAAG
>CEPM01003915.1_pt1 | contig 13741 bp, 8 predicted proteins | sample 530371 | NCBI WGS metagenome assembly CEPM01 (sample SAMEA2620004, study PRJEB7988) | marine metagenome | biome: marine biome (ENVO:00000447); feature: surface water layer (ENVO:00002042); material: "saline water (ENVO:00002010), including plankton (ENVO:xxxxxxxx)" | depth 5 m
GCAGCAATGCCATCGGACTACACTTCTACCCAATTTGGGAAGCTAATTCACTTGATGAATGGCTATATAACGGCGGACCATACCAGCTCGTCGTTTTCCACTTCCTCCTTGGCGTCTTTTCTTACATGGGACGAGAGTGGGAACTTAGCTATCGACTAGGGATGCGTCCCTGGATCTTTGTTGCTTACTCAGCTCCAGTTGCTGCAGCTACTGCAGTGTTTCTTGTCTATCCATTTGGACAAGGATCTTTTTCTGATGGTATGCCGTTAGGTATCAGTGGAACCTTTAACTATATGCTCGTCTTCCAAGCGGAGCACAACATCCTCATGCACCCATTCCATATGCTTGGTGTCGCTGGTGTATTTGGTGGCGCTCTCTTCTCAGCTATGCACGGAAGTCTCGTCACATCCTCGCTTATTAGGGAAACTACCGAGCAAGAATCCCACAACAATGGATACAAATTTGGTCAAGAGGAAGAGACCTACAACATCGTGGCTGCCCACGGTTACTTCGGACGATTGATTTTTCAATATGCCTCTTTTAACAATTCTAGGTCACTGCATTTCTTCCTTGCAGCTTGGCCCGTCCTTGGTATCTGGTTTACCTCCCTCGGCGTCAGCACCATGGCATTCAACCTCAATGGATTCAACTTCAATCAATCCATTAATACGAGTGAAGGTCATGTTGTGAACACTTGGGCAGATATTCTCAACCGAGCTGGTCTCGGTATGGAAGTAATGCATGAACGTAATGCACATAACTTCCCGCTAGATCTTGCAGCAGCTGAAACCACACCTGTGGCTTTGACTGCTCCAGCGATTGGATAATAGCCAACAGCAGGGTGCAAGTCCCTGCATCGCTATTGGTAGAGCCGCTAAGGCGATAACTCTACCGTGCACGGTAATGAAAAGACCTTAACATTTTCAACCCAAAAATTTTGCTAGCAAGAAAATCGATAACTTTTTACTTTAACTTTAATAATGTCTGATTCTGTAATTACTCCTATTGGTTCTATTAACCAGAACCCTTCCAGTATTGGCTTGAGCACAGGCTATAACGACGGCTCTACTACGGGCAAGTACGCCACTTACCTCAAACTGTTTAGTGGCGAGATGATCAAGGCTTACGAGTCTGCATGTATCGCTAAAGGTACTGTGCAGAACCGTACCCTGCGTAACGGCAAGTCCCTGCAGTTCATCTTTACTGGACGTATGGATGCGGCTTACCACACTCCTGGTACTCCGATCCTTGGCTCCGGTGATCCTCCGGTGGCTGAGAAGACCATCATCATGGATGACCTTCTGGTGTCCAGTGCCTTCCTGTATGACCTTGACGAGACCCTGGCTCACTACAGCCTGCGTTCCGAGATCTCTGCAAAGATCGGTCATGCTCTTGCTGAAGCTTATGACAAGAAGATCTTCCGTATGATCGCTAAGTCTGCTCGTGAAACTTCCAGTCCTGTGACTGGCGAGCCTGGTGGTGCTCAGATTAACCTTGGAACAACTGGCGGTGTGCCTAACACTAACGATGCTCAGGCACTAGTGGACGGCTTCTTTGAAGCTGCTGCTCTTCTCGACGAGAAGAACGTTCCTTCTGAAGGTCGCTTTGCTGTGCTGTCTCCTCGTCAGTACTACGCTCTGATCTCTTCTGTTGATACCAACATCCTCAACCGTGACTACGGTAATAGCCAAGGTTCTATGAACTCTGGCGATGGTCTCTATGAGATCGCTGGTATCTCCATCAAGAAGTCCAACAACCTGCCTATCGGTGAAAACCATCCTAGTGCTGTTCCTGGTGAAAACAACAACTACACTGGTGACTTCACCAACCACGCTGGCCTCATCTATATGCGTGATGCCGCTGCTGTTGTCGAAGGTATCGGACCCCAAGTCCAGACCACTGGATCTGATGTCAAGACCATGTACCAAGGCGATGTCATCGTTGGACGTCTTGCCATGGGTGCTGGCACTCTGAACCCTGCTGCTGCAATTGAACTGGTTGCTCAGTGATTCATTGTTAATTCACAAGGGAGTCTCTTCGGAGGCTCCTTTTTTTTATTCCCTTATTGAGAACGATAATCAATGTATACAAGCTTGAAAACTGAGACCGAACTCTCCAGCGTCAACTCAATACTGGGAGCTATTGGTCAGGCACCCATCAGTCGCATCTATAACAACACTGATGGTGAGCTGACATATGTAAACCCTGAAATTGCATTCATTCATCAAATTCTTAATGAGGTTTGTACTGATGTCCAGAATGAAGGATGGGTTTTTAATACCGAACAACATTACCCTTTGAAACCTGATGCAAACGGACAAATTGTTGTACCAGCAAATGCTCTCCGTATGGATTTGCACGATAACGCTGCTTATCGGACTACGGATGTTGTACTGAGAGGTGGGAAGCTTTATGACAAGGCAAACCACACAGATTATTTTGACCCACAAGTAGAACTCTCATTTGATATTACTTGGAAGTGGGATTATGAAGAACTTCCTTCTGTATTTAAGCGTTATATCACTCTACGTGCTAGTGGTCGTGCTGCTACACAACTGGTTACCAACCCCCAATTGGTACAACTATTAGCTACACAAGAAGCACAAGCTCGTGCTGCATGTATGGAGTACGAATGTAATCAAGGTGACCATACAATTTTTGGTACACCAGACGGCACATCATATCGAAGCTATCAACCTTATAGGACCCTTGCACGATGACAAGCATCTCTCAGATTATTCCTAACTACTCAACTGGTGGTATTTCTGACCAGCCGGACGAACTTAAAAAACCAGGTCAGTTAAGGGATTGTCAGAATGCTTACCCTGATCTTGTTCATGGTCTATATCGACGACCTGGTTTTGAACAGCTTCGTACTTTACAAAAAGGCTGCGGTGAAGATGTACGTGTCGATCAAGAGGGAACTTGGTTTCCTTATGTTCGTCAAGAAGCTACATCTGGAGTTCAACAGAACTTTCTGTTTAATATTAATAAATCCGGTGAGGTTAGAGCTTATGACATCGACGGAAACATTCTAAAAGTAGTTTATACAGACAAAGCACTCACTCCAAAGGATGTCAAAGATATTGTTGAATTCGGTGCAGACTTTGATGACTACAATGAGTGTGAGTCTGCCGAGTACCTTGCGCATGGTGAAGATGATCTTCTGCGTTCAGTAGCGATTAATGACTTAATTGTTGTTACTAATCCTGAGGAGTTCACATCAATGAATTCTGCCAGGGATAATGATGCTGCTGCACCATATGAGGCTTTTATTGATGTAAGGCAGTTGGTTTACGATAGAGAATATAAGTTAGGTTTTGAGGAGATCAATTCCTCTTTAAACCCTTCTGGTATTAATTACACTACTGTTACTGGACTCAATTTAGACGATACTGATAAATTTAAAATCGCAGCCAATAAAACTGGTGATTGCCCTCTAATTGTAAATGGTCAATTGACTGTTGATCATACCTACCTCGCCCCCAATTCTACTAATAACAATAATCCTACTGGATTAAAAATCGAAATTGAAACCAGAGGCTCTCAACGGCTCGTTAAAAAGGGAACAGCATATGAGTGTAGATATACACACCACATACGATTGTTAGAAGGTGGTGAAGGTTGGAAGAAGGGTGACAGAATCAGAATTTATCATCATGTTGGAGCTTCTCCACAATTCAGTGCAACAAAAAGACCTGATAATCAGGGAGGTAATACTGATCCCTATTACCAAATTGAAATTACAGATGTTCAGAAAGTTGTAGAGCCTAATACATATGTAGGTAAGACAACCCTTTCCTCAACGGCAAGTGGCTCCCTTTCCGGTAATACACCTGGAGATATTCGAGATCTTCTTGAAGACTTACGGACCAATATGCTTGCTACTACTTCAGGTAGTCCTAATACACCATTCTTAGATTCAAATATCATTGTTATAGGCAATGGTTTGTATATCAGGCACCCTAATCCCTTTACGGTTGTGACACCGTCACCGGATTTGATGAATGTTATTAGTGCAACTGAGGAGCAAGAAGATCATCCGTATCCAGTTGTCAGTAATGTGTCGGAACTACCTCTTCAATGTAGAGGTGGTTTTGTAGCCAAAGTTGCAAATACTTTTTCCGATCAGGATGATTACTGGGTCAAGTTTAAGACTAATCATGGGAGATTGGTAAAAACAACAGTAACGTCTGGTGTCACAAAAACTGAGGAATCTTCTGCTGGTTATTGGGAAGAAGTAGCTGAGCCTGGTGGTGAGGTTAGACTCAACACATCAACTATGCCGCACATAATTCTTTACGCTGTTGATAATACTAGTACTCCTGAGCCGAAGGCTGGATTTATTGTATCTGGATTACGTTGGCCTAAGAGAACATGTGGTAATGACAGTTTAAATCCTAGTTTCGCTGGTAATCCTATATCTAATGTTCTTTTCTATAGAAACAGACTAGTCTTCCTTAGTGAAGAAAATGTTGTTATGTCTAGAGCAGGTGACCTGTTCAATTTCTTTCCAACAACTGCAATAGCTGTTTCTCCTGCAGATCCTATTGATCTTAGTGTTTCAACTAACTTTACCTCTGTACTTAAGGAAGGCATTGTTATCAACAATGGTATGGTTCTATTTAGTAAATACCAACAGTTTGTACTTAGCACTGCCAATGACATCCTTAGTCCTTCTACAGCAAAGATTGCTGAGGTAAGTCGGTTTGAATTTGACACTGCATCGAGACCATTCTCACTTGGAACTAACATTGGATTTATGGGCCTATCAACGACTCATAGTAATCTCTTTGAGCTGACCAATGTTTTCTCAGAGGGTCCTGTAGATGTTATTGAACGAAGCAAGATTGTCAGTAAATCTATTTTCAGAGACCTTGATAAGATTGCTGAGTCAAAAGAAACAGGAGTTGTTTTCCTTGGTAAGAAGGGTTCAAATAGGATCTTTGGATATAGATACTTCAAGGAAGGTAATCAGAATACTGTTCAATCTGCTTGGTTTAGATGGACGCTACCTAGGGTTTTGGTCACTGAAACTGTTGATGGTGAAGAAGTCACTACTGAACGCAGGTGCGATCTTGTTAATCATTTCATCATTGATGGTTATTACTATGCCATCATTAACGAGCCTATATCCGACCCAGAAACGCCTGACAAGGTTAGGTATGTACGTCTTAAGTTAGAATCAAGTCCAACTGAAGGTCCTTTTGCAGATCTTTGGAAGTCTGATGATCCTAACGCTACGACTTATCCGTATAAGACTAGATTAGACTTTCCTACTATTAACGTCTTAAAGGCTGAGCAGCAGGCATTTAGAGCTGATACTACAGCTTCTCTTGTTGTTCATCGAACTAACTGGAACTTTGCAGATATTGGTTCCTATAAATTCAAGATTTCAAGGTCTGGAATGGACGACTATACTGTCCTGTATGAATCCAAATATATGGATGCATATGATGCTGATGCCTCTCCAGTGGTTTCTGAAGTAGAGAGAACACTTCCTGTTTATACAAGAAATACTGATTTAACTATCACGCTGGAATCTGATTTTGAACATCCTCTAATCCTACGTTCTATGCGCTGGGAGGGAGATTACAACTCACGATACTATCAACGTGTCTAAACACATTGAAATTCAACCATGTACTTTGGAGGCTGCTTATCAAGTGGCCTCTCAGTTACGCGAGGATGACCGTAGAGAGTGTGTAGAGGGTCACGGGATAATTCCGACCATCCACATCCCTCTCGCCTCTACAGAAGGCTTCTGCGTATCATTCAACATGCCCGACGGCAGGATTGCCGGACTGGCAGGTATTCAGGAAAAGTCAAAGATATGGATGCTTACAACACCAGCTATTGAGGACTTTCCACATCACTTTGCAAGAGAGGCTAAACGTTTTATTGATAGACGTCCTGAGCCTTACCTGTGGAATATTGTTGACAAGAGGAATACCATCCACATCAAATTACTTAAATTTTTAGGGTTCACGCTACACGAAGAAGTGAAGCATGGTCCTAACAACTTACCCTTTATAAGATTCGACAAATGTGTTCACCATTAGCTGCGGTATCGGCCGGAGTATCAGCAGTAGGAGCAATAGGACAACACCAGTCTGCTCAAGCTCAGGCTGATGCACAAAACGCTGCTGCTAAAAGTAACTACAAACATCAATTACAAGTTAGACAGAATAACTGGGATCGTGAACGGTTTCGTTATAACAGACAACTTGTTCAGTATGGAAAAACTTTAACTGAGAATGCTTCTGCTACTAATCGTGCATTTGCTGGTCAACAGCAGAAGTTAAATAATATTTATAAGCAGGCTGGATTTAAACAACAAGCAAGTCTCGTTAAATTGGTACAAGGTTCTGATCAAATGGCAGCTGCTGGTAGGACCGGTAGATCAGCTCAACGTCTTGATAATCAGATTGTTAGTCAGTTTGGTCGTAATCAAGCTATTGCTGCTGAGTCCTTGACTGGCGCTGGTAATGCTTTCCGTAACACAGTCGGCGCTATTCGTCGTCAACAGATCTCTGATAACAATAGGGCATACGAAAATGTTGCTGTCCAACCTATGCCTGATGCTGCTCCGCCGCCGCCTGTAATGACACCTGGACCTTCAGGTCTAAGTCTTGCTGCTGGTCTTGGTAGTGCTGCTCTTAGTGGTATTGGGACTTACAACGAGCTTGTCCCAGAAACACAACGAATTGGTTACACGGCTTAATTATGGAACAAGACAACTTTCAAATATACGGTAATGGTGTTCAATATCAGCCTGTCCGTCAACCTGATTTGATACCTGCTATTGATAGGGAGCTGGCTAGACAACGTAGAGGCGATGAACAGTATCTTGCTCAGGTGCGTCGTAACAATGAACAGCGTGTTGCAAATGCAAAGCTCAGAGATCAAGATATAGCTGCTCTTACACAGTTTAGTAAGACACTTGTAGATTCTCTTGTCGAGAATCAAAAACAACAGAACGAAGACGATCTAGCTGAAGGTATAGAGGAAGGCTATCGCCAGCATTTGGAAGGTGGTCTAAATACTTCTAGTTATGACCAAGGCATTGCTTCCGCTAAGGAACAAGATGCGATAGCTAGTGATGTGGAAGCTTCTGTACAGGACAATAATCCTGATAATTATGAGGCCTCCGCAAATATAGGTAGAGCAACTACATGGAAGGAAGTTGGTAGACGACGTGGATTTGCATTAGCAGCTGCCACTGGTTATCCAACTTTCGTTGATCAAGAACTTGCTAATCAACAATTTAATAGCTCTGCTGAATATTCTGCAGCTTTGGTAGAGGTCAGAAAGAAGTTCTATAAGGAAGCCGGTCTCACCGGACTTGATCCAAAGTTCCTAGCGTCTAGTGTGTATCCTCAGTTACAGAGAGCTGATGCCACCTCTATGCGTAAGTGGCAAAAGCAGTTTGCACAGGATGATTCATTTGAACGTCAATCAGAGGCTAAAGCAACCCTATCAGCTACTAAAGATGTATCATCATTTCTTAGTGCTACTAGAAGTACGGTAGGCAAAGATGGAATGCCTCTTGGATTTTCGGGTGCTTGGAGTTTATTTGAAAGCTCTGTTACTGATGCCGTAGCAGCAGGTGACTTTTCTGAGTCTGACATTGTTGCTATGGAAAACCAACTTATTCCTGGTGACGCTAAAGGCCGTACCTACGGTGAACTGTATAGTGCTCGTTTCGGTAAGATTCGTAGACAAGCTGCTGCACAGCGTCGTACAGATTGGAATAACTCAGAAACTGATCGTCGTCAGGAGTTTGAACAAGCTGAACAAGAACTTGTAAATGCTTTCCTTGACTCTTCGGATACTGATGGTTTTTCTGATGACCAAATCGATGACGCCATTGATACACTAAGGGATAGGTATGGAATGGAAAGTCGCGAGCTATCAGCACTGAAGCAATCAACTGTTGATGCCAAAACAAGGGAAAAGCAAGAGGAAGAAATTGAAAACCTCATGGCTAACAACCTTCTAACGACAGCACGCCTTAAGAACTTTGACCCCCAGTTGCAGCTTAAATACCGAAGTACAGCGCAAACAACTGACAAGTTACTTGCTGATAACGGTGGTATGAAAGTACAACTCGATGCTATTAAAGATGCTGTTGAGTTTAAGGCTGGTGTCACTAGAGATAGTAGACGACATCCAACTGTTGGTTTGATGATTGCAAGGCAGCAACAGAAGTTTCAACGTCTTGTTACTCAGTATGCGGTAGCAGGTAATCCCGATCCTGTAAATGCAGCTCTCAATGAGGTACTTACCTCGTTTGAACAAGTCCCTGTATCTGCCAATGCATATTCGTCATCTTTCAACTTCGGTGCGAAAAATGCTAATGAACAGATGGACTACAGGATCAGGTTCATTGATACTCACCTGAAGTCCTATGGCAACCAGGTTCTGAACATGCCTAATACCTTGTTTAGTTCTGATCAACTACAAGGAATGGTTAAAGGCTTTGGTAGCGAAGGCTGGAATACAGACCCGCAGATTGACTATATCGCCAACAAACTTGGTGTCGATCCTTTGACGGTACTAAATGCACAACTAAAAGCAAACGGAATGGACGCATTACCTCCTAGTCCTGCTTTGGAGGCTGTTAATAAACTTACTCCTACACAGCAGAATCTAATTAATAAATTTAAAACACCAGAACGGTCTACTCGTGGCTTGATGGGATTACAGGCATATACACCTGAAGTTGTTCCTAAAGGCTATGGGAAATTAGTTGCTGATGCAGCTAAGAAGCATGGTATTGATCCATCTATCCTTGCTGGTCTTATTGAAACTGAGTCTAACTGGAATCCTAATGCTATTAGCAGGTCTGGAGCTAAAGGGTTGACACAGTTTATGGATCCTACTGCTGCTGAGTTTGGAGTTAATGTGTTTGACCCTGCGTCAGCTATTGATGGTGGCGCCAAATATCTTCGTTATCTTATTGATTATTTTAAAGGCGATGTACGCCTTGCTATTTTTGCTTACAACGGTGGTATGGGTAACATCCAAAGGTATGGCGGTCCTATTCCGGGTAGTACGGAAAACCAAGAATACTATGGAAAGGTTATGCGTAACGCTGGTAAGTATGGTTATGGAAAGCAAGCTCTTCGTGACCCTTCACTTATTAGACCTTCTATATTATGAGCGATCCTATTAATGACATCTTTAACGGTACGCCGGATGGGATTGATGAAGATGAATTGAAAGAAATGCAAGCTGCAGATGCACAACGTGTAGCTGATGCAGATGCATTGAAGAATGAAACTCAAGAGGAGACGAAGCCTGAGCCTGCTAAGGCAGATCTGGCTCCTGAACCTAAGGAGGAGAACAAGCCTATGCCAGTAGAGGACATCCTCGCTGGTAAAGGTCCTGTTGCTCCTGGTGAAGCAGTAGCCACTGGTGTCATTGATTGGGGTGTATCTCTAATCAATAACATCCCTGGTGTTAATTTACCCAAACTTCCTAAATATCAGGACGAAGTAGCTACCGCTGTTAGAGACATCTCTAGTGTTGTTATTCCAACTGTTGCGCTTACAACGACTGGTGTCGGTGCACTCAGCGCTGCAGGTAAAGCATCTAAAGCTAAGATCCTTGCTGATCCTTTTGTTAAGTGGTTAGGTACAACCTCTGCTAGTGCTGGTATTGGTGCTGGTGTTGACTTTGTAGCTGAAACCAATCAAACAGATGACAACGTACTCGGTACACTGAAGCAGAACTTTCCTAAGACTTATGGCTGGGTCCCTGATGACCTAGCAACACTGGATAGTGATAGTCCTGATCAGAAACGAGCCAAGAACGTCTACGAAGGTATTGGTCTTGGTTTCTTAACTGATGTTATTGGTGGTGCTGTAAAGCTTGCTAAAGGCTTGGCAGGTTCTGATTCAGCTACGCGCTGGATCCCTGAATCTGAAAAAGCAAAGAACTGGCTTAAGAATAATGCACCCGAAGCTACCGATACACCTGAAGCTGTTGTTGAAAAAGGAGTTGCTAAGCGAACGGAAGACCTTGATAATGTTGGAGGTTACAACTTTTCTAAGTCACAGAACTTAGATGAACCCATCTTTGGTCTGCATGACATGTATGGCTACGAAGAGATGGGTATCAGGTCTGCTGACGATATGGGTATTGTTGGTGCATCTATTGACCAGGTCCGTATTGCCAAGAACATCGACACTGTTTACGGTCGCCTTGGCAGTGTGATGACTGAACCTGCTATGAAGTTTGCACTTGAAGGTGCGGAGGAATACGAAGCTGTTATCAAAGGACTACGTGAAACTCTAGTTGAGGCTGATGAGCTTGGTTATCGAGTCAAGGGTAGAACGATTACAGCTAAAGAAGTACAGGACGAAGGTCTTCGCTTTGCAGCCAATCTAAATCAGATGGATATTGACGACATGCGTCGTCTTTTGGATGCGAACAGGCCCGACAAAGCAGGTAACACTCTTAATGAGGTTGCAGCCAAGGGTGTACGTTTTGCAATCAAAGAATCTATGCAGGAGCTAAAAGCCTCTGCACTGGTACGTGGTTCACTTGCTGGTCAGGTCTCTGACATGGCACAAGGTTCTAGGTTTGCAGAAGGCACAGCTACAACTGTGAGGTCTGAAGAGCAAATTATTGACCGCCTTGAGTTTCTGATGATTCAGAACGGTAAGGATGCTTATAGCAAGGGTCGTGCTCTTAGTATGTTGAATATGAAGCCTGGAGCTACTGCACCTACGGCTGCACAACTTGATCAGCAAGCTGCTGATGCTTTGACTCGTATACAAGCTGATGCTAAGGCAACTGCTGATGTTCTACGTGAAATCAAAGAGACAAGACCTGAGATGTTAGACCCCTTGCTTCTCGCATACGAGCATACAGATGGCAGGGTAGGCACTATCGATGCACTCAATAACTACTTCCGTCAATCAACCGGTGTAATTAAGAAAGCACTTGTTGATGGACAGCCAGATATTCCTTCAGTAATCATGCAAGGGTTCTGGTCCAATGTATACAACTCTACGTTGTCAGCATTTGCTACACCCATTAAGGCTGTAGTGTCAGCTGGTGCTCTGCTTATAGAACGTCCTGTAGCTACGTTTGCCGGTGCTCTGATGCACGGTGACGGTTACACCTTACGAAGAGGTCTATATCAATACTCAGCCTTCACAGAGGCTATGCAGAGGGGTATGAAGTATTTCGGTGAGACCATGTCTCGCTCTGCAAAAGATCCTACCTATGCTGGTGTTGCTGGTCGAGACATGCTGATTCGTAAGAACGAACAGCAGATCGAAATCCTGAATGCCTATGCAGATGCTAAGGCCCAGAAGGGAGAGTATGGCCCGCAAGTATTGATGGCACAGGTTGAAGAGATCCAAGCTCTTGCTGATCATCCCTGGCTTCGTTTTGGTACTCGTTTGATGCAGGCCACTGACGGTTTCACACAGACTGTTGTTGGTGTTGCAGAAGCTAGAGGTCGTGCATTTGATGCAATCAATGTAGGTTCTGTCAAACCTGATGATATTCAGGGTGCTATGGAAGCTGCATATAAAGAGATGTGGGGTAAAGATAGTAAAGGCCGTGTGATCATCACAGATAAAGCTGTCAAGCAAGCATCTGGTGAGATTGCTATGAACCTTGACAGTAAATTTACTGATGGTATCTCTTCGTTTTTGAATCGCGTTCCTGGACTACGTCCATTTCTGCTGTTTAACAAAACACCAGTGAACATGTTGCAACTGTTTGGTACGCATAATCCTGTTGGTTTGTTTGTAAATCAGCTGAATGCATTTAGCCTGCCATTTGAGCAGATGCCTATCAATAAGGTCGAAGAGCTTCTCTCATCTCGTGGTATTGCCATGGATGAATTTGCTGAGCAAAACTACAGTGCTATCAGAGCTGAACTAAAAGGTCGTAAAGCTATTGGTGCACTTGCAACCATGAGTGCTGCTGGCCTCTTTATGAATGACCGTATTACAGGTAATGGTCACTACGACAGACAGAAACAACGTCTGCGTCGTGATGCTGATTGGAAACCTAGGTCAATCAAAGCACCTGGTGGTAACTGGGTGAGCTACGACAACCTTGGTCCTTTTGGTGATTGGCTTGCTTTAACTGCTGACATCATGGATAACTTCGACAGGCTTGACGAAGGAAGTATTACGCAGAACTTATCTGCTATGGGTTTCATCCTTAGTGCTTCTGTGACTGATAAGTCAATGCTTGCAGGTATTGAACCTTTGTATGACATGTTGTCCGGTAACCCTGCGGCTATTAACCGATGGGCATCCTCTTTCTTGCCTTCTACTGTATTGCGTGGTTCTAGCCAGCTTGCTGAACTTACACGTCTAATCAGTCCTGAGCTACGTGTTGTCGAAGAAAACCTCTTTGCAATGATGGCTAACAGAACGCCTTTCAAAGGTGCTTTGCCTGAGCAGTATGACTGGATTGATGGTGACAAGATCAATGAGCCTGGTAACTTTATTGCACGTGTATATAACACCTACAGTCCGTGGAAAGTAAACGGAAAGATTAGTCCTGAAAAGCAATTCTTGATGGACATCGAATATGACCATCGTCCGTCAATGCTTACTGATGGACAAGGCTTGAAGCTTACTCTTAGTGAACAAGCCGATGTCTATAGGCTCATGGGTCAAAGTGGCAGCTTTAAAAAGGCTGTACAAAAGATCATGCAAACTGTAGATGGTAAAAAATTTAGAGAAGCTTATCAGAATGCTGTCAAGAATGGAGAACAACCTCCACGTCTTCAAGACTATGCAAGTATCCACTTGATGCTTGATAGAGAACTGAATCTTGCTAAGGAAGCAGCTATCTCTGAAATAGACAGACTATCTGGTGGTGCACTGTCTGACCGTCGGTTTGAACAAGAACAAAACCGTCGAAATGACAGGCTCGAAGAAATGTTAATTCCTACTAGATGATAACCAATGGCTTTATGCAACAACAACTCTTACACTAGAACTACCCATACATACGCTTCAGGAACAACTAACTATAGTATTGGTTTTGATCATTATCAATTAACTGATATTGAAGTTGCCATCTATGATGCTGATACAAGGGTATGGACAACACTTGATAAAACTTCTGATTGGTCATTTAGTAGTAATAACACATCAATTAGGTTTGATGGCACACCATTGCCAATTGCCGATCAACAAGAGTTTATTATCTACCGTTGTACTGATATTAATCCACTTCCTGTAGACTTCACTGCAGGTGATTCTATTAAGGCTCAGGATCTGAACGATAACTTCAAAGCGCTTCAATATGCTATTGAGGATACTAAAGAACAGTCGCTTAATAAAACAGTACCAAACCTTGATGGAGATCTAAGTCTAAATGGTCACTTTTTGAAGGGTATTCTAAAAGTTAAAGCGACCTCTAATAATCAAGGTGAAATTCGTCTGTATTGCAGGCATGATGAGGATGACCATGATGATGCTCCACACTACGCATCTTTAAAGGGTCCTGTTGCATCTGACTTTAATACTGGTAATTTGACATTCAGGATCCCTTCTACTTATGGGTCTAGTGGTCAGCTCTTGCAGACGGATGGTGCTGGTGTTACTTCCTGGGTAGATCACTCTAGTTTTTCTAGAGCACGATCAACCGCTATAACTTTAATTTTTAGCTAATAAGTACTATTATGACTGCTCCAAATATTGCCGGACTAACTTCTGTTACCGGTAAAACTGCTGTTTTAACCGTTGGCCAAGCC
>CEPM01082753.1_pt1 | contig 13394 bp, 8 predicted proteins | sample 530371 | NCBI WGS metagenome assembly CEPM01 (sample SAMEA2620004, study PRJEB7988) | marine metagenome | biome: marine biome (ENVO:00000447); feature: surface water layer (ENVO:00002042); material: "saline water (ENVO:00002010), including plankton (ENVO:xxxxxxxx)" | depth 5 m
ATAAAAAATTAATTAATTTTTTGATGATATAATGATATAATATATTATGACTACCTCTGAAAAACCGCAAAAATTGGAATTCAATAATGTGATTTCCATGGGGGTATCATATTCTTGGGAAAATATTGCAGGCAACGGGGGAGCAAAATCCTGCGAAGGCTTGAACCGAGGAAAAGAATTAGTCAAAAGAACAAAAAACGTTTCTTTAGACGTATTGAATTTAGACCTCGCAAATGCTGGCGATTCAGTGATTGATTTCATGGCTAATAACCAATCAAAATATGTAGCTGGAAATTTAGTTGACATACATGCTAATGGAATATATGCAGGCAATGGTAAATTAACTAATTATGCTATTAAAGAAGGAGGTCAAAGTAATGCTGTAGTTACTAATTTAAATTATCAAATGGACAATGGAGGTCCTGACGATGAGGAAAATTTAGACAAGCAAGAAAATCCCGTTCAGAGATCTGAAGTCATAACGGTATCAAGAGACATTAATGCCAACTCATATACAATAGACCATACATATTCAATAAATTTTGGCAATGAATTTAACTTAGTAACCGATCATCCTGCATATGCTGACGATCCAAATTACGCGAGCGTTGATGCAAGATTAACATTGGGTGCAAATGAGGCAAACGAAGCGTTTATGAGCCCAATTAATTATACAGATTATATTGATTTAAGTGGATTCGCAACCGAAGATGGCTGGGATTTTGAAATGTTAGAATTGAATTGCATGGGCGCTTTTTCTACATCTTCTGAGACTAGAGATTATGTGAATGGAAATTATTCACAAACGCTCACAAGAATAATAAGATATACTGGCGAAAATATAGATCAAAATGATACTGAGCCATATGAAATTGAATACAGCATGTCATTTCAATCAAAAGAAGTTAAGAAAGACGAAAGTTGTGCGGTTGCTACTATTGAGGGTTCAATTAGAAGTACTGCAGGGGAAGTATTAAGTAACTGTGGAGGTAATGCTTCAGATGCGGCTCAATCTGGGTACGATTCTTTTGTTGTTGGAAATCAATGGGGTGATTCTCGCGCCAAGTCAGCATTAAAAAACTGGTTTACAACTATCGCTCCAGCCGCTGGAATTACAGATTCATTAAATGATGTAGCAGTTAATTTAAAAACTCAAGCCTGTGTTCCTAATGTTCAAAAAGGAGAAGCTAAAAATAATGGAGTAATAAATTTTAGTTTTGAAATGAACACTTGCCCTGGCGAAAAGAAAACCGAACCTGATGGGCAAGGAAATTCATATCCATACAGTGAAAGCATTACTGAAAGTTACAGTTATTCAAAGCAAAAGGATTGTGATGGAAAACTAGTTGACGTTACCAACTCTACAATCAGTAAATCAGTATCCGCAAATTCTTCGTGCGCCACGAATATAGATGAAAATGGAGATTATCCATTAAATGAAACGATTAGTTCTGTGGAGGCTCCAGATGAACCAGAATACCATGGGGACCGTCCAGATGATAATAAAATTCAGTCATCCTCAACTTCTAATAGTCCGTATCAAGGAAATAGCAGTTGGAGTATAACTTATAGCGACGCAATTAAAACAGACGATTGTAAGGATAGACAAAACACAGCAACTGGAAGCTGTTATTCTTTTAATACTTCAAGCAATAATTCTAAAGCTACTCCAAGAGTAGTAAGTACCGAGACTCAAAACGGAACATACGAAGAGACTCAAGGTACAAATGCAGCAAAAAAATCTACATCTGTTAATTTAGTTGTTAAAACTGACAACTGTAGTTTTGACATAGATCAATTAAAAAGTGAAATGTTTGATATATTAGATGATAACGCACCAAATTGCGTAACTACCAGTAAAAACTGGTCGATATCTTTTAGTCAAGGAAGTCCTCCATCGATGCAAGGAAGCATAGGAGGAATAGAACAGTAAAGTCATGGGCTTGATTTCAATAAATGGAAGCAATCCTTTTGATGGACAAAAAGATCCATATCTTTCCCTGGACTCAAACATTGACTATAATCAAAATCCAAATGGGGACATTAAGAATACATATACTTTAGAAGGTGTATTAACTGGATGTAATAAAAACACATTAAATACATTAAGAGATGATTTAGTAAGATCATTTGATTGGAAAGAAGATTCCACAATACCTGAGAATATAATAATTAATGGAATAATATCTGCAAATCAATCCCAACGAATTATTCCTACGTCTTTAGATTTCGAATCAAGTAATTATATTGGCTCTCTTGCATATACAATCAAATTGGAAGTGTTTACTGGTTTTAGTGAAGAGGCTATAGAAGAAGAATCTTTAATAAATAAAACTCATACAGTAACAACTACCGTAAATGAGAAAGGGTGTGTAAATGTTTCTACAAATATATCCTGCTCACCAAACGAAAATTTGACTGGATGTGGAGCCATAGATCAAGCAAACGCATGGATAAAGAAACAGCTTGGTGTAGTGCAGGTCGGGCAGGTCTCTGCTCAAGCAAGCTATCCTTTGCAAAACGAAAGCTTGACAATTAATCCTGTAACATCTGAAGTTAGTTATTCCAGCACACATGGTCATAATTGCGATCAAGCACCAGAAAGAGACAAGCAAGATGTGCCAGGAATATCTGGCCTACAAATCGCGCAATGCGTAGAGACAAATACCGAACAACCAGAATGCGGAACTGCAATTTCAACATCTAAATATCAAGGAGAAGTTTACAAAAAAGGGGCTGACTCCGATGAACTTCTTGGGTACTTAAGTAATCAAATTCTATCAAACCATACAAACATTAAAAATTTAAGTACGCAATATTCTTCGTCAAGTGATAATATTACTTTTTCTTTTGACGTTAAGGAACAGAATGGCGAGCCAGTTTATGAGCCAACAGATGAAATAATAAATGATTACACAGTATCAACAAGTACTAATCATGATGATGGAAGTTCGTCAATATCCATTAATGGATCATATAAATTAATGAACCCAAAAGAAAAAACAAAAGACGAGGTTCTAGAAAAAGATGACGATGAAGTTCAGAGTGAAGCAGAATCTAATGCTGGCGCAGGAGGATTTGATTTAAAAAGCAAAAGTATAACAAGGAATCCTCAGGCTGGGACTTTAAGCTATAGTTATGGTTGGGAAAGCCCTACTAATCCAGATGACGACAATGGATTACAGGGTAAATCTGGAGTATATAGTTATTCCGTTTCAGTTAGTGAGCCTTTGAGGCAGTACGCAATTGTCCCAGTTCTTGGAACAGGCTGTCCTGATTATATTATTGATTTAGGCTATTGCTCTAAAGGTAGCATCAGTGTTAACACTACAGTTCAATCAGGAGCTAACGCTAATGGTCAATCGATTATAAACGACATGATTAATTCATATGGTGGACAAAACATGGTTGTTACAGAAGATTCCACGAATACATCTAGCGACGGAACAGTCTCCATGAGTTATTCCGCAACATTTAATTCAGATAACTGTTCATAAAATGTCAAATCAATTTTTAAATAAAACAATTAATGATCTTAATTTAAGTGGCAATCTTAAGATATTTTATGATTTTAATGATTACAGTGGATCTTATATCAATACGGTTGGATATGCTGACCCCGAATACTCTGGTCAAATAATAAATTATGATTCTAATTTTACTGGACAAGCTAGTGGCTCAGGCTGTTTCAATAATCAATACATCGCTATCGAAAATACAACAGGAATAACTTCAGAAGCTGCAACGATTATTTTTTCACAAAGGAAAACGGGAGTATCTGACGGAGTAATTTATGGAGATCTTGATGAGCACGGGCCATCTGGGTGGGAAGTAGGAATAAATGCGGCCAACAAATTATATTTTAAAAATTATATAAATGGCTCTCCTAATTATGTAATGCTTGAATCTTATTTGTCAGATCAAAATCTTTGTGCGTTAAGCTTATCAAAAAATGGAAAAGGTAAACTGTTTAGATTAAATTACGAAAAAAAAGTAGGAAACAGCCAAACCAGACAATTTATCACTAATGATAATCCAGAAAACAATATAGAATATTATGATTGTGATAGAGTAGAATTTAATCATTTGCCGCACACCATATCAAATGGCACAAATTGGAAAATTGGATCAGGTGAATTTTTGTACAATGGCTATATGGATCATTTTTTATATTTCGATAGAAACTTAAATGATTATCAGATAAGAAAATTATTTTTAAGCCTGTATGGAGATTATACTGTCAACCCTCCAGTTTCGGGTTATGTGTCTGGGTATATTACTGGACATGATATATCAGCTAGTGGTGTTAGCGGAGAAGTTGGTAAGCCGTTTATTGTGACTGGAACAGGATATCAGTCTGGTTATTATACTTATACATCAGGAGTAGCAAAAACAGGAAGCGTTGGGGTATCAGGTTTTGTTTACGTTCCTAATACTGGAGTCGATCAACTAAGCGGAACAAAACAGATACAACAAACAATATATAAAAAAGTTCATAATTTATCAAATGTATTTAGCATAGATGGAAGTGTTACGCCAACTGGATTATCTAATTATTATTCTTCTGGTACTTACTGGGAATTTAGTGGTAATAGTGGAACTTTTAATGGTAGTAGTGCTGTTGGCCCAAGCAATACAATCTTCGGCATAACTGGTTTTGATACTGTCACGCTAACTGGTTATCAAAGCGGATACGGAAGTACATTAGTAACTACAGGAAGTAACACAGGTTTACTTTATAATGTATTTTCAAAAAGCGGAATATCTGGCTCTGGAAGGTATTATCGCATAAGTGGCGAAACGATACAATTCAATCGAGATCCAAACCCTGAATATTATTCTAATGCTATCAGCGTTATCGATGAATCAAATGAACAATATTTTTATGAAATTGTTTATGATGCATTAGAGGATCAAGATTTAAATGAAATAACCAAACAATACAATTCACCGAAATACAATCGCTTAATACCTATTATCAAAAAGTCATCCAATAATCATTCTTTATATTACGCAATTAACGGAGTGAGTCAATTTACTGGAGAACTGACCTTTGGAAAGAATCAATTCAATTTTCAAACATATAATGTAGCTACTGGATTTCACGTTGTAAATGATCAAGTATATACTAATGAAATAATTGAAGCTGATGATGTATCAATTTATGATTTAGTAAATAGTGGTAATAAAAATGCATTTGAGGTTACTGGATTAAATCAGTATCTATCAAGACCATTTACAAGTTTTGATTTTAATAATGCAGATGTATTTTTAAATGGTGTTAAATTATATTCAGGCATTGATTATATTGATAGCGGCGGGTTTTACCCAATCAATAATTCAACAGGTACTTTGGGTTTATATTTTACATATCCAAAATACAGCGGGGCATATTCTTTTACGGGTTATGGGTACACAGGAATAACAATTGAGCATGATGCAATAAATCCAGACTCATATTGCGCGTTTTACAATGGAATCAGACAACCAAAAGATAATATCATTGCACATGCCAAAAACTCTGATTTAATTCAAGGAACCACCACACAAGAATCAAATCAATTTTTATATTATATGGTAAACGGAAAAACAAGGGAAATATTATGAGCTGTAATATTATATCAGCATCACATGCATCAATAAATGGATCAAGTGATGCCTATGGAGGTTATATAGTTAGTGCTAGTTATATGCCAAGCACTATAAATGGATACAACAAGGCTAGCGTTGTTCTTGCAGGAGCAAATAGTACACCAGCAGGAAATGATGAAGCTAGTATAGGCATAGCAGGTTTGGAATTAAATATGAGAGTGGGCAGCATCACAGAATCCACAAGAGCTGGTTCAGTATCAACAACTACAATTCATTATTACGATAATTCACAAATTTTAGATAATACCCATGTGCTTTTAAAAGAAGAGGTAGCCGAAGGTCTTGGAGCTATAGGGGATAAAATTGGGCCAAGGCCAGATATACAAGCATTAAATAGCCTTGGATTAATTGTCCCAGCTTCAGATACGGTATTCGTTAAATTGCGAGAATTTTATGCAGGAATTGAAGCTGCAGGATTCAATGTCGATGACATTATTACTAGCGCTCCTGGAAAAACGATTTATGATACCGAGCAATTCATGGATGCATTTGGAGAAATATTAGGTGATTCATTCAGTATTCCTGATGGGGCAAAAATGGATTTTCAAGGTCCATTGCGACAAGTTATAGGTCAAATGTGCAACACTTTTGGAATGGTAGCTTATTGGGATCCAGAAACTGACACTGTAGTAACTTCTGCTATTGGAGCGACAAATAGCACAGCAAGCTCAAACAATAACTGTACAATAATTGGATCTTCTACTACTTCTGATTATACCGCTTCTCGTGCGCAAGGCGCTCACGGAACATTTTCAACGAGTAATGATGGAGAATCACAGAGTAGTTCTGGTGGTAATATGTCAAGGTATTTTTTAGCAACTCTATTGGAGCCAACATTAAAAATGAGAGTAAATGCTTGCGGTGGAGAAAAAATCGAATTGAATTTTTTTGATAAAGATGGAAATGTCGATGAAGATATAGCTAAAGCAATGAGCGCCGCGCAAGATTCAAAGGTTTATTCTATGTATGCATTACAATCAGCTCTTTCGGATGGAGCAAACGGCGGAGAACTTCCTGAGATATCAGAACAATTATACGGCCAAGGCAATGCACAAAATCAAACGAAATTTAATTTAAATGATATGATTCCCGTGCAGTATCCACAAGCCAATGCTTTTTTGCGCGATTATTATAAATGCCAGCTGGAAGATGTTCATTTATTGGATGCTCCAGGAAAAGACTACGATGGTATTGGGAAATTGTTTGCCAATCAATCAGATGCCTGGAATAGCGATATAGGAAGCTCTCCTCGATCAAAAGTAGGTAGATTTAATGATGGAAAATTTACTGGAGGGCATTTTTTATTCTCTAAGAAGTCTACTAAGTCATCAATTTTTGGAGAAGGATTGTCATTAACGGGCGAGGGAGATATCCTAAGAAAATTTCTAAACATCATCCCAAATTTCATCAATCAATTATGGGTATTAAAATCAGCGAATGCAGCAAGGAGCGCGCAAACATCCGCTAGAAATTATGGATACTATATAACTTCAAATGCTACCGTAGGTGGCCAAAATCCAAGGTTTGGAGATGGCTTTGATGAAATTCCGCTTAATCCATGGGCTCCATTGTCGGATTGCGGAAACCAATTTATTCAAGATCTTGCTATGGTATTATTTGCAATGTCTGGAACCCAAGGAACATGCGGGCCGCACCCGTTGTCTGAATTTACTGTTATTGATTTTGTTTATGCCTTAGAAAAGGATAAATTGGAAGCTTTGTTTTCAGGGAACACAACTGAAGCCCAAGAAGACAGCTCACAGCAAGCTGCTGATCTATTTGATCAAGGTCACACCATGTACTTAGGAACAAAGAAGGGTGTTGGAGTAAGCCCTCCTGACTTGGGCCCAACGACAGTAACGTGTTTTGACCAAGCTGAAATTTCAGAAATAAGTATTCCTTCTGATGTTGTTGTTGCAACTGAGAAGATAGGATCGATAGGCTTTAAAGGAGGATCAGGCGCACAAAAAACTGCCATGGAGGATTTTGGAGAATTATATGATATGGGAGTTCTGTCAAGTCTTCATCCAATTCATACGCAAATAGAACCTATTGAGCTTGTTACTTCTCCACCAAGATCCAAGATATACCTTTGGTTTAATGTTGAAGGAAATTCCTCTTCGTTAACTTCTGGTCCTGGGCAAGCATTTATTGGCGGAGGAAGCCTACCTCCAGAAGGAGCATGGAAATCAACTATGACTACAGTATCAGTAAATTCAGCTGATATTGCAGCAGCCAATGGAATCAATCAAAATTATTTGGCAGATACATACGATGAAGGATTTACATATTCAAGACAAAACCTTGGTATAATGGCAGACGCATTAGCTGATAAAATAAATGAAGCAACTTGGGTAGATGACGCTGTTGGAGAAAGCACGTCCACAACATATTTGTTGATAGATGATGAAATGCCTGATATACCTAGTGTTGGAGAAGGCTTGGACTCATTAAACATAACGACGGCAGGCGGTAAAACTGAATTGACTGTAACAGTCGGAAATGCTAATTATATTAGAGCACGTACCACGCTAAGAGACCTAAAGGCTGAAAACTCTCATCTTCAACATTCTCATTCATTGATGCTACCAAATGTATTAAACAGCGCACCAAATACAAAAATACAGAGCATTGCAAACGGAAATTTATAATGATCACTTTCCCTCAACAAGACAATAATTTTAATTATGTATTTGGATTTACTCCAAAAACTGGTGAACATAGTTGGTCATTAACATTCGGAAATCAATCTGGTCATGTTTCTAAATTTGATAATTTATTATTATCAGGTAGTGTTTCTGGAGATTTTAATCAATCATATTCATTGGCACAAAACAATGATTATTTAGCTATAGGCGATCCTGCTCAGGGTATAGTTAATACATATGAAAACTTTTATTATACAATCAATAGAGATGATAATAGATACGTTAAAAGAGATAAACTATTTGGGGTAGGGCCTGAAAGCATTAGTGGCTTCGGTGAATCTTTATCTTTAATTGAAGATCATTTATTTGTTGGCGCGCCCAATTCAAATGATAATTCAGGATCTGCTTTTGTATACAAACAGTTTTTAGGGAATAACAATGGATCGACTGGCTCATCAGAATGGGGTCAATCGGAATTTATAAATGGTTTTGAACCGAGCGGTTATTTTGGGTGCAGAATTGCAACCGTAAAGAATGTAAGTCAATACATTACGGCGATTAGTGCGACTGGAGAAAATAATGGAGAGGGTAGCGTTTACATACATAAAGATAATTTATTGAACTATTTATACAAATTAGCACCATCAGATAGTAATGTTTCTTTATTTGGTAGATCAGTATATTTTGCAAGAGCTCAGGAAGTTAGATACTTAGCGATAGCATACGAACAGGGAGGTACTGGAAAAATAAAAATGTACAAAGAAAGTTCTGATGGAGCTCTAGATTTCAGTGAGTACAGAACACTGACGTCAAGCAATCCAAGCAGTGGAGATTTATTCGGGTATTCAATAGAAGGAGACGATGATTATTTTGTAGTAGGTTGCCCAAATGAAAATAATTCAGGAGCCGCATATTATTATAAATATAATTACGATTCTGGATTTTTTGAAAACAAACAAAGAATTGTAGCTGATGACCTTGGTTATAAGGATAACTTCGGAAAAAATGTATCCTTTAATGATAAAGATGGCGTAATTACATCCGACAACTCTTCTGGCAAAGCGTATATTTACTACAATAATGACGATGACTCATGGGAACAAGTAGCAACTATTACAGGCAGCAATTCTAATAGTGGAAGTTTCGGCGGCAATATATATGGATCATTTAATACATCAATTTACAATCATTTATTGATGATAGGATCATCCAATGAAACAGGTACTTACATTTATAAAACTGGGGAAGAGAATTTTACAATATCAGAATCTTTTTCTCTCAGCGGAGTAAATAATAAATTATATGATAATGATGGAAACTTTTTATATGGATATAACGCTAATAAATTTTATGAAATAAAAGGAAATGTTTTTCCTCACTATTCCACACTATATATTAGAGATCATTTATATAATTCAAATATGTCGCGGCAAACAGGGTACATTAACGCCTGGGACTTTAGTGGAGGAGAGAACCTGAAAGAATATTACTTAAAGATATACGATATCAAGAATTAACTTTTTTCAATATCAACGTCGCTAATTTCCTTCCATTTTTCTTCGTCAGAACTAAGATAGACCTTGAATTTCTTGGGTAATCCAGAATGCAAACCAAAGCGTGGAAATGCTGTAATCGATTTTAGCGGCATATCTTCATTCAAATCAATGATAAAGCGATGAGGGAAGTTAGAAGTATCTGAGGGATTACTTTTCCAGTAACTTTCTTTGGTGAGTAAATTTTCTGATTTATAATTTGGATCTTCTGAACTGCAAAATTTAATGGTTGCTTGCTTTGGTTTTGGGTTGATATCTATATGACTTAAGCAGGAATTACCATCATAAGAATCATTAATTTCATATTTGATATAGCGAACTGGACTTGATGAGTTGAAGTTGATTTCTGATTTTTCCCAAAGTTTAACTTCTTCAGATGCAGGTTTTGGTGGATCTTTAACTTCAGTAAAATCTCCTTGCTCCACTTCTTTTATTAATCCATCGATATCAATATTAGGATTTGTTTTATTGAAATGATCAATTATATCATCATATGGCAACCCAAGCTCTTTGTGTCCATTGATATAATTTTTAATTCTATGTTCCAAAATGAGAGGGTATTTAACACCAGCGGGACGATCAAATCTGTGAAGCCAGCGTAAAAATGGCAGACACCAAGTTTTACGACCAGCCTTTTCATATTTCTTGTGAATATATCCTTCTTCGCCGCCGAACCCTATAAAGTTTTCATTGAATCCCAGCCACTGATCAGTTTTACATGCAAAGATTCCAAGTCCGTGCATGGGGATTTCGAAGGGTGGATTATCTTGTTCGTTCCCTCTTTTATCGTACCCCCAAGTTCCATACATATGATCTCTCCAAACTGGATCCATATGGGTGCAGGGATCGTGCCCGTTTATTACATCATAGAACATCGGGCCATGAAAAAGGTCTTTTGTGTCAGAATTATCTTCAAAATATTTTATCAACTTTTTGATTGTGTCAGGCTCAAAAAGAACATGACAGTCTATACTCATGCAAAACTTACCTTCTGCATTTTTAAAGATTTCGTTTCTGACAGTTGTGCTTTTCTTTTCTGTGTATGGAACATATCTTATGTGACGCGTCTTTTCACAAAATGATTTTGTTGCCTTGCCCTGTGCGCTTTCGGGGTTGTTATCGATAATTAATAAATCAAGATCATCCCATATTTCTTGGTTGTTTAATCTGATAGATTGATATGAAAAATATACGCCGTCAAAATCATCATAAACAGCAGAACCAATTGTTAGCTTTTTCATCAAAGGATGATATCAAAAAAATGGGAAAATGTCAATCAAAAGAGTAATTAAATAATTCTATATCTTCGCTGTATATTTCGCCAACTTGATTAATTAAGGAATCATTGTATAAATCTTTGTAGAAAGTATTCTTGCGCAGCTTCTTACCTTTTCTTTGGTTTTTATGGGGGACATTACAGTTTTTAATGTTTAACTTATCACAAATACTTTTAAAGTCCTCTTCTAGATTTTCTAATTTGCCTATAAAGTCAATAGATAAATCGCCGTTTTTATTTTTTAAACATAAAGCGGAGGGCCAGAAATGTATTCTACCAACTGGAAACTCTGGTATTTTATGGTTAGAGCCGTAAGAAGTAAATTTTTTATTTTGAAATAGGGATTTGTTTTTATACAAAATATTAATATAAGTTTTAAAATCAGGAACTTCATCATGTATTTCAGGGCAATCCTCAAAAGCTGAGACCGCGCGCACCCATGGGTTCCTCACAAAAGACCATGTGAAATAATCGGAGATATTTAAAATTTTACTTTCGTAGTCAGAATATGAATCATGACCACTACCTTGATTCCAATCAAAAGAGGATAAGCTTGATCCGCCGCATTTTGCGACATGAATAAATATTGATTTTAACTCATGGTTTACGCAACTCATCAACTTTCAATATCATTTTTTTTAAATAAAAAATCAGTTTGGACTTGCTTTACAAGGGTAAAGCCTTTGCTGGTAATGTAATCAATAATTTTAGTTTGGCTGACATTCATTTCAATAGCCAAAAATCTTATATCCCTGTTTTCGAAATCAATTCCTTGTATTGCGGTTTCGTATGAATCTTCTACATCAATTATCATGTAATCAATTATTTTGGGAGCATGATTTTCGATTAAGATTTGCTCTACGGATTTGGTGTTAACGCTAATTAAATCTTTTCGAGAAACATCTACATCGGGATCCTCTATCAATTGAGAGTGTCCAACATGCCCTTTAGATTTTTCTAGGAAATAAGATTTAGCGTCAGGTAGGCCTATACATTGATTTACTAAAATAGATTCTCTTCCGCTATCCTTTAACAAAGAGAAAAGCCCTCTGTGGCATTCCACTAAAATTCCTTTCCATTTATATTTTGATTCTAATGTGTATGTTTGCGACATATGAATTCCATCGTGAGCTCCACATTCAAAAAAGAACCCTTCTCTGTCAGGCTTGTGGTTGTCTATGTAGTATCTTTCAATAGCGCTAAGGGAATATTGTTTTCTTATGAAATCTGAATATTTAAAATCTGGGATTATATACTTGTCAATTAATTCTTGTTTAATAATATAATTATTATGCTTTTCCCCCAAATCTTTTTCGGCGCTTTCTTTCAGTACTTTTATATGAGATTGATATATTCTTTGAATTTCATCATTACTAAAAATGCCTAAGGGTCTTCTTGCATGATCTTTAGTATTTTTTTTGTGATGTTCAAAATTATCTTCTTTACCATATGTTCCGCTTTGTTTATGCCCGCGCATTTCTCCTTGATCCGCCCAGTTGAAACAATACGCAGGTATGCTGTTTCTATCGACAATTAACTTTTTATGTTTGCGAAAGGCTGTTTCCCATGCTAGATGTTCGCCGCCTCCTTGATGTGGATCAAATCCAAATTCTAGTATTTTATCAAGTCTTGAAATTATGCTTGCCTCCATAACATTACCAGCTAATGCTGGCTCATGGTTGGTTTTCCAAAACATGCTCCTATGAGGTTTCCAAGACCATGCATCTGGATGAGCTTTTAATCCATCCATGCATTGCCTGATATTCCATGGTAAAAATATATCATCGTCATCCCAGCAAATATAATATTCTCCATTTGCATGTTTAAGAGAATCTCTTCTTATAGCGCCAATGTTATTGTACGGCTCGTTTGTTAAGTAATCAGTATTATTATTAATAATAGTAATATTTTTATTTTTTAATTCATCTGATAGTTCGAGCGGGTATTCTGTGTCAGTATTATAAATGACAAGTTCTGTTTCGCCCTGGAAGTCTTGATTAAGAAAAAATTGAATTGAACGTTCTACACAAGTAAAACGACGGTATGTACACATTATGCAAGAGATCATGGAGATGTAGTAGTGGTAGTGCTAGTGGTGGGCCCAAAAGTTGTACTGGTTGTACTGCTTGTACTGCTTGTGCTAGTACTTGTGGTGCTTGTTTCTGGGGGAGTCGTGGTCGTAGTTCCAGCTGTAGCTGTAGTGGTTGTACTAGTTGAAGTAGATGTGCTAGTAGATGTGCTAGTGGATGTTGTCGGACTGCTAGT
>CEPM01019712.1_pt1 | contig 13298 bp, 18 predicted proteins | sample 530371 | NCBI WGS metagenome assembly CEPM01 (sample SAMEA2620004, study PRJEB7988) | marine metagenome | biome: marine biome (ENVO:00000447); feature: surface water layer (ENVO:00002042); material: "saline water (ENVO:00002010), including plankton (ENVO:xxxxxxxx)" | depth 5 m
ACATAGTATTAACAAGCCTAGTATCATACGAAGATGGCGATAAAAGTTTCAGGAACAAATGTTGTTGATAATGAACGTAATTTGAATGCTGGTATTGGAACATTTACCAGTTTAGATATTCCACCAAAACCGATTACTTTTAGTCCGGCTGACGGTGCAACTGGTGTAGCATTAAACTCTAATATTGTAATTACATTTAATAGAAGCGTTGAAAAAGGAAGTGGTAATATCACGTTAAGAGAGGGAAGTGCATCAGGAACTATTATTGAAACCATCGCAGTTTCGGATAGTGCTGTTTCAATATCTGGTGGAGCAGTAACAATTAATCCCAGTGATTTTACTGCAGGAAAGGACATTTATGTTGTAGTTCCTGATGGTGCTTTCACAGGCGCGGCATTAGGAAGCGGTACTAATGTGATTAATACTTATAATTTTACTACGGTTCCTATTTCAGTATCATCCTTTAATCCCGCTGATGGTGCTACAGGTGTTGCAATTGATTCAAATATTGTAATTACTTTTAGCGAAAATATTGCAAAAGGAACTGGTAACATAACATTAAGAGCAGGAAGTGCATCAGGAACAATAAGACAAACTATTGACGTAACTAATGCCGCTGTTTCTATTTCCAATGCAGTCGCTACAATAAATCCACCAAGTAATCTTGAATACGAAGAAGATACTTATGTTGTGGTTGATGCTGGATGCTTCACAAATACTGATGGTGACTCCGCGTCAGCAAACGCAATAATTAACACTTATAATTTTACTACAGAACAAGATATTCCAGCATTGGGTTCGGCTTTTGAAGGTGGATTCCTCATTTGTTGTTCATCAGGTACTTTATGGATCGTAGCACCATCATCAACAGAAGTCAGGAGAGGTTGGGATAGTAGAAATGATGCTGTAACACAAGCTAATTCAAATGCTGCTTGTGGTGACTGGTTTGTACCCACTATTGCACAACTTGAAAATCCAGGATATGGATGTAGAACTTATTGGGATTCGTACTCCCCTCCCTGCTACTGGAGCAATTCAGAACTCACAGGCAGCACCGCTCATGGTACGCGCTTTACTAATGGTTCTTCATTTCCATGTAATAAAATCCACTCAATCTGCGTCCGTGCTTTCAGAACTGTTTCTTATTGAATCTTATACATAGTATTAACAAGCCTAGTATCATACGAAGATGGCGATAAAAGTATCGGGTACAACTGTAATTGATAATGATCGTAATGTAAGTGGTGGTATTGGTACATTTACTGATTTGGATCTTCCTCCCCAACCAATTACTTTTAATCCCACTGATGGAGCTACTAATGTAGCATTAAACTCTAATATTGTTATCACTTTCAATACTGATGTATCTGCCGTTAGCGGCAATGTTACCTTAAGAGAGGGAAGTGCATCAGGAAGTGTCATTCAAACTATTGATGTTACATCTGGATCTGTATCAATATCTGGCGGAGCAGTAACAATTAATCCCAGTGATTTTACTGCAGGTAAAAACATTTTTGTTGTAGTTGATGATGGTGCATTTAAAGAAACCAATTTTAACAGTGGAAGCAATGTAATTAATACATATGATTTCACTACGGTTCCTATTTCAACATCATCCTTTAGTCCAGCTGATGGTGCTACAGGTGTTGCGATTAATTCAAATATCGCAATTACTTTTAGTGAAAATATCGCTAAGGGAACTGGTAATATAACATTAAGAGCAGGAAGTGCATCAGGAACGATAAGGCAAACCATAGATGTAACCTCTGCTGCTGTGTCGATTTCTGGAGCGGTAGCAACAATAAATCCACCAAGTGATCTTGAATATTCAGAGGATACCTATGTTGTAGTTGACGCAGGATGTTTCACGAATACTGATGGTGATTCTGCATCAGCAAACGCAATAATTAACACTTATAATTTTACTACAGAAGCAGATGTATCACCAGGTGATGCATATGAAGGTGGATATTTAATTTGCGCTGCATCAAATACTTATTGGATCGTTGCACCATCATCAACAGAGGTAACTAGATACTGGCCCAGTAGAAATGATGCTATAACACAAGCTAATTCTAATGCTGCTTGTGGTGATTGGTTTGTACCCACTTGTGGACAACTTAAGAATCCAGGATATGCATGTAGAACTCACTGGGATTCGTACACAGCTAACCATTACTGGAGTAATACAGCATCTCCTGATAGTGATTCCACTGCTTGGATGTTGTGGATGAATAATGGTAATTTGTATCAGATGAGTAAGACTAATCACACATTTCGTGTTCGTGCTTTCAGAACTGTTTCTTACTAATGCTCTTGTTTTTTAAACATATATAGATTATACTGATAAAAATCGTCTGAATAATTATGAACTTGATGCCCATTTATTCTGTTCCGATCTGGCAATCCGAATATCCTGATTTTGAGGAAGAGCAAGATATTTTTCTTAAAGCAGTCAAAGAATATAAAGAACTAAATCCAACAAAAGAAACACCACGATCAAATATTGCAGGTTATCAATCACCAGATACGCTTCATCATGTAGAGGAACTTCGTCCACTGTTTGAATACGTTTGTCAAATGGGATTCAAAGCAGTCGCTGATTTGAATTTTATTGATTGTGATGTTGCGATGACTAGTGCGTGGTTGAATGTTAGTGACAGTCGTCAATGTCATAATACCGAACATGTTCACGGACAAGTATTTTCTGGTGTCTTTTATCTTTCCGCACCAGAAGAAAGTGGAAAATTTATTATTTCTAATCCAGCAATTAATAGAATGTGGGATGGTTGTAAACTTGCAGAAAATAAAAATCAATTTACTGGAGAGCAAATTAAGATTGCACCAGTAGAAGGTAATATCATTATTTTCCCTTCTTATCTTCCTCACGCAGTAGAAACAAATAATCATGATGAAGAACGAATTTCGATCTCATTTAATTTAATCGCACTTCCCAAAGGTTCAATTGAATACCCTAATTCATAATTGGTGAAACAATATTATTTCATCTCTGGACTTCCAAGGTCTGGTTCCACGTTGCTCTCCGGAATACTTAAACAAAATCCAAATTTTTATGCGGATATTGCCTCACCACTAGAAGCACTCACAGAAGCTTCCATTGATGTTATCACAAGTGCCGAAAATAATCTCACAGTTTCTGAAGATCAGAGAAAAAATTTACTGTATGGAATTTTTGACGGATACTATCAGCATATTAACAAACCTGCCATTTTTGATAGTTCGAGGCATTGGACAAAGAAAACCAATTTACTTCGATCACTTTTTCCTTACACAAAAATTATTTGCCCCGTAAGAGACATTGTTTCTATTTTAAATTCTTTTGAAGTTATCTCTTCTAAAAATCCATTTCATACTAAAACACTTACAAAACTTAATGATAATGTGTTTGAAAGATGTGATGAAATGATGGATAAAAATAGTGGAGTTGTTGCAAGTTCTTGGATTTCACTTCAAGAAGGTTATGCACTCAATCCTGAAATGATTTATTTTATTGAATATGATAATCTGTGTAAAGAACCAGAAAGGACAATGAGAGGAGTTTATGAGTTTTTGGAAAAACCCTATTATTCTCATGACTTTGAGAATATAGAATACTCAAATGAAAACTTTGATAGGGCTTGTAATCTTAAAGATTTACATACAGTTAAGAAAAAAGTAGAATATAAACCACCAAGATGCGTGCTCCCTAGAGAAGTTGTGAAACGATTTAAAGAATTGAATATGGAATTTTGGAGAGAAAATAATAAAACTATTCCAGATATTGTTGAAAAATTAGATGAAAATTTTTATGAGTATAAATGAAAATTTTATCAATACCACTTTTAGCACATGATGCTTCTATTTGTATTTTAGAGGATGGAAAAATCGTTTCCTATCAAATGGAAGAGAGATTATCTCGCAAAAAACATGATTTAAACTTTGATAATATTTTAGATAATCTGAAAGATGATAATTTTGATAAAGTTATTATCACTCAGCATTTTCTTGATAACTATACTTACTCATTTGAAAAGGTAAAAGATAAACTATCTAAAATCTCTTGTCAAGAACTTATTACTGAAAAAGAAAGGCATCATTTGTATCATGCATATTCTGGATTATATAATTCAAAATTTGATGAAGCAATTTGTTTTTCTGTTGATGCGTCTGGTGCAATATTAGATAATGGTGAGATAGAAATTGAATCTGTATATCACCTAAAGAGGGATAAAAAAGAGATACAACTATATCAAAGAACTAGAGAATTTAGAACTGTTAAAGTCAATGATAGTTTTTGGAAATATGTGTCTTCACTTGATGAAAACAATTTAAGTGTTGGCGAAAAGTTTTGTAAGTATTCAGAACTATTTGGATACAATGCAATTGATGGTGCGGGAAAAATTATGGGACTTGCACAATATAAAAATTACAAAGAAAAACTCAATTATCCATATAATACCAAAAAATGGAAAGAGAGAGTTGATGAAGCATATAGTTTACAACAAGAAACACAAAATCACATTTTAAAATTAATACAAAAGTATACCACAGAAACTGGAGTTAAAAATGTAGTTATCTCTGGTGGTTATGGACTTAATTGTGTTGCAAATTATCATTATCTGAAAAATTTAAAAGACATCAATCTTTATATTGATCCGATTTGCTTTGATGCAGGTATTAGTATTGGAGCGGCATACTATCATTCTATAGACAAATCCAAAATTAAACCTCTTCAAAATGTTTATATTGGATATAAAGAAGAAAGTTATAATCTATCTAAATTGAACACTCAAAAAGTTTCTTACAGTGATATCGTTGACTTACTTCTTCAAGGTAACATAATTGCATTATTTCAAGGTAAATCAGAAGCGGGACAGAGAGCTCTTGGAAATCGCTCATTACTTTTTGATCCAAGAAATCCAGATGGGAAAGATATTGTAAATCAAATTAAAAAGAGAGAAAACTTCCGTCCATTTGCTGGTGCTATCCTTCAAGAAGAAGTTCATAACTGGTTTGATATGCTTTCACTAAAAGAAAGTCCCTTCATGCAATACGCAGTTAATGCTTATCATAATGCAACCACTATAGTCCCTGCAATTATTCATGTAGATAACACCTGCAGAATTCAAACCGTGACTCAAGATCAAAATAAACATTTTTATAATTTAATTTCAACTTTCTTTAAAAAAACTGATGTGCCGATGTTAATGAACACAAGTTTTAATCTTGGTGGAGAACCATTAGTTGAAACTTTTGATCAAGCAATCTACACCCTTAAGAATAGTATGATAGAATATCTTTATCTTCCTGAAATTGAAACCTTAGTTACCATTAAAAATAAAAAATTTATTTATCAATGACGATTTGTCACGAAAAAAGATTAATATTCATTCATATTCCTAAGAATGCGGGGACTTCTATTATAAAAGCAATGGGAGTTGAAAACATTTATATGGATAAAACCATTGAAGAATATAAAGAGCATTATAATGAATATTGGGATAAGTATAAAAAATTTACAGTGGTTCGTGATCCGATTGATAGATTTATCTCTGCATATAAATTTGCCAGAATGAAAGAGAGTGGGTGGTTTTCTGCAACAGGTGAAGAAGGTTTAGAAAAGCACACTCATTATGAATTGTGCAATTCAATGGATATTAATGAATATTCATCTTACATCTATAAAAATCCTAAAGAATTTAATCGTTGGATTATTCCACAAACTTTTCTCATTTCAAATGAGAATAAAGAGATAGAAATAGATTATTATGTAAGATATGAAAATTTATTAGAAGATTTAAAAAAGATTGGTATTGATAGTATTGAAAAACTAAACTCCTCTAAAATAGAAGATGATAAAGTCATACAACTTACAAGAAAATCTAAAAATATGTTGCATGAAATTTATGATGTTGATTATCAAAACTTTGATTATAAAAAAGAATTACTTTTTAAATACTCATGAAACTTGATAGTAGAACGCATATCCCTTGGTTAATTCGGAATAAATATATCAAGATTAAAATTTGAGATTAATTATGCGTAAACCAGTCAATCATCCATTATCTAGAAGGTTTAAACTAAATGTTGATACAATTGAAACACTTGATGATGTAAAACAAATCCTGAATTTTTTAGATATTAGAATTCAAACGACTAATCCTGCCTGGGAGGAGATTGGACAGTTTTTTACAACAGAATGTGTTCCAAGGGGTTATATGATTTTACATCAAAAGATTGGAGATGAAGGAATTGCAAAGTTAACTTATGAAGAAATTGAAAAACAATGTAGTAATCTTTTGAAATCCCCTGAATATGAACCTTTTAAGACTGAATAAAGAAGTACATCCAATTTATTGGATTAACGATTTTTTATCCGACGATGAGATCGAAAAAATTAAAAAATACACCAGAAAAATAGCATCTGTTAATGCAAAAGTTGGTGGTAAGACTCAAGAAGAGGATAAAAAACCATTTACTTTAGATTATCATATTAGAGATCCAAATATCGGTGATGTACCGAGAACAAGAATTACAAATCTAAAGTGGATTCATTTAAATTCTGAAACAAAGTGGTTATTTAGAAAAATTATTAAGCAAATACACAAAGTCAATCAAGAAAATTTTGATTTGATTTTAAAATTTATGGAAGATTTGCAATTTTCAGAATATACTGAAAATCAAAAATCATTTTATGCGAAACACAAAGATCATTTTGGAGATCCAAGAAACGAAGAAAATTATGTTGACATTAGAAAATTATCATTTTCCATTCAACTAACTGATGAGAAGGAATATGAAGGTGGTGATTTAATATTTTATCTTGATGGTAGAGAAATGAAAGCACCAAAGTCTAAGGGAACTATCATATTTTTTGAATCATCTATTGTACACGAAGTTAAACCAGTGAAAAAAGGCACTCGACACGCACTTGTGAGCTGGGTGCAAGGGCCAAATTTAAGATAGTTATGACATTTTCTAAAAACGGGTATGAAATCGTTAGAAATGTATTTTCTAAAGATCTCTTAAATCATCTAAAAACTGAATTTGAATTGATGAAAGATGTTCGATATTTTGAAACAGGGTTAAAAGATAAACTTGCTTTTGGTGATGATAATGTCCCAAAAAGTTATTGTCAATATGCAATACCGGCATTTGAAGCCCTTTCAATTCAACTTAAGGAACAAATATCTCAAATTGTTGATAAAGAACTTTATTCAACATATACTTATGCTAGAATTTATTATAAAGGTGCTGATTTACCCCCACACAAAGACAGGCCCAGTTGTGAATTTTCTACAACTATTTGCATCGATTCGACTGAGTTATGGGATTTTTATATTGATGATCGTGATGGTAGAAAAAGCACAATAAAATTAAATCCCGGTGATATGTGCGTATATGATGGATGCAATTTGACGCATTGGAGGGAAACTTTTCAGGGAGAAAAGCAAATGCAGGTTTTTCTTCATTATGTAAATGTTAATGGCCCCAACTCTTCCTATAAATACGACGAAAGGCCCATGTTGGGCACAGCCCCTCATAAAAAATATGCCTCTTATGTAGTGAAAAAAAGTGAGTTTGATTATAAATGAAAAAACCTATCGAAGTATTTTTAAGACATTGTTATTATTCAAAATTACAAGAACTTCCAGATAGAACCCGTCCAGAATGGTTTAGTAAATTTAAAGCATTTGAAAATTTTAAAAATACTTTAAATAGTGATCTGGTAAACTACACGATCATTTATGATGAATTTTATGGAGGTATTGAAAAAACATTTTTAGCAAGGGAAAAGAATGTTGAGTTTGTAAATCATGGAAGTGAATGTGATAGTTTTCTTTCAACGTTAGATATTGTCCAATCAAAGAACTTTGATGATGATCAAATCATATATTTTTTGGAAGATGATTACGTGCATCGTCCAGGTTGGTGCGATGTATTATTAGAAGGATTTTTTGATTCGTCTTCATATGTCACTTTGTATGATTTTGACTACTTTAACGAAAAAGGTTTTTTAACAGAAATATTTGTTACTGATAGCACTCACTGGAGAGCAGTGCCTGCAACAACAAATACTTTTGCTTGCAAATATAAAACACTTATTGAAGATTTAGAAATACACAAAAAATATTCCTCTTATGATGCTATTAAGGAAGAGGATGGATATCATTTCTCAAAAGATTATGAAAAATTTTGGGAATTACAACACCAAAAGAAATATGTAGTATCACCTATTCCCGGTTGGAGTACACACTGCGACTTTAATCATTTAAGTCCAATATTAAATTGGAAAAAAATTATAAACAATGTAACTCAAAATGTAGAGGACAGTAATTTTGAATATGACATCTTTTAAACCATCAAAATTAGAGGTTAATTTTGAAAAATTTATTGGAATTTTCGATAATGCCTTTACTCTCAAAGAGTGTGAGGATGTAATAAATTTATTTGAAATTTGTCATAAACGTGGATATACTTATACTAGATCAATGCAAGGTATAGATTTGAATAAACAAGACGATACCTCAGTAAGTTTTTATCCTTCAATCGATTTAGACTTGAACCCCGATTTTGTTGAATTATTTCATAATAGATTTTATGAGTACATATATCCATTTTACAACAATCAATATCCAGCTATACAAAAGTTATCTAAACATAAATCAAGACACATAAAAATTCAAAAAACTGAACCAACTCAAGGTTATCATGTTTGGCACTCTGAGCATGATGCTCCTCCAAATGCTCGTGACAGAGTTTTATCATGGATTCTATATTTGAATGATGTTGAAGAAGGTGGAGAAACTGAATTTTTATATCAATCATTAAGGTTTAAACCAAAGACTGGAACTTTTATTCTTTTTCCTGCATATTTTACACATACTCACAGGGGAAACCCGCCTCTTAGTGGTGTTAAATATATTGCGACTGGTTGGATTGAATTCATGAATACATCCGATAATCAAGGAAAATCTATTCTTCCAAATTTAAAAGAAAATATAAAATCTGTTAATTATTCATAATGACTACAATAATATGCATTGATGGTGGTATTGGAAGAGTAATTACTTCAATTCCTGCTTTATTAAAATATCATAAAAATCACCCAAATGAGGAATGGTATGTTATGATTCCTGGTTGGGAATTTGTCACTTGGGGATTTCCTGAACTTCAAGAAAGAACTTTCAGTCCTGACTCAAAAGGTTCTTTTGACTTATTTTGGAAAGCAGATAAAGTTATCACTGCAGAACCTTATCGACTTCCCGAATATTATCGTAATGAAATCTCATTACGAGAGGCGTTTGATGTGGTAATTAATCAATCTACAGATCATAGTGATTTACCTCCTATGCAACTTCAATTGTCGCATCCAGAAAAAAGAAAGGCATTTGAAATTTTGGAGATAGCGAAGAAAAAACATCCTAAGGGAAAAACAATAGTTATACAACCATATGGATCTACAGCAACACCACATCCATCTGGAATTTATGACGACAGTCATCGCTCAATGCCAAAAAATATGATTAATTATTTTATTGAAAATCTTTCTGGAAAATATAATTTAATTTTCATGGGAGCAAAAGAGTTCCATAACGTAAAAACTTATAAACCAGATCCTGATCCTCAATTAAGAGAGTGGATGGCGATTATTGATGCAGCAGATTATTTTATTGGATGTGATTCTTGCGGGCAACATATGAGAAGAGCATTTAATAAACCAGCATCAGTAATGATTGCTGGCACTCACAAAATCAATACTTCATATGAGAACTATCATATTATTGAGAGGGATGTGCCGTTTACCCCAGATAGTATGAGAATTTCTGGTTTTCATTCACACATGGCTGAAAGGTTAAATGAAGCAAGAGTTAATTTTTCTCAAGAAGAAATTGAAATTGCATATCAAGAAATCATTTCAAGAATTGAAGGTGACAATAAACCAAAAGCAGTTACCAATCAACCTAAAGAAATCAAAGAGGTATCCTATTCATGAAGTATAATTTATTTGATTCTTACATATGGAAATCAAAAATAAAATATGATAAAAAAGATCAATTAATAAATAATCTCTTACAAGATTATTTTGAAAATAAAAACAAATTTACTCCCCATTGGGAATGTTTCATTTACAGTTCTTTTAAACATCCTGAACAAAATAACATACCAGAAGATTTACTTGACGTTATAGAGGAAAAAATATTAGAATATTTAAAAAATTGTCCAAAAGAATTGCAAATAAAGGGAACATATATTCTTAGTGATGTGTGGTATAATATATACGAGAAAGATTACTTTCAAGAACCGCACAATCATGGAAATGCATTATTTTCTGGATGTTATTATTTAAAGTTTAACAAAAAAAAGCATCATCAAACAACTTTTTATAATCCAAACTACAATCTAGATTATAAAAAGTTAGAGCAGAATTCTTATTTTTGCTTTGAACCGGATTGTGATGAAGATGACATTATTATTTTTCCATCAAGTCTTAAGCATGGTACAATGGGATTGAGAGACAAAAATGATGACGAAATTAGAATCACGATATCATTTAATATAACAAATCCGAATATTTGTTTGAATGAAAAAGTTCAAGATAAAGAAGTATCATACAATTGAAAATCACAATTCCAATTTCTGTTGGAGAACTTTTAGATAAGATTTCAATTCTCCAAATAAAATCGCAACATACAGATAATGCATATGTTAATAGAGAGTTGAAAAGTCTTACTGAGATTGCAAAAAAGAATGAAGTATATGATGATGACTATCTTAATCAACTCTTGGATATTAACCAATTACTTTGGAATATTGAAGATGACTTGAGAGTTTTAGAAAGATGTCAAGACTTTAGTGAAACATTTGTGAAACTAGCGAGAAGTGTTTATAAAACTAATGACATCAGATCATCAATCAAAAGAGAAATAAATGAAAAGTATAACTCATTTTATAATGAGGTAAAAATTCATAAATAATGAAAAGATAAATTTATCCCAGAGTATGGCTTACGCAGACATTTTTGCCACTGAAGCGAGAGGAATGTGGAGCCCTCCGAACGGTGCTGCTCCTCAAATGATTCCCGATAAGTGGAGGGATAATCCCGGAGATGAATTGAGATATGATCTTCCTGATAAAACTGATGATGAATTAGTTGCCCTTGGTTGGAAAAAGGTTGATGATCCCTCTTATACCACACTTGGAGCATCCTTCTTTAATAATAGATATGAATGGAATAGTTCAACAAGAACATATGATGCGATAGAATTAGAAGATTTTGAAAAACAGCAAGGTGTTGAATATAACAAATTCTGGAGAAATCTTTTAGATTCTAATTTCTACAGAACTTTTAAAGCAGCTGCATCTTCTGAATTAGCAGCAAATGTTATCTACACCGAGTTTATTTGCCTAATTGAAGATGCAAAGACGGATCCTAATATAGCTAATATTTCTAAAATTCAAGCATCACTTAAAGAAATTATTGCAGGTGTAACGCTCACCACAGAGGAGCGTGCAGAATTTCAAACATTAATTGATTCCACTGGAATGGGTGCAGTATATACGCTATCATAATATATGAAATTTGAAATTATAGATAATTTTCTTGAAAAAGAAGATTTTGATAATATCATTCAAACTTTTTTTCCCAAAGATGTTAAAAATCCAAACAACTTTGTTTGGAATTATGTTAAAGGTATTGTAAGAGATCCTGAATTAGGCCCTACAGGATATGAAGAGCATGATTGGATGTATAATAAACCTCTATATTCTTCAAAAAATGGACTTAGGTTTGACAGACACTATTCAATAGTTAAACCTATCATTAAAAAGTTAAAGATCAAAAAACTTTTTGATATTCGGGCAAATCTTTTAGTGTCAACTAAAGAACACATCTATCACGAATTTCATACTGATAGAAGAATTCCACACAGTGTTGCACTGTTTTATGTGACAAATTGCAATGGGTTTACAATTTTAAAAAATACCGCTAAAGTGGATTGTGTTCAAAATAGAATGTTATTGTTTGATGGTTCTATTGAACATCACTCAGTTACGTCAACCGATAAATGTCGCTGTGTAATCAATATAAATTATGAGAGTATATAAAAATAATGATTCTTGGGTTATTGAGAGTTTTCTTGACGATGATCTTATTGATGAAATAAAAATCGTTATTCAAGACAATCTAGATAATTTACCAAAAAATAAAGATGGTTACAGCACCCAAGGAAAAAATGCAGAGCAATATTGGATTATTGATCATCAAAAAAATTTTTTTATAGAAGACTCAAGATTTTTTAAATTTGAAGAGAGATATAGAAATAAAATTCTAAACACAATGAAAGCATCTACTTTATTTGATGAGGAAAAACAAGAAGAAATAAAATTAAATAGTTCAAATGCATGGACTGTTATTGGTGAAGAAAATTCTTATCACACCATGCATTGTCATAATGGGGGAAGTTTTGAGGGAATTTCTACCCTTGTATATTTGGAAGTCCCTGAGACAAATGTAGAGAATGATCCAGAAAACAGTATATTTTTAGCTACAAATGTTTCTCCAAAAAATCCATATTATTATAATAATGTAAGTTCTTTAACAATAAATCCAGAAGTTGGTAAGTTTCTTATATTTCCAGATTGGATTTTACACGGAACCTATCCACAAACCAAAGGTATTAGACAAAGTTTTAATATTGATTATAAACTTTCTATATTCAAAGATTATAAATTAGAAAAACTTTCGTATCACTAATGAAATATAAAATTATTGACAATGCTCTTCCGCAAGAAGAATTTGAGAATATAAAAAATAATATTATATGTCCAGGTTTTCCTTGGAATTTATCTCCAAATATTACAAATGATAAAGAAGTTCTTCCCACATACGCTTCTTTTTATTTTACACACTTGTTTTGGGATGGTTTTAACATAGAACCTCAATCTCAAATGTTTGCACCTCTTCTAAACTTGATGAACTGTCGTGCATTAATCAGAATTAAAGCAAACTGCTATCCATCCACACCTGAAATTTTAAGGCATGATAATCATTTTGATTATCCATATCCACATAAAGGTGCTATTTTCTATCTGAATACTAATGATGGATTGACTATTCTTGAAGACAAAGTAGAAGTTGAATCAATAGAAAATCGTTTATTACTCTTTGACTCATCTAAAATGCACACTAGTACAACATGCACTGATACTAAATGCAGAATCAATGTGAACTTCAATTTTTTCTAATTTTCAATCAATAAATATACCAGCAGATAAATAACTAGAAAGGCAATAGA
>CEPM01082752.1_pt1 | contig 13151 bp, 10 predicted proteins | sample 530371 | NCBI WGS metagenome assembly CEPM01 (sample SAMEA2620004, study PRJEB7988) | marine metagenome | biome: marine biome (ENVO:00000447); feature: surface water layer (ENVO:00002042); material: "saline water (ENVO:00002010), including plankton (ENVO:xxxxxxxx)" | depth 5 m
ACTGACCCCAGCACCCTCTATAATAAAGACATCAACCACACAGGAGACACACATGAACGGATGGGCAAACTACGAGACCTGGAATGCATCCCTCTGGTTGCAGAACGATGAGTTTCTCTATGGCATCGCCCGCCGTGCCTACTCGTGGCAGAACTGCATCGACCTGCTGATGCTCAACGGCATCACTGAGACAGGCGACGGCGTGCCCTATGCATCTGTGGACATCGACACCGCTGAGATGGAGGAGATGCTCGAAGAACTCTAGAGCACAGTCCGAGGGGACAGGGGGCAGTTATGTGCCCCTTTTTTATGTGGTCGCGAAGCGCCAAGCGATTCCAAAAACGCCTAAGTCCCTAACCTACAAAAGTATCCAGACGAGCGATAAATAATTTTGAAAATGGTTTTTTGAAAACCTCGATAGGAAAAAAATTTCCCGCCAAAAAAATGGACAAAAAAGTTGACTTAGAATTTTTCAAAAACGCCTTAGAAAACTTCGACGCATTCTGTGATGGATTTGAACGAGCAGCATCAGAGAGTTTCCTCTCAAGAGACGCCCCAACAACTCTCGACGAGTACACCTCCAAGTATAGAAGATCTACTCCTGAGGTTGTCCGAGAAGTTGCTGAACCTGGAACAGAGGATCTCGGCACTGGAACGCCCGACCCTAATGTACAAGCGCCCTGGATCGAGCAAGCACGAGAAGATATCTGAGAGTTTAGATTATCTTCACAATAATGTAGAGGGACTTAAGAAGGACTTAATAACAGTGGCAAGAACGGTATGAGTTGCACACCTCCCACAATAACGCCATCTGCAGAGGTTCTCGTAACAGGTCCAACGACCTTTGAATTGCGTCCGTTGCCTGGGACATTGTTGTACACAACTCCTCCCGCGTTGAGGACAGGCACTCAACCGTTATTGTATGAGACATTAGGACCAGCACCTATCCCACCTGCTACAGTTGGTACAGGGATAAGCATAGAGTGTGTTGCAACAGGGATTGCCCCACCAATACCACCAGGCACACCCCATGTCATCTTGTCTATGACAATGACCCCTGGGTTAGCAATTGGCAGTGGTCCTGGATGCACTATCATAACAAGCAATGGTGCTACCGATATACCTGAGATGCAACTCCCAGTATTTTCAGAACCCAATATACAGTATGGTAGTATGTCTTACGGATCAGGAGTTCCGACTGCAATATTACCGAATGCCCTTAGTGGGTTTTACTCCGAGAAGTATTTTCATGACCAGGAGTATATCTTTGCAACCTATTATAGGACGCAAGCGCCGAATCGCGCCGACAGGTTTACGCTAGTGGATCTTATTAACGGCAATAAGACGCTAACGAGGGAAGCATTTAATGCCCTTCCACAACAGGGTAGAATCATCGCTGACATGTTTCCTGGGGCAGGGACACCTGTACCCTTCTTAGGACTTGCTATAGACGATTCTACGGGGGTCTTAACGAGTGGTACAGAATACCTTGATAGCGTTACAAATGATGTAACGGCATGGATCAAGTTTAAACCAAGTGAAATCTCTGTAATTAGGTTTTACTATACTTTAACTGTAACGACGAATTGTCCACCATTTACCCATGTGTTTACTGGTCATATGGATGTAAGTAACAACTGGGATCCTGCACAGAATCGTTTGGACTACTATCTAAATAAGGGTATAGGCATTATACCCGATCCAGAGTAATGGCAGTATTAAAAGGAATGTCTCGTATTGGAGACATTACTACTGGGGACGGATGTTATCCCCCTACAATAGGAGTAGTTCCCACACCTCCTGCAGTATTACCTAATGTGTATGTAAACGGAATTCCCGCGCACAAGCAAGGGGATACCATGCTACCACAGGTATGTGGCGGAGTACCCCGCACTGATGTTGCGGGAGTTGGGTCACTTACTGTTAGAATAAACGGAGTATCCGCGATGAGAATTGGGGATCCTCTAGTACCAGGAGGAAAATTTGCTGAAGGTTCACATAATGTGTTCATTGGCGACAATCCTGTGGTATAATATAAAAGTCAAATTGCATTAAATCATGGCACGAAGCAAAGTTGGTATTAGTGGTGGCGCTTTTGTTGAAAGCAAGCCCAAGAAAACGCGGCAGGGATCGGGACAGCACACGAAGTATGCTGCTAGTTCCCGCAATAACAAGAAGAAGCGTTATCGTGGGCAAGGCAAGTAATTGTACTCTTTAACGCTGTACACCTATCTCGCTCCCAGTAAAGTCTGTGAGGGGGTAGGTGTTTTTTCTTTAGTAGAGATTCCGAAGGACACTTGTATATTCACTCCTGCAAAGCAGCAGTATGTACAGTGGACTGATGTTGACGAAAGTTTAAGACCAAGATTAGAAACCCTGACTTATTGCGACGAGTATGGGTTTTGGATTGATAACGACTTAGACAAACTAGGTCCACAATATTATATTAATCACTCAAATGATCCAAATGTCGCATACAATAAAGACACTGGTAAACTCTATGCCATCAAGGATATTCCTGCTGGTGTAGAACTCACTGATTATTATTTCCCAGGAGAAAGAGATTGGCATACCTAAACCATAGTCTCCCTGATTGGTCTTGTTACATGCGTAATGAGTTCTTGTACAATCACAAGAAAGGTCATGGAGAAGTAACAAAATGCGATGTCCACAGCGTTGCTAGTATCGAGAAACGAGTGCCTTTGTTTGAGGCATTCCTAGAGAATGGTGTCAACTGGACCAGGAGACCTCTCCATGCCTTCTGCTGGCGTCCTGATGCAGAGATAGAACCTCTGGAGACCATTATGTACTGGGACTGCTTCTCGCCCTATGTGGATGTACAGAGGCGTCATCGTCTTGCAGGACTACAAGCAGAACTAATTCGTCCTGATAACAAGAAAGTCTTGGGTGAATACATGTTTACCCTAGATTGGTCATGGGAGAACAAGGGAGTTCCTGACTTAAACTTCTCTGAGACACCTGAGCATAAGTGTGCTCACTTGTTTAAGGTAGAGACAGGTAACTACTATGCCTATCCAAACAATCGTATCATTTGGTATGATGATGCATGGGTGTTTGATAGGATTGACAAGAACCCAGGCTACGAGATCGATCTCACGGTATACTCAGTAGAGAACAAGCGTAAACTGCAAACTTCTGATCATTACATGTATGAGGTCAAAAACCTAGAATGAAAAAGAAACCTACAATAACAGTAATTGATGACTGTATCTCTAAGGGATACCAAAACTTTGTTGAGTCAACCCTAGAGAACCCTGAGTTCCCTTGGTATTTCAATTCTCAGATCTCAGTTCCTGGATCCAGTGACCCTAACACTGGGTTCTCTCATACTGCATTCAGGAACTATGAGAATGACAAGGGTCAAAGTCGATACTTTGAGATCTTGCTTCCTGTTCTATTTGAAGCAGTTGATAGATACAAGAAGGGACATGAAGTTCAGGATGTATACAGGATTCGTCCTGCAATGTTTGTGAAGAACCAGAATGATGGTAATCATGTAGCACACATTGACCAACAATACAAACATCATGTAATGCTGTACTATGTGAAGGACAGTGATGGTCCTACACTATTCTTTGATGATGATAAAGTTATTAAACAGATTCATCCGAAGAAGGGTAGGTGTGTTATATTTCCTGGAGAGATTTACCACGCATCATCATGTCCTAGGGAACATGGTAACAGAGTCGTAATCAACTACAATTTTCTATTATAATTAACTATGCTGAGCGAGAACTTTGGACGGAGACCACAAATGGACAAAAGAGTGGACAAGAGTGAAGAGTTTAAGGAGTCAGGAATGACTTTGATCACTGAGACTGATAGCGAGCGTCATCTCAAGAGGGCAAGGAAGATGAGAGATGTCAAAGAGGGTGAAATCTTTGACAACCAGGAAGAGTGGGCGGACGGATTCTGTGGCAAGTGATAAATAGAATTAGCTTAGTCTAGTTCTGTGTCATGCCTACTGTTCAGACATTCAAAGATTTGAGTGTCACTTTCAAGAAACACCCTGTCAACGATGATCTCATTGTTGTCAAGGATAAGGCAGCCATTGCACAATCTATCAAAAATCTTTTGTTGACAAACAAAGGTGAAAGACCATTTCAACCTGAATTAGGATGCGATATTGCTAAGATGCTGTTTGAACCATTAGATTATGGTTCAGCAGCAATCTTGAAAGGTGAGATTACCAATACCATTGGTCGTTACGAACCACGCATCACTATTGACAAAATTATCTGTCTTCCAGATGAAGGAAACAATGGTTATGAGGTGGAACTCTCTTACAGTATTATTGGCAGAGAAGATAGACCAGTCACTGTTGAATTTTTCTTAGAGAGAACAAGATAAATGCCATACGCACAGGTAGCTAATCTAGACTTTGAGGATATTAAGTCAAGTATCAAAGAATATCTGAGATCAACCTCAGATTTCACTGACTATGACTTTGAAGGTTCTGCTTTTGCAACCCTCATTGATGTGTTGGCATACAACACATATTACACAGCATTTAACACCAACATGGTGGCGAATGAACTGTTCCTCAGTTCTGCTACCCTGAGGGATAATGTTGTCTCTATTGCAAAGCAGTTGGGATATAGACCCAAGTCTATTACCTCACCTGTAGCATATGTAACTTTTGATGTTGATTATGGCACAACTACTACTGACACTGAATTACTTCTAAAAGCAGGTACAGGATTTGTTACCTCTTATGATAACACTCTATATCAGTATGTTGCTGTCAAGGATGTCAAGGCACAAGTTGTAAACAATGTCGCGACATTTACTAATGTACCTGTCAGAGAAGGTAGTTACATTACTAACACTAGTATTGTCAATACTGCGCTTAAGAGTCAGCGTTATGTTATTGACAACCCAGGTGTAGATACAAATACAATTACCGTTAAGGTATATGAGAATGTAAACTCTACTGTATTTGAAGAGTTTCTTCTCATCGACAATATTTTAAATGCTACTCCTACCTCTAAGATTTTCCATCTAGAAGAGATTGAAGACGAGAGATATGAACTCGTCTTTGGTGATGGTGTCATTGGTAGAGCACTACAGAATGCTGAGAAGGTAGAGATCAGTTATCTAATCACCAATGGTCCTGCCTCTAACGGCGTCAAATCGTTTTCATTCAACGGTAGGGTAGAGAATGCCAATGGCGTCTCTCCTGCCTCTCCTACGGTCACTATCGACGCTTCTGCAACGGTTGCATCTGCAGGTGGTGAGAACATCGAAACTCTTGATAAGATTAAGTACACTGCACCTAGAGCATATGCTGCACAGAACAGGGCAGTGACTTCTAATGACTATGATGCACTGATTCGTAACATCTATCCTGCAGTAAGTGACACTATTATCTTTGGTGGTGAGGATCAGGATCCACCTCAGTATGGTCGTGTATACATTGCTATCAAACCAGAGGATGCTGCGTACCTAACGAGTGTTACAAAGGCAGAGATCAAGCGAGAACTGAAGAAGTACAGTGTTGCTTCTGTTATTCCTGAATTGATTGACCCATCTATCTTATATGTTGAGTTGGGCAGTAAGATCTTCTATGATAGAAGTAAGACTAGCGACAAACCTGCTCAGATTCAGTCTAAGGTAATTGGTGCTATCCAAGCATACATCGATGGATCTGATACAGAGAAGTTCAACGGTAAATTTAGATACAGTAAAGCGATTGCTGTTATCGATAATACAGATTTATCAATCAACTCTAACTTAACTTCTGTTACAATGAGAAAGGACTTTATTCCTATTCTCAACAGCACTACATTCTATGAGATTTGTTATCAGAATGCATTCTTAGATGATGACGATCCTGTAGTATCTTCAACAGGTTTTGTTGTTACTGAATATCCTAATTATACCGTCTATTTGGAAGATAGGTTAGGCAAAATCGTCCTATATAGGATAGACTCTGCTACTGGTCAAAAAGTAGTCCTGAACGACTTTGTGGGCACAGTAGATTATGAAAAAGGCGAAATCAAAATGAATAATCTTACGATTATCAAAGGGTCTTTCGTTGATAACAGAATTCAGTTAAGAGTTCTGCCTAGACAGAATGATATTATTGCCTCAAGAGAAGTATATCTTGATGTTGATATTGCAAACAGTAGTTTTATTGCTTACGCAGAGTAATATAGATGGCGGTAACAAAGAGATCAATTTCAACTCTGATTGAGACTCAACTCCCAGAGTTTATTAATACTGAGTACGAATTATTTGGTAACTTCCTTACCAGATATTACGAGAGCCTTGAGATTCAAGGTGGTCCGCTTGATATTGCCAATAATTTAGATGTTTATACAAACATCGATTACTATGAGAGCAATCTACTAAAACAGAGTACAACTCTAAATGGTAATCATTCTGCGTCTGAGACTACACTTGTCGTAGACGATGCTACTTCATTCCCTGAGGAGAATGGATACATCAAAATTGGAAACGAAATCTGTTTCTATAAAACAAGAACTGCCAATTCTTTTGTAGATGTTAGAAGAGGCGTTAGTGGTAATACTAAATTAGGTGACTTATATTATAGCACCGAATATTCTACTAGTCAAGCATCGACCCACTCTGGTGGAGAACTAGTACAGAATATTAGTAATCTATTTTTGTATGCGCTCGTCAAGAACTTTGAAGAGCAGTATCTAGCATCCTTCCCTGAGAAGTATCTGAAGAATGCTGTAGATAAGAGAACCCTTATCAAGAATATCGGTCAGTTTTACAGATCGAAAGGTACAGAACAGTCTATTCAGTTCCTGTTCAATACTGTTGTAGAAGGTGGTGTTGAGAATAGACCCACTGTATACAATCCATCAGACTTTACATATAAGTCTTCTAACTCTGACTGGACACAAGGATATGCATTGCGTGTCAAAGTCCTTTCTGGTGATGTTAATAGTCTAGTAGGAAAAGTAATCACCCAAGAAGCAAGTGATACCTATGGATTTGCTTCTGCTACTGTTGATAATGTAAGATTTGATTCTCAAGTTGACGATGAAGATACTTACAACCTATTCCTTGCTACAGAGACATTAAACGGCACTTTTGAGATTACTACTAAAACCGAATTGACTCAGCAGATTTCTTCTGCTGCAGTTCCTGGTGATAGAGTCAATGTAGTATCTACACTAGGATGGAAGAACAGTGGTTCCTTGCTAATTGATGGCGAGACATTTACATTTGCTGATAAGAATGTAACACAGTTCACTATTGAGACAAGAGCTCAAGCAACTACACATGCTGTAGGAACTCCTGTCTATGATCCAATTGTAATTGGTAACTCTGATGTTACCATGTTAGTATTTGGATTAGTATATAATCTAACCCCCACAAATCCTCAACCAAACGCTTCTGTTGGTGACAGGATTGAAGTATCAAACCCAGGATTTGAAACTCAAGACAGCAGAATTGTTTCTTCCACTGGTTTGAGATGGCGTTTATCTCCTACGAATGCACGACCAACATCTCCAACAAATCCCACATATACTAGCGGTCTCTCTAATCTTTCTACTGATGTGTCTGCTATATTCGCAGATGACCAATTCTATTACATTGCTTCTTCTGGATATCCATCATATACTATTCTTGACAATGTAACTTCTATTCCTGGAAATCTTGCTGATCAAAAGATCCTTAAGTTGATTAGAAAGGAATCTATCAATACAACTGAGGTTTACAAGACACCAACAAATGATTTTGGTATTTTTGTCAATGGTGTTAGAGCATATGGATACAAAGATACTGAAGAAGTCAATTTTGGTAGACTAGAAGAAATTAAGGTTCTTTCTCAAGGTATCAATTATAAAAATCCTCCTTATGTTTTGATTAATGGTGTCTCTGGAAGAGCAGTTGCAAAACTAGCAGGACAGTTCGTAGAATCTGTTGAGATTCTAGAAGAAGGACTATATGGTAAAGTTCCTACGGTAGAAATCACTTCTGGTAGAGGTGCTTCTGTAAGAGCAACCATCACTGGTGGACAAGTAACTGACATACAAATTGATAATGGTGGTGAGTATTATTCAACTCCACCATTGGTAGTTATTAGAGATAAGGCGGGTCAAGGTAGACTTGCAGAATGGACAGCACAAGTTACTGATGGTGTAGTTACAGGATTCACCCAAATCAATGGTGGTGCTTTCTATACACAAGAGAATGTAGAAGTTGTAATTTCTCCTGTTGGTTCTAATTCAAAGGCAGAAGCAAAAATTACTACATGGACCAAAGATCGTATTAAGAAACTAGGTTCAAGTCTAGACGATAACAATGGTTATGTTTTCCTGAATCGCAACAATGCATTAGAGTATGGTTATGCACATATTGCTAATCCAAAATCTCTAAGAGTTGAATTAAATGATAACTTAGATGCTCTAGGTCAAGAACCTGTAACTAAGACTCACTCACCTATTCTAGGATTTGCATATGACGGCAATCCTATCTACGGTCCTTTTGGATATACAGATCCTCTAGATTCTTCTGGTTCTGTTTCTAGAATGACTAGTAGTTATGGTCTTAGAACTGCAAGACAGTTCGGTCCAACTGCTGATCAGTATGCATTAGGAACATTTGTACAAGACTATGAGTACAGACACAAGAGTGGCACACTAGATGAAAATAACGGTAGATACTGTGTAACTCCAGATTTTCCAGAAGGAACTTATGCATACTTCCTTACAATTGAGGAAGATCAAACTCCTGTGTTCCCATATATTATTGGAGAGAATTTCTATTCTCTACCAGTAGATTCTAACTACAACACAAATTTAAACCAAACTAACATCTCTAGGAATGTACAGAGATTGTTTACTCCTGGTCTTCCATCTAATGGTGGTGGATTTAATGGTGTAGTACAAGATCTAGAGTCTGGAAGTATCGATAGCGTAGAGGTTGTTGAATCAACATCTACATTCTCAGTTGGTTCAGAAGTTCTGTTTGATAACACTGGAACTGAAGGATCTGATGTAGAAGCAACAGTATCTTCTGTCAATGGTCAATCTGTCTCAAGATTAGACAGTTTTGAGACAAAAGCAGTAAAACTTGTAATTACACTTCCATCTTATGTGTTTGAGAATGATATCCTCAGACAACCTGGATCTGGTGCTTTTGGTACTATTGTAGGTACAATCAGAAACGACAATACTATTCTTGTCACAGATGTACATGGCAAATTCAACAACACTGCTGCGTTTGCTACTGATATTAAAGTATTGAGACTGACTCTAGACAAACCTTCTAGTTATGCTCAAGGTTCTGTATTGTCTTTGACTGATGGTGTTGTAACTGTCAGTGCAACTGGTGAGGTTCTAGAAAGTGTTTCTGAAGGAAACACTGTTCTTGTCAAGGTGTTATCTGGAACATTCCAAGATCAAGATACATTGGATAGTTTCCTGAAAAGTGATAATCTATCAGATACTTCTGGTTCCAAGATTGATGACATTGATTATCTAAGTGATGGACTGATTCCATTTGATATTGACGATAACATCGCATTAGTTACTACTAGCGAAGATCACAATCTAGGTATTGGTGATATTGTCAATGTATCTGTTAATCCAGATGACAACACTAAAACTGTCACATATTATGTAAGAAAGAGAATTTATCAAGAAGTAGAACTTAGAGCACCTGTATATGATACTACTGTTGATTATAGTGGTATTGGTAGACTACTTATTGTCAATGCAGGTCTTCTTTATCCTGTTGGAACATATACTAATATTGAAGTAACTGGTGGCAGTGGAGAAAATGCTACTGTTACTGTTGTCGTAAGTCCTTTAAATTCTGGAGATGCTACTGGATATGTTTCTAGTGTACAAATCCAAAATGGCGGTACTGAATACAAGAGAGGTGATGTTCTCTCTATTGAAGATAGTGATTTAAACAGAGCAGCAGGATCATCTACACAAAGAGTCAAGTTTTATGTTGACCATGTAGGTGTCTCTACTGTGGCATCAACTATTGATGTTGTCAGTGCTTCAGATTATGCTAACAACGATTTGCTTCTTATTGATGATGAGATTGTAAAGATCACTTCAATTGTTAACAACCAAGTTGGTAATGATACTTTAACTGTAGAAAGAGCACAGGAAGGAACTACTGCAGTAGACCACTACGATGGTGCTCCTGTCTCAATTTACAAACCTGGATATAACTTAAGCAGTACATATTCTGTAAATGGTAGTGAGACTATCATCTATGATAGAGATAAACAAAAACTTCTGGTTATCTATCCATCAACTCAAACCTTAGGTGCATTGCAACCTATTACAACACAAACTAGTTTCTTTGATGAAAGTACACCTAAAAAGTTTGTAACTGTAATTAATGCAACTACACCAGAGAATAGATTTGAATTTAAGTTAGATCCATCTTTAAGTATCTTTAGTACAGATGCACCTAACAACTTTGTATCTGAATGGACAGTCAATCCAATCATTCAGGTTCAAGAAGCATATCGTTATGTGTTTGATACTTCTGATGCTTCGCTGACTGGTTCTCATCTTGACTTCAGTCCTAGTGGAAACTTTAACTTGATTTCTATCGAGAAAAAAGAATCAACAGTAGCACAAGGTAATGCTGGTTCGTTTGTTGATATGAAATTTGGATTTGGTTCTAGATTCTCAACTAACACATATACAGAGAGACAACAATCCAATTTCTCTAATTTCTTCTACTTTGATCGCAATGGATCTATTTCTAGCAATGGTTCTTATCTGAGAATTGTTAAAGATCCTCTTGCTGGAAGAAACACCGTCAATTTTGTTTCTCCTAGATCTTTCTCGTATTCTTTATCAGCAGAACCACAATGGGATGGTTCTGGAACTATCTCTTATACTACAACAGGTCAATTTGCTGTTGGAAGTATTGATGCGGTATCTGTACAAAATATTGGTGCCAATTATAAAAAGGTTCCTATTGTTGTTGGTGTATATCCAAACACTAAGAAGACAGCAACTGCTACAGTTGATTTTGATTCTACATTCAAAACAATCACTGGAGTAACTATAACTAATTCTGGAAGCGACTATGTTAATCCAAAAGTAATCATTTTGGATGGTGATGGAAAGAATGCAGAATTTAAAATTACTTCCAGAGATGGCAAAGTATTGGATATTGTTGTTGTTTCTCCTGGAACTGGATATACCAAAACACCCACTATTGCAATAGTCGAATCTGATGTAAAACTATTTGCACAGGGTAGTAGAGTTGGTCTACCTAAGAATATAAAAATTATAAAAAATGGAAGTTCTTTCCATAACGATAAAACTATTCTTCCAGAGTACACAGGAAGTTATGTTTTGGTTGTTAAGGGATATACTGGTAACTTCCTCAGAGGTGAAAATGTATCTCAAACTGTAAATGGTCAGGAAGTATTCTCTGCTGTTGTTAGAGAATGGAGAGAAGGATCTAACTTACTTAAAGTTTCTAATATCCAAGGAAAACTTAGAAACAATGTTTCTCTGCAAAGTAAGATTTCAAAACAAAGTGTTACCTTCCACAGAACTTTTGTAACTCCATTTACAATTGATCTAAAACCATATGCTGACAACACTGGAAGATTTACTTCTGACAGAGGTAGAATTGGTAATGCTAACCAGAGAATTGCTGACTCGTTCTTCTATCAGGATTATTCGTATGTTGTAAAGTCTAGGTCTTCAATTGATTCTTGGAGAGAACTTGTAAAAGAAACAACACACCCTGCAGGATTCAAACTGTTTGGTGAAGTAATCATTGATCCTAAGATTGAAGCACCAAATGGTATTGAAATGCCAGAGGCATTGCCAAAGGCAGATCATTTCTCTATCATTGAACTTTGGGATCCACAGAAGAATAAAATTACTGTAGAGAGCACAAAGAGAACTTTAACTCAAACTATTATTTCCACAGAGGACTATCGTTCTATTAGAGGTTCTGGTTCTGTTGATGTAAATGAATTCGACTTGCAAACTTTACGAGCAAGAGAACTCTTCCTTATCCAGAATGCCAATGATCCAAGTCCATTTGACGGAACTTTTAATAATGACGGACAACTAGTAGGAACTAAGACATTTACATTATATAATGGTGGAACACCATATTCTCCATATAGCACTGAGAATGTAATTGTAACACTAGATGGTGTTATTCAAGAACCAAAAGTTTCCTATACTATCTCTGGTAATCAGATTACTTTTGCAGCTCCTCCACTAGGAGCATATGTTGAAAATGGTCAAGATGTACCTGCACAGAAAGTTGTAATTAGAAATGTAGAATTTAAAGATAATGTATACAATGAGAAGCATTTCAGAAAAATCAGAAACTTCTACCAAAGAGAAGGAACCTGGATTGATGCTGCTAACCAAATTGATTTAAATACAGAATTTATGGTTGCAGAGACCATTGGTTGGTTTGAGAATAAGTATGGTTATCAAATTAATGATGGCACTATTCCATGGACTGCAATTGAACAGAAGTTCACTGCAGATATGAGGAGATATTGCGATGCTCTTCAACATGACCTAAGATTTGGTGGTAATATTAAGTCTAAAGATTTCGCAGATTTGTTTGCTACAAAGTATAGCAGACAGAACATTCAATTTAACGATGCTCTACAATATCTTGTAAGACTGTCGAAACTAGCAACTAGAAACTGGGATTGGGTTGCTGTTGATGCATCTTATACTGCTGGTAGTAACATTATTAATGTTCAAACTACAGACAGTATTCCACTTGGTGCTTATGTAAGTTCTGGTGGTGCGTTCCCATCTGATGCTGGTATTAGAGTAACAGAAATTATTAGTGATACTCAAGTAAGAGTTTCTTCTCAAGCATTAGCATCTAGTGCTACTCCACCTGCAGGTGCTGCTGGTCCTGGTATCACTTATCTAAGTGGAACCCAGTCTGGTTCTCTAACACTACCAACAGCAACTGGTGCTGTTACTCCTCCAAATTCTTATACCGTTCCACCTGGATCTACCTTAACTATTCCACCTATCTTTAGTGGTCTTAATCAGGTAACATTCTCCTTTAGTGGAATTAACAATGGTACATATTATGACGCATCAAATTTAATCGATAAAAACAAAGATTATATTGTCGATTATGTTACTGGATGGGCTGCTGTAAATTATCCA
>CEPM01007775.1_pt1 | contig 13036 bp, 14 predicted proteins | sample 530371 | NCBI WGS metagenome assembly CEPM01 (sample SAMEA2620004, study PRJEB7988) | marine metagenome | biome: marine biome (ENVO:00000447); feature: surface water layer (ENVO:00002042); material: "saline water (ENVO:00002010), including plankton (ENVO:xxxxxxxx)" | depth 5 m
GTTTTATAGGTCACTGAATTTGTTGTGTTGGGGCTATCTAAAAACATATTTGACCACGACTGCCACTGCTGCACTACCGTGGCACCCGTGACATGCAGGCCTAGGTTGAAAGGTCCAGTAGCATCAGCAACTGGCGTCATAATTGTCGTGTTACCTCTTTGCAAGCGGATGCCTGCAAAATAATTGCTTGCCGCCCTGTCAACTAATAAAAATTGATCAACCATAACAAGAATCTTGCTAGAAGCATTACTTGGTGTTATTGAAGCGCTTAGACCGGAGTCGGTATATGTCGTGCTTGCAACTTCAACTTCAGTGTCTGTATTGCTTTCAACAACCTGCAATACATTCCCAGCACGCTCAAGACGATCAAGCGTCCCAGCGCCTGGGATGACTAGGTTTACATCGCCACCGGTTACAGCAGCAGGGACGTCCAGTTCAACCGACCCTGATGTTGCCCCGTTTAGCTTGATGCTCATAGCCCGGGCTACTCAGACTCTGCAATAGACGCATTATACGCAGCAATCACTTCAGAGGTCCACAATGCAACTGCAATAGCTTGGACTTCTGCAGGTTGATCGCTTACGTCTTGGCCAGGGACAACAACGTGCCGGTGATAGGTGCGTCCCACCTCGACCCCATCCTTTTTAATCACATCAGCACGACGTACTTGAATGACTTTGTTTGGAAGGATCTCTTGCTTGTACTCTGTGTGCTCTGTAAATGCCATTTTAAGAACGTCCTCCAGACGAAATAGGTTTAGGCATAGTTTAAGCCGTTGCGGGCTTAGCTACCTTCAGCAATAATGTAACTGCCGGAAATGAGTAATCCTGGGGTGTTGAAGTTGTTATCACGATCCCAATCACTAGTCTGATCATAGCCATTGGCAACTGAACCTTCGTCAGCTAGGTGCAAATAAAAACTAGATCCACCGTCGGTTTTACCTTCTCCAGCAATAACAACAACAGGATTTAAATCCTTCGCACTAGCAATGAAACCACGCATTGCTCCGCCTGCTTTCAAGAAAGTAGGACGAGCTGATGGGAAGGGTGCAGAACCAGATACGTCAACTCTTCCAACTCCTGGCTGAGTAAACGTTTGAAAATCAATGTTAATAGTACAAACTCTTCCAATTCTTACGTAGCTAGCAACATTAGCGCTTGTTCCAGATGTTCCTAACTGAGTGCTAGTTGAGGCATCTGTAAACGTTATCGTGAACGTTCCCTCTTCATAGTCATCTAAAAGCTCACTGGTCATTCCACCGGCATTTGCATTAGCACTAAAGTCAATGCCGTGGCCTGCCGCAACAACTAAGTTGCCGTCTGCAATAGTAATATCGCCCGAGCTGCCAATGTTTAAGCGATCCGTGCCGCCGGTGACAATATCAACTTCATTCGTCCCAAACTTGACCCCCGTGTCCGTATCCGCTCCAGTAATGCCTGGAGCTGCAGAAGTATTTGTGCCGTCGATGCGAACAGTCATGGTCAGACTATAACCCAGTTGGAAGTTGCGGGCACTGTAATTACGGCGCCTGAGTTGATTGTCAAAGGCCCAGCGCTGATCACGTTTTTGTTTGCCGTGACGCTGTAAGACGCCGTGATCGTGTTGTCGTGCTCAACAGCCCACTGATCCGTACCTCCACCAGTCGCACCACCGCCAACACTTGCCCAAGCAGTGCCGTTATGGCCTTCAAACTGAGTTGTCGTTGTATTGAATCGGATGTAACCAGTGAGGTTTGCAGCGTTGCCGCCATCAGCCGGTCGCTGGTTTGACGTGCCATGCGGCAAAGCAACCGCGTCAGTTGCGTTGATGTCGAGCGTGACCGCAGGCGTGCAGTTAATGCCAACACTGTTCGCGCTCACGTCAACAAAGAGCCGGTCAGTGTCAACCGTTAAATCTTGATCGCCAAAGTCTGCGTCAATTTTGGTCCCTGCAATCGCAGCAGTTCCGCTGATGTCTCCATTTACGATCGTGGCATCAGCGATTTCTGTGCTTGTTACAGCTCCAGTCGCAATGTCTGCGCTTGCGAGCGGATAAGCCGTTATCGCAAATCCTGGAATGTACCCAAGAGATTGCCAATTGCTTGTCCCATCTCCAATCTTGAATTTGTTTGTGTCAGTTTCAAGCCCTAGCTCACCAGCCAAAAGCGTTGGGTTTGCGGACGTCCAATTAGCTGCCGTGTCTCGGCGTTGCTGCATTTGGACTCGGACATTTGTAGCCGTCATTGGTTTGCGCCCCCAGCGTTCAGTATAAGGCTTGTGGCAACTGCAGGATCTGCATCATCTGCGTCAAGAATAAATGGCGCAGTCCCAGAAAATGCAAAACTTGTGAAAGCTTCCTCTGCGCCTAACTGCGCTGGCTCTCCTACTAAAACAAAAAAGCCTGGCGTTCCAAGCTGCACTAAAAAAGACGTTGTTACGTTGTTGTAAACGCCAAAATGTTCCTCCTCTGGCGGCCCTGTGTATCTATACAAAGAATCAGTAGGGATAATCCCTACAGTGCCCCAAAAAGATGCAGTTACCAACTTAAAAGGCAATGAACCGCCACCCTGATCAAGATAATGATCACGAATTTGCTTTGCTGTTGCACTTGATAAATTTTCAAAAGTTGCGCTAACGACTAAATTATCAGTTTTCAAACTGTGCCTAAAATAAACATCGCCAAAAGGCTTGGTGTCAGTGGCTGAGACATTCATGCCGCCTAGCTCAAAAGATATTGAGTTTGGAGAAATGTTTGGGAAAGTGGCCATTTTAAGTTAAACTTGGAGGTCTTAAAATTAAATCAACAGACGCAGAGGTTGAGCTAGCACTACTTTCTAATTCTGGCGCAGATCTGTAACGCCAAAGATACCCGCTCGGAACATAAATAGTCGCGCCCTGCGTAGCCTCCGCAGGCAGGTCAAAGCCATAGAAAACGCCATGCAAGAAATAATGAGAGCTTAAAGTGTAAACTTCTAGGTCCGTCAGCGCAGAATAGCTTAACCTTAAAATATCACCAAGAGTTGAATTGCTTTGCCTTACATAATACTGGTCACCGCTTAAGGATTGCATCGCCGTATTGACGGAATCGCCTGGGATAAGCGTTCTTTGAGATGGAGGAACAGTTAAAAAATTAGCCATAACTAAGAAGCGCAACCCACGTCATAATTCCAAGCCGTTCCGGACTGAGGGGCAAACACGGTGACCGTAATAAATTTATCAGCGCTAGTTTTGCTGACGCTAACATTTACATTTGTGCCACTAACAAAGCCAGTGTCAAGCGTAGCAGCGCCAGAAATCACAAATCTGTCTTGTATGGTGAAAGCGCTGTATCTGAAATTAAAGGAAGCAGGGAAAGCCGAGCCAACATTTATCACTTTGGTGAAAGTTCCTTGATTGCCACTGTCTCCGCCTCCGGGGCAATCAACAATTTCATCAAATAAATCAACCGGCGCTGACTCAAGACATGGGCCAAACCCACTAGGTGAAAGATCGTCAGGGCAACAACCCTCACCATAAACCCTCACCCCTTCCTCGACCAATGCTTCGGTGACTGCCAAAGTGGCGCCGACCCCGCTGCCAATTAGTGTCACCGCGTTTGTATTGATGTTGATCTTATACCACTTGATAAACGCGCCAGCGCATCCAGGCTGCAGAGTAAGCGTGTCGCCAATAGTTGGTGTTCCGCTGAATCCAGTCACAAACGGAGCTGGGGGCCCGTCAAAGGGATCGTCTGGATTTGTAGTCTGGCCAATAGGCGAAGAACCTCCAACGTCAAAATTGGCATCTCCCGCAGGGGTCAAAGTCTTCACAACGTCAGATTCGCTTGGCGTTGTTGGAGTTGAGCCAGAACCATCAAAAGGTCCTCTGCCGACATCAGGCAAATCAGTTGAAGCGGTGTTGTCATTGCAATTGGTGTTTTGCCTGCCAGTGTCCAAAGAAATCCCGGTGCCTGTTGCACTGCTTACATCAAGCGCTACAACGCTTCGGCCCTGAGAATCAATTGGGAAATGGGTCAAATCATAAATCACTGGGCCTGTGCTTGTTTTTTCTATTCTGTCAATTTCATACAGAAAATCATGATGCTCAACCACATCAACTGACGTTTCTCGCCGCAGTCTAACTCTGGCAATATCGCCAACTGATAAATCTGTGCTATGGCTGCCAGGCCGAACTTTAATCCGCAAATTGTGTGTAATGTTTCGCCTTCTTGAGAGCATGTATGCGCCCACCTTTGCAGCGTGATTTTCATTTGTGCAAAAATTACTCAAATCATGCTGTTCAAATGGGCCATCAGATGATGCGCCGGTGAATTTGACATTCAATGTTCTAGCAATGCCAACATCAGCGTCAGGCTGCTCTCTCCACATCATTTGCATGACGACTTCATTTCTTTCGCTTAATGGTATGTATTCAATCTCAAACCCATCTGGCAATAACTCCTCTTCTGTGAACACATACAAAGCACTAATTGCAGTGGTTTTGATATTGTAATTGACCCCCATTTGCACGACTGGCAATGTCGGCCTGAATCCAAAAGCACCATCAACTTTGGCAAGTCTTAAAAGAAAGAAATGAGCGTGTGACTGCATCCAATCGCTCAAATTCTGAGAATTTTCAATCTTGCCGTTGTAGAAAAATCCATTTGTTTCGCAGAAATTTGCCGCCCGAACCATTAGCGAAAGGTTAATTAACTCAGACGGAACTGCGGCGCTTTTGTCAATTAGATATTTTGCAAGGTCTACAAAATTATCAGAAGGGCCTGATGTTGAATCTATTAATCGAGTTACGTTCATGCCTTCTCTTACAAAAGCATGGACCTGCAAATTCCAATTGTCTAAATTGAATAGCCTATGCTCAAAGCTAACAACCGTCATGTCGTCGTAGCTACCGGACGTGCCGCAATACTGAGGGAAGTCATGCTTGACATGATCAGTCGTAACAAAGCCGGGGAACCCCTGAACTGATGATGTGAAATAGTGATAAACCTTGCCAAGGTCTTTTAATAAATAAGATTCGCCAGCTACTGCGCTAGCAGGCAAACTGTTGCCTGAGACTGTCTGAGTTAGATAAGTGTCTGTAAAATTGCCAGGTATCCAAGTGCCGGCCCGCCTGTCATAAGTTTGCGCATAAGTGCCTTTCTTGCATTCGCCCAAAAACATATCGCTGAGTTTTAATTGGTTCATGTTGCCTTCACTGATTACAAGGCAAAGACTAATATCAATAAATTCTTGCGCTCTGACAGTTTGAGAAACAACAACACCATTGGCAAAAGTTTCTGAAACGGTGGCAATCGTGACGTTGTTTTCATAGCGAGCCTCTGTCGCTTTTGGGCTTACAAAAACACCGCCATTGTTGTTCCTTCTGCGGCAAAACACAATCGGAACAGGGTCGCCAATCTTTGCAATTTGCTGAGGCCCCGTTAGATCAGAAGACGCATCCGCGGCGCTTTCCTGCCCTGGCGAAGTGACCGCGCCTGACTGATATGGCAGAAGCTGCAGCGGATCAGAGACTTGTATGTTCATTGTCTTAATGGTGACCCGATCAATGCTGTGCTGTAAGTCCTTGGAGGCACCTGCGCACCGACTGGAGACAGCACAGAACCCAAGCCTACTTGCAATTGTGTAAACGTACCGCCCAAATTCAAGACCTGCCCAACATGCGTTGCGACAACTTGGAAATTTTGCGGTGGCGGAGTTTGCGCAAGATAAGCGCTAAATTCATACAATTTAAGTTCACACAATCGCAAATTTGATTGAGCTTTAAGAAACTGTGTCAGAGCAGCACTTGTGGCTGGCATTGCAACAGTCATTTCAGCGCCTCCAACAGCAGCACTGTCATTGATGCCGCCAAACTCAAAAGGGAAAAATTCAAAAGGTACTGTCCCAACCCCCTGCACGAAAAAATTTATGGTTTCGTTGACGTAATAATTTTGCCAACGTATGTACGTGGTGTTTCCGCTAAAAATGGTTAGCGTTGCCATGTAAGACCTGCTCATCCCGCCACCCCCTGGAAGCGTCTGCCGCCATAGCTCCGTTGGTTTCTATAAATCTGTGTCCCGAACTGCTTCAAAGCACCTTCTAGGTCTTTCACGGTCACATAATTTTGACCATCTTGCTGCAGAACTGGTCCTGTAGTCACCTGAACGGTTGTGTTGCCTACACCGCCACCGCCTGCTTTTGCATTAACAACGCCGCCATCAGCAAACCCTGGGATTGCGCCAATGCCTCTGCGGCCAGCCATCCAATTTTTTGCAAATCCTGTGGCTTTACTTTGCGGCACAATGTATTCAGACTCACCCCCTTCGCCAATCATTGCAAGTGTGGGGCCATCGACAACACCGCCTTTTGCAAAGCGTGGGATGTTGACGGTTGGAACAAATGGAATGTTGACTAGGGGCAAACGGTTTGCGCCCGCTATAACACGATTTATTGCGCTGATTGCGTTATTAACTAAGCCTTCAATGAGCCCTATAACACCATTTACAATGTTTTTGATAAAGGCAACAACAGCCATGAAAGGTGCTTTTATAGCTTCGCCAATTTTTTTGAAAGTTTCAATTAAACCGTCAACCAAGCCTTTGCCAAATTCAAGAACAGGAGTAACAAAAAAATCCATGTAAAATTTAGCTCCTTTTTTTAACACGTCGCCAATAAAATCAAACGCCTTTTTGAAGGCATCTCCAACCGCCTTTAGAGCATTCCCAATTTCATCTCGAAAAGTAAAAATTGCCACGCCTGCCAAAGCGATTAAGGCAACAATCCCAACAGGCCCAGAAACTAAAGCCAAAAAAGCACCGGCTAAACCTTTAATCGCCACAACAAAAGGCCCTACCGCCCCAAGCCATCCAGCAATTGTTGCGCCAAGTCCAATTCCACTCAAGGTCGTGACCAAGGTCACAACAGTTGTAATAGCTGGAGCTAACAGCACAAAAGCTGCAGCCAATGCGGTTGCGCCTAAAATTGCTTGCTGTACGGGTCCGGGTAGATTTGCGAAAGCATCAATCAGACCTTGCACCGAAGTCATCAACGCCTTAAATCCATCGCTTGTAGTAATTTGGACAAACAAATCTCCTAAGGTTTCTTGTAAATTTTCAATGGAGTCATTAAATGCTGCAGAGCGATCAGCAAAATCTTGAGTGAGACTTGTGCTCATGTTGCGCACAGCGTCACCACCACTGTTCAACAGTGGGATCAACTCTGAACCAATGCGGGTGCCAAAAACAGCAGACGCTAATGCAGCTTTTTCAGAACCGTCTGCCATGTTTTGGAATCGGTCGGCAATATCAAGCATGACTGCGTCAGCATCGCGCAAATTTCCGCTTTGATCTTTTACAGAAACTCCCAAACGCTGAAAAGCTTCAAATGCCGGCCCTTTCGCTTTTTGCATAGCCATATCCATGTTTTTCGTCAGCGCCGGGAACGCACGTTCTAAACTTTCGATGCTTGTGTCGCTTAACTCTGCGACTTTACGGAATTTGTCAAGCATTGGCGCTGCAATGCCTGTTCGCTGAGAAAGCTTTGACATCGCGTCGGCTGCATCAATTGAGCCCTTGGCAAATTTTGCCAAACCTGCAACAGCAACAACGCCAATAAAACCACGCAAAGCAGTCAATGCTCGGCCTGATGTTTGCTTGAGCCTAGTCATGGCAGTGCTTGTTTTATTACTTGCTTTTTCAACGCCGCCTAACCCTTTTTTCAACCCGGCCAACTGCTGTTCGCCAACGACATTGGCCTTAATGGTCAGAGACGTGGCCATGTCCAAAGCCATTATTTGTCCCGCTTGTTCAGTGTTTCGATCAGTCTACCCTCAATGACCTGCAGGTCATCAAGCACTGCTAGCGGTTCGTTAAAGCCCATTAGCTCGATCACCCACCTGACGGCAGAATAATCAAACCCAATCAAAGCACTCATCCCAGTGCGCCACTGCGTTTGAACTTTCAAAAAAACACAAACAGCAGGCCAAGCCGAAGGGATGACCTCAAAATGCTCAACAGGTTTTGCTTCATCCAATAATTCAATGCCTAACGCTTTGGCGTGTTCTGCCGTTTCATCAATCTCTGCGCCACCGGCCCAATAGTCAGCGGCGCCAATTAGTTTTTTCTTTTTTCGTCAATTAGTGAGAAAAAATACGCTTCAACAATTGCAGAAGCCAGCATTGGCACTTCAAGTAATTGTGATTTCATTGCAGGACTAAAAGCAATCTCCTCGCCGTCTGCATCCTGCACACCCTCCCAGCCAACTAAAACTTCATCAGCAACTGACGTGTCGCTGATTGACAAGCTCTCGTCACCGTCTGCACGCCTTTGGGCTTGCTGTTGAATTTCAGCAATCCTAGTTTGTGACAAACGCGCAAACTCTGCTATGAAGTCAGATTTGACGCGCTTGCCACCATTGCCAGGCTGCCTAAATACAACAGGCCAAGTGTAGGAGTCAGAAGACTTGAGGACAAACGCCATCAGGTGTATGCAAGTGAAACCTCATCATTGCCCGAACTGCCAGGTACTGCAACGTAAGGAAGGTTCAACATCATAATCCCGTCTGAGTCGGAATATGTAGGGTTGCCAATATCACATTTTTGTGCAGTGAACGTGATGATGTTTCCAGCGTCTTGGCCGTGCTGGAATGAGATTGAGCCCGTAGCGTCAGTGTTTGCAATCGTGAAATAATCTTTTTGTGCGAGCGTTGGCGCTTCGATTACACACTCGCCAGCTGGCGCACGGTTTGTGATGGTGACAGATTTTGTGCTGCCTACAAGCTCGCGGAAAACCACTTCATTTGCAATGTCAAAACTGAATGACTCAAGAGATGCCGCATAGCTGAGCACTGTAAGACTGGTAGTGTTGCCAGCCTTGAAAATGTCTGGCGTTTCTTGGTTGCTGTATGTCGTGCTTGGAGATGCTGTATCAGTAGGCGCAACGTAGTTGCCAGTCATCGTGAAATTAATCACCGGAATTTCACCAACACTTGCATTAATTGAAAATGTGCCTCGGCACCCAGTCATTTTGTGGCGGATGCCATCCGCAAAAACATAAATGGTGGAGCTGCCAAAACTTGTGGAGACAGGGGCATAGGTGACGCTAGTTGATGCGACAACAGTCGAAGCCATGCCACAAGACTTCAAAAGCGCGTCATATTTTGGAGCCGTGCCGGCAGTTCCCGAGCCAGCAAATTCAACCTCAAAAGACAGTTCGACCCTGCTGTTACCTAACAGTTGATCGCTGTTGCCTAAGTAATCGCGGATTAGATCTCTGCTGACAGTGTCGGCTTGGATTGGAGTGAAATCAATGTTTCGGACTAAAACCGCATCCGTGCCTGCGGGGGTAGCGTCTGTGTTGTAAGTAGATTCGGCAGCCACGACAATGAGCTGCCTACGGGTTAGCTTTGCCATTGAGAGCCGCTTGATCCAATGCTATTAGTTTACCCTCTCTAGCCAGAAGACAAGTCAGTTACAAGCGTTCTATATCGGATGAGGTACGTTGCGGAGATGACGCCCGCTGGCTGATCCGCCTCAACAATCTCAAAGCTGACACCTCTGGGCTCAACGTCTAACGCATACCCACCAAGCGTGTTGTCTGCTGTGATTTTGCTGTGGATGTCTTCAACGATGGCATCAGACGCCTGATCAGGGATCAGAGCCCTGACGATTACTGAAATTCGGATCAGCAGCTTCCAATCCAAGCGGTCTAAGCGCAAGCTGAATTCAGGGTCGTCGCTTATTGGCTCAATGACGACAGCAGGGCTTTCAGAGCGAGAAATCGCCTCGACTCGACTTCGATAAATCCTGGAGCCGACCTGCGTTGTGCCTGCAAGGCTTGAGGCAACATCAGCAAGGATTGATTCGCGCTTTGTTGTCATGTTTTCTGAATTGCAATCTCGACAACTAAGCCATCGCCTATAAGGCGGGTTTCGCGGACTGTGTAATTGACTGAATCCACAGTGATTGCGTCGCCTCGCACAAGAGAACCAAAGTCGGAAGCTTTTGCTGTGACAGTGTAATCAGTGCTTAACACCATTCCATTGGCAACAATTTCGCTTGGCATATCAAGCAAAACATTCGCGGTGGTGTCGCCTGATGTTGCTGAAACTGCGAAAGGATCGCCAAAAGCAACCCCTAGATCAGCGCTAAGAAAGTCTGCAAGCGCCATCTTCTTTAGCTTTGCTTGTGCGTTTTGCTTTTGCCTTGGGCTTGGCAGATGTGTCGCCTTCAACAGCCTTGCCCATGCGGATCAGCAATGCGCCGTCCGTGTCTGATACGTCATAAGACTGACCAGCCTCAAGGGCTTGGCCGCTAGCCATGACGTTTCTGGTGCAGGTGATTTGCATAAGAAAAAAAGGGGCCGTTGCCGGCCCCCTCCTCGTTATCAAGCGGTGGTGATGTCCTCAATGGAGGCAAAAGCACTGGCCTGCCTAACAGCAACGTCGAAAGAAACGATGCCCCGGACAGATGTCAGAGCCTTGCTGAAATCATCGGAGTCAGTGCCCACGGTGATCTCAAGGCCATTGCCGTAGAAGCCCAGCATTGCTTGGCTGAAATCACCAGCAACCAGAGCAGAGCAGACGCTAGAGCTAGAACCTTTTGTGAGGTTCGAGGGCACAGCGTTGGTAACCGCGATCGGATAGCCGTTCAGGGTCAGAGGCGTGGGGCCACGGCCAACAGCCTGCAAATCGCTGTTGTAGAGGAAAGCGCCGTCAGTAGCGGAAGAACCGCCAGCACGGAGTTTCTTGAGAGCGCCCATCACCTTGGCATTGGTGATGTAGGCCATGTTGGGGCCTGCAGCGTTGTCCTGTGTGACCTCGGTCTCAAGGTCAACAACCTTTTCAAGGGTGATTGCTGCACCGTTGGTGCCCATAGCAACCGAGCCAATGCCCGAAGTGTTACGGATGCCGGTGGGCTGACCGGAAGAACCGGAGCCATTCAAAACAGCAGCGTCAATGGCGGCATTGATGCCATCAGTGAGATCGCGGCGGATCAGCTCTTCAATGCCAGGGGTGGCCTGAAGCAGAGTCTGACGGCTGTACTTAGACAGGGCTGCCAGATTTTTAGGGCTCATCGTCACCTGATCAAAGGTCGACTCAGCCTGCGTGATTGCAGTTGTCTCAGAAGAGAGATAGCTGGTAGAAGCAACACCGGAGCGACGGGGGATTGCAACATCACCAACCAAGCCGGTCAGTGTGCGAACGCCCAAGCCAACAACCGGGGAAGCGTTCCGCAGAGCTTCAATAAAATCATCAGCAAGCAGATCAGTGGCAACAATGTTGCCGCCAGTGGTGGCGCTTGAAGTGACGTAAGTGGCGCGCTGGCTCAGTGCAGAGAAAGGAACAAAGAAGGTCCGTTCGCTGGTAGCGGTAAGGCCAGACGTGCGTGCAACTTCCTGGCTGAGTTCACGAACGAGGCCAGCACCGTGTGAAGACCAGTCGCCAGTGATCAAGGCGCGAACGCCGTCCATGATCTGATAGCGGGACTGGGTGCCCTGATCGAGATCTACTGGGGAAACAGTTTCAACCGGCTTAGCGCCAATCTTTTCTAGAACTGCTTCACGCGCTGCATCAAGAGATGCACCGTTTTCAATCAGCTGGTCAGCAATGCTGCCCATTTCGTGCTTACTGCACAATTCTTGAATGTTGCGAATGCGGTTGCGCTCTGCAGAAGCTGCTTTTTTAGAAGCTTCATCGCGCACCACATTCAGATCGGGTGCTGTGGACATTGGTTCGTCAGAATCAGGTGGACTTTGTGGTGCGACGCGAGCCGCAGAATCCGCCGCAATGGCTTCTTCTTCTTCGATTGTAGTAGTGGGGAGCAAGGATCTTCCAACCCCAATCTTGGGATCAGCAGGCACGCTCACAATCGAAACTTCATAAGGTTCCCAATTCGTCGCTACGAACTCATTATTGCGTTCTTCCATCTCCTTAATTCTGTATCCAACGCTGATATTTCTCATCACGCCGTCTTTGACATCTGTCAAAATTTCTTGCGCAAAAGAGTTGCGGCTAAAGCGGACACGGCTAAAACCCTTCTTTTTGTCCTTGTCTAAATAGGCACGCTCGACCACACCAATGGGTCGGTCCATGTCGTGATTAAACAGAAGCGGCGCGCCATCGTTCAATCGGCCAAGATCAGCAGCGCCTTCCTCATGGCTCAGCACCTCCATGCCAAAGCCCCGTTCGACTGGATATTCAGAGCTGAAACTGAATTCCATCACGCGGTCTTCCTGCTCCTCAAACTTGGTCTCGCCCGCACGCTTGTAAAGAGCAGGCGCCGAACGCAGAGCAGCAATCTTTGTCAATGCAGAGAATCGATGCCCAACCTGCACATCAGTTGGCTCATTCCCTTCATCGGTCTGACGAAACACTGTGATCAGTGCTGCAGGGTCATCCTCGTCACCGTTGATCTCAAAATCTGAATCAGGAACATTGATAGTGCCGTTACGTTCAATGCGATCAATCCTGCCTTCGGCTGCGCCTCCGGCACTGTTCCAACGCACAAAGTCTCCAACGCTAAGTTCGTCAGGCTCTGCCCTCACTTGCAAATCGTCAGACATAGTACGTTCGCGAATTTCTTTAATTCTATCTGCCTTGTTAGTAGACCACACCTGCCCAGGGTCTCCGCCCCATGCTGACCACGCAACACGACCATTCGACGGATAGCCATCCTCACCTGGCGAAAAGCCCTCCCCTTGCTTGTCAACCTCATGGCGGGCAAACCATGCAGCCATCGCAATGACTGTGTCTGCAGATAGCTCGTCACCGCTCAAGATTTGTGATGCCCTGCGTGCTGCGACTTCAGTGCCGCCAGCTTTGCCGTCAGCCTTCCAATCCCGATAACGCTGCGCCTCCTCTTTCATCCCTGCAGTAGGGCTGAGATCTATTTCTGTCCCGTCAATAGTTGCCAATCTCCTCCTCCCCAACATTTTCTGCATCCTCGCCACTTGGCGCAGGCGTGTCACCAAAAGCGTCAACAGTGTTCAGCGGCTTGTACTGGCTAGCACCGCTGCCATTGACAGCAGACGGATCCGTGTCCGTGATGATGTTCATCTCGTCAAGCTTGGCCAGCTCTGACTG
>CEPM01030837.1_pt1 | contig 12963 bp, 15 predicted proteins | sample 530371 | NCBI WGS metagenome assembly CEPM01 (sample SAMEA2620004, study PRJEB7988) | marine metagenome | biome: marine biome (ENVO:00000447); feature: surface water layer (ENVO:00002042); material: "saline water (ENVO:00002010), including plankton (ENVO:xxxxxxxx)" | depth 5 m
GTCAGACCCTGCAATTGATAGCTCTACGCTAGGGCTTGACGTTCCAACGCCAATTCTGCCCGAGCTGTCGATAGTTAAATCACCATCCGTAGGCGTGCTTGTACCTGCACCAATCAATAATTTTCGATCGTTGTGATCGTATGTAATTACGCCATCAACAGCAGTATTGTCGGCAAACAAAATGCGCGACTGAGAAATGCCGTTGTGTGTAAGTAGTTTAAATTCAACATCACCAGATGAACCTTTTACAACAAGGTTGGAGTCAGGAGACGAAGTTCCAATGCCCACATTGCCTGAGCTATCAATACGCATCCGCTCCGTACCATTCGTTCCTAAGTCAATAAAACTTGAAGAATGATGCGCGTGAATTTGCAGGCGAGCCGTTGAGCCGTTATATGAAATAGCCGCAAACTTTCCTGTTAAAGAATCGGTGTCTTGCAGGTATATCGCGCCACCTGTAGAGCTAGCAATGTTTAATGCTCTACCAATAGAGTCAACATCATTTGGTGTTGTGCCGATGCCTACGTGGCCCGAGCTGTCGATTCTCATTGCCTCGCTAACCGATCCACCAGTGCTACTAGTCGCAAACTGCAAATAACCAGCAGCATCTGAACCATTAACGGTTCCAGTTTCTTTTCGCCCAGCGATAGATGCTAATCCGTAGTTTGTAAATCCACCTCCTACATCAGCCGTGAAGACAATAGGCAGTCCCGTATCAGCAGCCGCGCTTGATGTTGATTGGAGCAATACACCATCTCGACTGCCTACTGTTTCACTTGCTGCTGCAATATGTAAAATTTCTTCAGGCGAGTCTGTTCCTATTCCAACCCTGCCTGAACTGTCAACTCGTAGCCGCTCAGTACCCTCGGTCGTTACTTTGAAGTGGCCATCTGACCCAGTATCAACAACTTCTGCCTCTGTATTACCTTCGGTGATTTTGTCTGCAGAGCCTGAAGAAGCATCGGCAAGCGTAATATTACCGTTACTAGAACTGTAAGTAAGAACCTGCCCATCAGTCGCTCCAGACTGAAGCCCTGGGATACGAAGGCTGTTAATAGAGCTATTGCCTAAGGTGATTTCGTTAGAGACTGTCGCAGAGCTTGGTTGAGATTCAAGGCCAAGAATTATGTTGTTGTCGCCTGTTGTTAAACTGTCGCCTGATTCTTTGCCAATACAAATGTTGTTGTCTCCAGTAGTTAAATCTGGCGCAGCAGATTCGCCTAAAACTATGTTTCTTTGACCACTTGTTAAATTTTCGGCGGCCTTAAGTCCTATCCCTATGTTCAACCAACCAGAGGAGCAGTCCAGTAACGCCCTGTCACCGATTCCAATATTCCAATATGTCTCAGTGGCATTATTAAGAGCCTCAGAGCCAATGGCTACGTTAAGTTGGCCTGTAGTATTATTTTGAAGAGCAAGATTGCCGATGGCTACGTTCTTTTCGCCAGTTGTGTTGTCGTAAAGAGCATAATAGCCGGTAGCTACGTTGTAAGTACCCGTAGTGTTTGACCTTAGGGCATAACTACCAAAGGCTGAATTACCAGACCCTGTAGTATTGTTAAGGATAGTATGATAGCCAACGCTTGTATTGTCGTCTCCTCCATTGTTACTTTTCTGCGACTCAAAGCCGATGCAAGTTATGCGTTCAGCCGTTCCAGTTTGTTGAGATAAAGCCTCATGGCCAATTATAATGTTACCTGCGTGGCCAGATTGTTTTCTGCCTGCGTTGAGACCAATCAGAATTTGTGAATCAGCAGTAGTGTTTTGACCCGCTTGTCTGCCAAGAATTACGCAACTACTTTGAGATGTCATGTCTTCGGCTGCGTCATGGCCGATGATCACGTTGCTGTTGCCAGTTGTAAGCCCTAAGCCAGCAGCCCTACCCAAAAATACATTTGAGCCGCCGGTTGTTACCGCTGTGCCTGCGCTACTCCCTAAAGCAGTGTTTTCTGTACCGCTAGTTTCTGAATCAAGTGCATTTGGACCCAGGCCAATACTTTCACTTTGATCGCTGTTATTAGCTACGCCACCTGCAACTTCAGCTACAGAGTTGTCATCCTTTTTGGTGAAGACAACGCCAGTGTCTGTTCTAATAGCGAGTTCACCCACTTCCAAGTCAGAAGCAGTCGGATTAGAGCCGCTTCCGCGCTTGTGCTTAATTGTGTTCGCCATGGGTTACCTCAGTAGGTGCCACCGTCAACGACAAAAGAACTAGCAGTTCCATTGGCGATGAAAGTAACAAGGTCAGAAAGTGCAACTTGCTTCATTGTGCCCGCATCGTTCATGACCATGCGGTCAGCCGATGTAAGCGTTGTTGAGGTTGCTGATGTGTCGCCGTCAATAATGTTCAGCTCAGCAGTCGTAACCGTTGCGCCGTCAAGCTTGTTTAACTCAGCTGCAGTTGCTGTAAGGCCAAAGTTTGTAAGCGCACCAGATGCAGAAGTTGCGCCCGTACCACCGTCGCCAATCGCAAGAGTGCCAGTGATGCTGGTTGCATCTAACTTCAGTGCGATTTCGGCTGACTCAATAACCAAGCCGCCATTCGCCTTTAGATCAGCTGACAGCGTGTTGGCAGACTTTTGCAAGCCATCGCCAGCGGTAATCTGACCCGCTCCAGAGAACTGCGTAAAGCTCAGCGCAGTAGTGCCGACGGTGATTGTTCCGTCAGTAGTCAGTACAAAGCCAGAGTCTGCGTTAACAGTGCCTTGCTCAACAAAGACAAACGCGCCAGACGTAACTTCGCTATCGGCGTCAAAGTCGCTGGAACGTGCCCAAGTTCCGGCTTTACAGTCGTAGATGCCGTTTTCAGATCCAGTTGACTGGGCCTTGACCAGTACACGCTCATCGGCGGAAACCGCAACACCATCAATGGTTTGCGTTCCAGACAGCGTGATGTTGGCCGTCGTGGCGACCTTGACTGAATCCTTGACGTCAAGGCCAGTCTTGACCGCATCGACATACGCCTTAGTTGCTGCATCCTGAGCCGAGGTTGGATCAGTGACGTTGGTCAACTTGTTGGAGTTGATGTCAATGTTGCCCGTTGGGGCAGACATCTGATCCAGACGGTTCGTCCTTACACCAGTGTCAAAATCACTGATCTTGGTGTGGGCGATGCTGGGGATATCAGCAGCGACTAAAGATCTAAACGTTGGGTTAGCGTCAGATCCGGTTGTCGGGCCAGCTAAAACAAGGTTTGCGCCCTTGGCATCGGTCTTGGAGATAAACGCTCCAGAACCGCCAATGGTGATAATTGACGTGGCTACCGCTGAGCCGTTGTCGCCAAAACCGTAGTAGAGAGTTAGGTCTGACTCGTTAAACGCCAACTCCGAGCTGGCAAGCGAGCTTGGAGCCCCATCTGCCCCAGAAGCGGCCCTTTTCTTGATGCGTAGGGTGTTAGCCATGGCTTAGAAGTTCCCGCCCTCTACGAGGCTCAGTTTAGTGGTGGTGTTGTCCGCCTTAAACTCCTCAGCAGATGAGTCGTAATAGACGATGCTGTTATCAACTTTACCCGCTCCATTGAAGGTAAAGCCAGCTGCAGCCGGTCCCTGAGGGCCTGCAGTCGTAATTGAGACAGTGTTGGTCGTCGTGTCCTTGACGACTACATTCTTGCCGTCTGTCGTGACGTTGACTGCTGTCATGGTGACGTGTACCCCTGCTCTACAAAAATAACGCCTTCCAAGTAATACTCACGGTTTTCGCTGCCGTCTTCAACCAGTACGTCGTAGTACAGCTCGTCAATAAAGTCGGTTGTTTGGGTGTCAGTCAGACTGAGCTTGACCTTGCCGTCAGACCTGTCTGTGTAGGCAACAGTAAAATCCGCATACTTTTTTGACCGTGCTTTGTCCCACGCCTGTGCGTACACCGTGTAGCCGGTCAAGTCGATAGCCGTATTCGTGCTGTCTTTGAACTGCAAGGTAATGCTCCAGTCGCTACGGCGCTGGAGCGTGAAATTGTAGGTTCCAGGACTGACAGCCATGACGCACCTCTTGGGGCAAGTCTACCCTTTTTAGGCGTACGGGCTATCGCCTAAAAGACTGGTGTCCCAAGCGGCCTTGAGTTCGTCAGCAGTTTTTGCTGCGTCAATAGCTGCTGCCGCTGGTGCATCACGCAAGGCTTGCTTGGCGGCGACGATCGCAGCGGTGTCAGCACTGGTTTCCTGAGCGCGTTGAAACTCAAGATCTTTGGCCTGCAACAGAGGCAAGCGTGCTGCGCGAATGTTGTCGCGGTGGATGTCCTTTGCTTTGGATAGGTCAAGTCCGATTGGCATGTCAGCTCTCCGTGTAAGTCCAGGCGTTGCGGAATGAACGGTCGCTAGGCACGTCCGCTACATTCACAATCTGGTAAGCCTTGCCAGCGGGTACGTCTTTGCGGGCAATCTCTTCGACGCTAAGTCCGCAGTTGTCAGATGGAACGATGACAGACACGCCGCCGTTGTCATTTGGAAAGATGATGCGCTTGTCGCTCATGGCTTAACGGGCCAGGTTGGGTTTGCAGGGTCGCTGGTGTTAGCGGGGAGATCCCGTAACTCTTGGCGATAGGTCCGCATTTCTGCGCTAAGAGTAGCGTCAGACAGTGCTAAATAGTCAGTGTCAGTCAGCAACTGTGTGCGCTTAGCCCGCAAATCACTCCAAGCATTTTCTGTTGCAACCTCAACAGCGGCAGCGTCAACAAGTGACTGATCAAGTGTTACTTGCTTGCCATTAGCGTCAAACGCCCCAGTGCCGTCGTCAATAGTGACAGCCTGTGGATATGCCTTGCGAATAGCTTCGTGATTCATGCTGCTACCTCCAACAAAGTAATTGTGCTGATACCCCAAGGTCCAGTGGGGTTGCTGTTCCTTCTATTGACATAAGTGTCGTGACCGCCTTCAGATACAACCTGCACCTTATACGTCAAGGAAGAAGTCGAAGATGGTGAATCTAAGAAACTTACGCCAAAATTTTCTATGACAGAAACACTAGCACCACGGGTTAAAACTGTATTTGTCAAGATGTTTGATGAGCCACGTAGCAGTTGAAATTGACCATCAGCACTAGTGCTGCCTGTGCCAATAGACAAGCTTGCCAATACTAAAATTTTACTACTTGTGGAGGATGGAGTTATTGAAACAGATAAGCCTGTAACGTCAACAAAACTGCTGCTACCTGTAGTGAATGCATCTGTTTTGGCAACTTGCACTACCTGCTTGACAAAATCGTAAGCAGTGCCGCTGGTGTTTTGAAGCGTGTTGACTTTAAGTGTGCTCATTGATCAATCTCCGAAAACAGCGCAAGTGACAAGCTCCCAGTCAACACTAGTGCTGCCATCATTGTGAGTGGAAAGATCAAATGAGCTGGTTGCGATTTGATCAATATTTGCCGGATGACATCTTGAAGATTCAGGCAACTCTCTAGTGCCGCCAGGGACCACTGCATAATTTGCATTTGCCAAAGCACTTGTGAAATTCAATGTATATAGGCCGGTGCCGTTATCTGTTACCGAACTAAAATTAAAATCATCTCTGATTGCAACCGTTCCAGTGCCGTTAAAGTTAATCCACGCCTTTGCCCTGCCCTGAGCAACTTCGTTAGGCGTCGAGCTGTTGTTGCCCGACGTGTCTTGGATAGTGGCGACTTTAAGTGTGCTCATGGTTCAATCTCCGTGAATACAAACGCAAACAACGTCGCCATCCTCATTAGACCCATCATGGTTTCTTATAGATACTCTAATGTAATCGGTGTTTGGATTTGATGTGTCACTGCTATTGATTGCAAGAAAATTATTTGAGTTCTGAGTTAACCCGGTAACGCAATAATTAGCATTAGGCATGGCTGTTGAATAGTTTGCTGCATATTCGCCTGTGCCGTGGTCAGTAATTGAGCTGACATTAAAACTGTCCCTAATTGAAGGCGTACCATTTGCGTCAAAGTTTACCCACGCTCTAGCAAGCTGACCGATCTCCGTGCCAGAGCTGTTCTGAAACGTCGGAGCACCGCTGCCCGTGTTTTGTAAATTGGCTGCCTTGACTGTGCTCATGTCAAATCACGTCTTGATGCAGGCTAGCAATGCAATGTTACGCGGTCGTGTTTCCGTGCCACCGTCATTGGCGATTGTAATTCCTGTAGTTTCGGTTGACGTGCCAGTATTTGTAGTGCCCATAGAGTGAGTGCCTTGCCCTGGAGCGGGCTGACCACCAACGGTGATGCCTCCACCGTCTTTAATAATCGTCCTATCGAAGTCATGATCATGCCCAGAATCACTCACCGAGTGATTGTGTTGTTTGTTTTGATCGCTTTGAGCTGAGCCAAGCGCACGATCTGTATCAACACCCCTGCCATCGTCCAAGCCCCTTACAAATTCACCGCGCAGGTCAGGCAGATTGAAGGTGGTTGACCCGTTGCCCGATCCATAGGTTGTACTAATTGCAGCAAACAGGTCTGAGTAAGTCGTTCGGCTAACCGCTGAACCATCGGCTTTCAAATACCCGTCAGGAGCACTGGAAGCTGCTGTATGAATAACCGTGCCAGCAGGCGTTGTGTCACCACCAAGCCGAATCCACTCTGAGCCTGAATACCCCTCATACCGCGAAAGCGTTGAGTTGTACCGGATCATTCCGTTGTTAGCACTGCTTGGACGCTGTGCGGTTGTGCCAGATGGCAAATCAAGTGTGCCAGTCCCGCTCAGCAGGACGTTGCCGCTAAAGGTTGCCGTTCCAGAAAACGTCGGGGACGCAGCAAGAGCCAAGCCAAGGTTGGCCGTACCGATGCCACCAACTGCGCTGACGTTGACGTAAGCGTTGTTTGCAGCGTTCCGAATTTTTAGCGTGTCATCGCCCGTGTCCACGTACCACTGGTTTGCAAACGTGGTCGATGGATCAGTTGAACTGCTGTTGTTGCTGGCAATTGCGGCCAGCGCATTATTTAAATCTCCACGGAATGCCGAACCGCTTTGATTAGCCAGGGACATGTCATGAGTCGCCACCGGCCTTTACTCCACTCTTTCTGACACTTTACCCGGCCTTGCCAAACCCGGTAGCCATGTAATCGAAGTTGCGGTCAACGATCGCGTCACTGCTGTCCTTGAATGTGACCGTAAAGCCAGTGCGGGAAATGCTGGACAGCTCAAAATAATCGCCTGAAGCCAAGTTTTGGGGCGTAATGCCGATTGTGGGCAATGCGCTGTCTACTCCGCCAAGAGTGCTAGTTCCGGTAAAAAAGGCATCAGTAAAAGTCACGGCCTTAGCTGACGTGCCGCTAGCAATGGTTGAAGAGCTTTGCTCTGTTCGCTGCTGCAGCTCGGCTACGTAACCCAGCTCATCAACCAACACGTTCTGCGCTGTGTCGTTTGACGTAAGTATGACTTTGAACTGAAACGCCCGTGCTTTCAACATGCCATTGGCTAGCGGCTGCCAGTCGGTGTAAGTAGGAGTGCCACTTGGGTCGTCGTCGGTTCTTCGCACGTAAAGCTCCGCGTTGACTTCATCAACGACATCCCCATCAATGTCTTCCCAACTGTCAATGTTTTCTGTTCTGTCGTCCCAAAGATCGCTTGGGTAGATGCCCCGAGACACGATTCGGCGCTCTAGATCCAGGCTGTAAACCGCTTCAAGGTCGAGCGTATCTGCGAACTCATACTCTCCAGATGACTGCACGTCACCATCAGAGCTGGACAAAATTAGAGCGTCATAGGTTTCGTCATATTCGGTGTTTGTCTTTGTGCCCGTAAACGGCGTTGGTGAGATCTGGTCTTCTCTTTGGGTCGCTACGCCGTAGAAAGTTTGCGCGACTGGCTTGTCCACAATGATCGTGGTCTCTGTTGCGCTTTTCCTGCCGCCGTCATCCTCAAACTTGACCAGATACTCACCCTCAAGCAATGGCACCGTCTTTTCAGTTGAGTTGCCTGCAATGGCGTCAACTAGATCCGTGCTGTTACTCCATGTCGCAGTTCCGTTGGTGAGATTGTTGTGCCGAATATGAACCTTGCCACTGACTTTTACGTCGATGTCAACAGCTTCGTCCCAGCGCAACCGGGCACTGTTGTAGCTCAACGGCTCTAGCGTGAGGTTCGTCACGTTACCTGGAACTGCTGTTTTGCCTGCAAGCGCGAACGTCTGGGAAGTTGTTGGGCCGCTTTTACCTACAAAACTCTTAGCAGTAATCTGCAACTCAAAAGATCCGGCCTTCAACCCTCTGACTTGTGTTGATTGCGTTTGAGTAACTACCTGCTCAAAGTTGTTCTCATCAAGACGATGCTTAACGACAAACTCCTGAACATTGGTTACTGGGCTTTGCCAGGTAATGTCTACGCCTGTTCGCACCAAACCTCCATCTTCGTAAAGGAACTCAGTGGCGGTTATGTTCGTTACGGCTTCAGGTGTTGCAGAAATATTTGTGATGTCTCTCTGCGTCAGGTTCAAGTTCTCCTCAACAGCCGCATAAATGCTTTCGTTGTACTTAAGTGCTGTAACGCTAAAAGCACCGTCATCGCCTTCAGCTACCGAAACAACGCGAAACTGTTGCGACTGCACGTCTGACGTTTGAATTAACCACGGCGTATTGACCGCCGGGGCTTGACTGAAATCAGTGCTGACATCTACAGCAGCACCGTCGATAGAACTAATGCTGCGTGTTTCAACTAAACCGGTAGGCAAAATAACCGAAATGGTCGGCGTATTTTCAGTATCAACGTCTAAATCAGTAGTGCTGTCGATTGTTACCTGCGAAGTTGTAGCAGAAGAAACGCGGCCATTTCTTCGCGTTCCACTACGCAACGGGTCCGCAATGTCTACGACCATGCCAGGTCGTAAGACAATCCCTGAATCGATGCCAATCGAAAATGTGCAAGTTTCACACAAATCTTGCTCGCTTAGCAGCGTCCATTTGCCAAGCCTGTTGGCCTGCCCTTGGGAATAGCAGCCAACTGCCTTGATGTCTTTGTTATTGACGCCGTACTTAGAAACTGCGTTTTCGTCTTCAACGTATTCAAAAGAGACCTCACCTTGCTCGTCATAGTCCTGATATGCAACGGTCGCACAGGTGTGCCTACTGCGAAGCGACGAACCAGAGTAAGAAAACAGTCCCTCAATAACATTTGATGGACCCAACGTGTATTGCGCGTCAGACGGCTTGTCCTGCAACAGCACGAGCGAACCAGCGCCGTAATACGAAATTCCTCTAAAAATACTGGTCATTTCTTGAATGACGTTGTAAACCTGCCTGCGCTGATTGATTAAAAGATTGCAGCTGAATCGCGGCTCTTCGCCACCTTTGCCGTCATCAACCAGCTCGTTGCAATATTGACTAATCGCAAAGAAGTCATAACGGTCAAGAGACGCCTCAGGCACGCCTGCGCCATAGCGCGTGTCTGTAAGCAGATCCCATAGACACCACGCCGGGTCGTTTGTCCAAGTCGCCGCAGAAAACGTTCCATCCCATACCCCGGAATATGTGATCCGTCCCAAGTGAGTAGTCGTGTCAACAGTTGCATTGCTGGGGATCCTGACTTTGATGCCCCGAATTAAATACTTGCGCTGCGGGATTGCGTTGAATTGCCGTGAATCAAACCGCAGACCAACTAAAGCGCTGTTGGGATAACGCAGCTTTGCGTCGATGATTTCAGTAAAGCTTGCCCAGTTGGTTTTGTTCGCCAGTTTTGTGCTGCTGGTGTCTGCAGTGCTGCGAACAACCCTAATGTCCACAGGAAACGATCCAGACAACGTAAGCAGATAATCGCGTTGATACTGGCTGCTGCTTTTGCCGCTAATCGTGTCGGTTTTAACGCTATTGAAACCGCCTCCGTCGTACTGAACTTGGATGTCTAAGCTGACGCTTGTCCCAACAATGTCGCCATCGTCTTCAAATTTCTGGAGAGAAGGGATAGTGATAGTTACACGGACACGGTCAACATTAGTATCAGTAATTTGCCTAGTAACAGAACTGGCGTTTGTTACCTCTACGTTGACAGAAACTTCATTTTCGACATTCGCAAAAACACCAGGAATGTACGTCTGAGCCTGCGTACCGTTTCGAGTGACAACGGTAAAGCCGGAAAAGTTGTTGTTGCCCGCAGAGTCTTCAATAGGCGTTCCATCAAGGAAAACGCTTTTGTTGCCGTCGTCTAATCCTTCAATTTCACCTTCGCTAATAAGGTCAAGAACGTTACCAAATTGTTTTGACTGGAGCGAATCGTCCTGTTCGGTAGGGGTGCTGCTGCCTCCACCACTGCGGCCTCCACCGCCTTTGCCGCCACCGCCACCGCCGCCAGCGCCTGCAATGTACTTTGATTCAGTCATCGTCAAACCTGATCAACGTCAAGGCCAGCAGAAATAACCGCCGCACCAACAAAAACGCGCCCATAAGCTATTGGCACGGGCACGCCTTGCCGGGTCGTGTTGACAATGCCGCTGAAACTATTTGACTCCAAACGGGTGGCTTCATTGATTTCAGCTAATCCAGGCGGTTGCGGAGATGGTGAAAGCATTTGTGCAACACCGCCAAGAACTAAACTGGCTCCAATTGCTCCTAAAGCAGTAGCGACCCCACTGCCAGCTGCAAACAAAGGGGCGGAAAGACCAATGGCGGAAAAACCAATTGGACCAAGCAAGACAGCAGCAGCAATAAAGCCAACCCCCGTTAATAATTGACCAGTTCCCCCTCCCGCTCCCATTAGCACAGGTGTAATACTAAAAACCTCTTGTTCGCTCCAAGGTAAAAACAAGCCAGAGACATCTTCATCGTAGACAGGCTGCTTGCCAACTCTTACCCGATACGCGACTCCTCGCTCTTCGCTATTTGCTAACCACTTTTCAAGACCTGGAAAATTAACCAGCAAAGCTTTTAATGCTTGCACAGGCGTATCAGCCACAAACTCAAACTGACCTTGGCCTAACTGCTCTCGCAATGCGCCGTAGACCTTAACGACTTTCATGCCTCAAGGCGCAAGCGGTGTTCTTTGCATAATACCCGCCGTAAACGTCCCTGCTAGACAGCCTTCCCTGAACGTGGTGCAAAACCTGCTGGTCCCCGATGTAGATCGCTGCATGGTTAGGCACAGGCGAAGACAGCTGCATCAACAGCGCATCGCCCCGCTGCAACTCTGACACTGGTATGCGGTAAAAACCTTCCTTCTCAAAATTGTCAAGGTATAAGTTCTGCCCATTCTCCCACCACTGATTACGCCTTGGATAGTTCTTTAGCTCAAGACCCCATTCACGCTTGTACCAGTCACGGCACAAGCTGTAGCAATCAACCGTTCCATGGGCAAACTCACGGCCCACGTAGGGCAGCTCAAAGCCTTCTGGCTCGCAGTAGCCCCAGTTGCCGGTGTTGGGGTTGATGATGTGCCAAGGCAACCCGCTTTGCTCACACGCCACCCGATCGGCCTGTGATGGGGCGTGGTTTGTGACTGGGTGGCTATGGACAACAGCAACGATCTCGCCTTGGTCTTCCACTGCTGCATAGTCCAGCGGGTCAAGCGCAAAATGCTCCTCAGGTGTGACTGCGAGGTTTTTGCACGGGAAATACTTGCGGCGACCTTTAACCACCGCGACTAGCCCACAACATTCTTTGGGGCTCTCCTCAGCGGCGTGTGCCTGAATCTTTTCCATCAAAGTGGGTGGCAACATCATGAGAGCAGCCCCGCTCCAGGGAATGATCCGAATGGCAACTCGTCGTTTTCCCCAAACCTTTTCTTGCAGCTACTAAGCCGTTTGCCGCACTTGTCTTGAGCCGATGCGCTTACGGTGTCGTCGTTTACATCAAAAAAGTCGTCACCGGTATAACCGCACTCTGTGCCTTTGTATTCCCACTGACAGATGTTTGCCACCACCTGACGGTTCGGTAGCTGCTTGTTGTCTAGGTCAAACTTGCTAGCAAGCTCGAAGCTAACCACGTCTCGCGTTTCAGTAGCCTTCCGATCCACAAACCACTCCTCGACAGGGAAGGTGGCATAGGGGTCAGCGTCAGTTTCGCCATCAAGAAACCGTTTTAAGGTGCGAATCCTCACAACCTTTGCCCCTGTCAGGTCATTGCCAGCCGTTGTTTCATTAACGCCCAACAACAACTGCGTAATCCCTCTGTTCAGATTGGCAACGGTCAGTGTGGGACGTGGCAGCGTGCCGGTATTTGTGTACTCAAACCCCTCTGCCTTGATAGCTATTCGGGTGTAAGAGTTGCTATTCCAAACGATGTTGCCATCTACATCTGCGTTGCTGCCTGCGTGAAATCGCAAGATGTCTGAGTCACCATGCAGAGTGCTGTCGTAATGCAGCTCAAACAGCTCGATAATTGCGTTTAGCGCCAGTCCTGACAGGTCGGCATAAACCGAACTAATTGCAGTCCAAACAGCAGTGTTGTCTGTGACTGTGCTGCCAATATCAGTTGGCCACGTTGGCTCTGAACTTGCTGACGTTCCAGCGGTGGTGCATTTGAACACCAAGCCGCTGTTCTGCGTAGCGCTTGCGCGACGAATGTCGCCAAGAGAAAAGGCAGTATCAGCAGCCCAAGCAGCAACAGCCATTACGGTTCAAAAACCTCTCTGAATGTTGCCTGGATTGTGGCGCGATTCAAGTACGGAATTGACTTGCTCCACTCTTCGCAGACGAACTTAGAGCTGCTGCCCTCACCCGGTGGTGTGAAATCAAACGCTTCATTGTCCGCAGCTCTAGCGTCCAAGAACGTTTCGATGGTGTCTGAGTCGGTTTCTGAAACTTCAAAAGTCAAGCTGTATGACTTTGGGTTTTGATTGAGGCCAAAGCTCAAACGCTGCTCATAACCATCACCAAAACGCACAGTCCGTACTGATGGTGCGCTTGATTTTTGCAGCCCGTAAGCAGGATTGATTGAAGGGAAGGTTGCCATTATGCAAGTAAGCCTCCAGGGCGTTTCTGTTTAATCAGCTCTGCCTGAACAGCAGCGCCAAGCATCTTGCCAAGTTGACTTGCTTGTTCAGAATCGCCTTCAACACTAGAGCCAGAGGCATCGACGT